>Ga0105356_10005918_pt1 | contig 11510 bp, 10 predicted proteins | sample GOMGulsemesocosm_3_FD_83502 | JGI IMG/M metagenome (GOLD analysis project Ga0105356, IMG submission 83502) | Methane-oxidizing microbial communities from mesocosms in the Gulf of Mexico - GOM9D Gulf of Mexico | ecosystem: Environmental > Aquatic > Marine > Cold seeps | place: Gulf of Mexico...
GCTAGTGTAACTTTACCTCTTAAAATATTAGAAACAAATACCAACATTCCAATTATTTTAGTCAACCTAGATGGCACAATTAAGGAGTTTCATAACCTCGACTCAATAAAGTCTAAAGATTCTGAGTATATAAAAGCTCAATTGGAAATTATGAAAAGTCAAAATCCTCCTATTGAAATGAAATATGAAGGAGTGACCGAATATGTATACTATAGAAATTCTGACTTACTAAATAAGCTAACCTATTACCCCATCGCGTTAATCTTAATTTTATTACTGTTTTTAATGGTTATATACATGCTTTTTTCTTCTAATAAAATCGCAGAACAAAATAGATTATGGACAGGAATGGCCAAAGAAACGGCACATCAAATTGGCACGCCGTTGTCTTCACTTTTAGGGTGGATAGAAATTTTAAAAAGTGAAAATATCGAACAGGATTATGTGGTAGAAATGGAAAAAGATATTGATCGACTCAATACGATTGCCAGTCGTTTTTCTAAAATTGGATCGATTCCAGCCCTTACGAAACACAACATAATTACACTTGCTAAAACCGCTTTTGACTATGTAAAAAACAGAAGCTCCAAGCAGGTTTCTTTTCAATTCAACACCACAGTAGATGCCGTGTTCTCAAACATCAACCAAGAATTATTTGGATGGGTACTAGAGAACTTGGTGAAAAATGCAATTGATGCGATGAAAGGAAAAGGCCATTTGGCGTTGGATATTTCGACAACAGATAAATGGATTCAAATTACAGTAACTGATACTGGGAAAGGAATTCCAAAATCACAGTTTAAACAAATATTTAAACCCGGATTCACTACCAAAAAACGCGGTTGGGGATTAGGCTTATCCTTATCCAAACGCATTGTTGAGGAATACCACAACGGCAGAATATTTGTAAAAAAATCAGAACTCAATAAAGGAACGAGTATTCGTATTCTGTTACAAAAGAATTAAAAATTGGCTGAAATTTTTTCGGCTAAGGCAACATACTCGTCATGATTCATTTTTACTTTTTTACTTGTAAAATTAATATCAGAGACCTTATTAATCGGAATTAGGTGCAGGTGTGCATGAGGCACTTCTAAACCAACAGCTGCCATTCCTATTCGATTACAAGAAACTGTTTTTTCTAATGCTTTTGCTACTTTATGCGCAAACCGCATTAAACCAATATAAGTTTCGGAATCTAAATCGAATACTTTATCTACCTCTTTTTTGGGAACAACCAAGGCATGTCCAATCGCATTTGGGTTGATATCTAAAAAAGCATAATGATTTTGATCTTCTGCTATTTTATACGAAGGGATTTCACCGTTTATTATTTTAGTAAAAATGCTGCTCATTATTTTAATCTAAGAGATATATTGTCAAATATAATCACAAAAAACTTCAAATAAAGTTTATATTCACACTTATTACTTAAAAAAAAATTATGACAAGAGAACAACATTTAGAATACTGTAGGGTATGTCTAAACAGAAAAATGAACACAAAAGTCGGGTTAGTCTGTAGCTTAAACGATGAAAAAGCAGATTTTATAGGCACCTGTAAAGATTTTAATCTTGATGCAATTGAAAAAGATAAAACTGAAGCAATACCTAGTCAAGAAGTTATAAATAGTGCGGCACGATTAAACAATGGGGCACAATGGTTTTTATGGATAAGTGGTTTATCTATTGTGAACACCTTAATCCTTTTTTTTGGTGGTAGCGTTTCCTTTATCTTTGGATTGGGCATTACCCAATTAATTGAGGGGCTGTTTATTGTTACAACTGGCGAATTAAGTCTAAGCGCTGCTTTAATTAGCATCCTAATATCTGGTGTATTTGCTATCATATGGTCGTTTGCCAAACAGCTAAGCAAGGCCGCTTTTATTATAGGTATACTTATATATTCGGCGGATGCAATTCTGTTACTTATTTTTCAAGATTGGTTGTCATTTGCAGTACATATGTACGCATTGTTGATGATTGTTAAAGGATATCAAAGTATTTCAAAATTAACGGAAGAAATGGACAAAGAGCATGCAGCTTTAAAGTAAAAAAAAACGCGTTGCATGAGCAACGCGTTTTTTTTACTATGTATCTTTTTTATCTAGAAATCTCTACAATTTCAAACTTCATAATTCCGTTTGGAACTTCAATTTCTGCAATTTCACCAACTTTTTTACCTAACAATCCTTTTCCTATAGGAGAATTCACAGATAATTTTCCGTTTCTAACATCCGATTCAGAATCAGCTACTAGGGTATATGTAAATTCCATTTTATTTACTGTATTCTTTATCTTCACAACAGAATGGATCAATATTTTAGACAGGTCTAACTGAGACTCATCTAAAATCCTTGCACTAGAAACAACATTTTTCAATTTTGCAATTTTAAATTCCAAATGAGATTGCTCTTCTTTTGCTGCATGGTATTCTGCATTTTCACTTAAATCTCCCTTATCTCTTGCATCGGCTATTTCTTGCGTAACTCTAGGGCGTTCAACTTGCTCTAACTGATACAACTCATCTTTTAATTTTTTTAATCCTTCTACTGAATAATATGATACTTCACTCATAATCCTTACCTTATATTTTATAAAACACAAAATCTCATCACCGTTTTATCAGCATGAGATTCATACGCAAATATACAAAATATTTGTAACTTGTCCACGTTTAAAAACAACGTCTAAATTTCAATAATGAAAAAATTCTTTTTTGCAATAATTACGGTACTAACATTTAGCAACTGTACAAACAACATTCAAAATAATGATATTTTACCGTACATACCCGTTAATGAAACCATCAATTTAAGTTTACCAGCATACGTTAACTTGTCGGTTCCCGGTGGCTGGGATTATACATCTGGTGGTATTAATGGAATTATCGTTTATAATATCAACGGTACACAATTTAAAGCTTATGAGCGTGCTGCTCCACATATTTCCCCTAGTAGTTGTTCTCAAATGGTTGTTGAAAATAGCATTAGAATGAAATGCCCATGTGATGATAGTGAGTTTAATATTTTAAATGGAGCTCCCTTGACTGATGGAGTTTCTCACTCGGCTAGGGAATATTTAGTCACAAATTTAAATGGAACCGTTTTACGAATCACAAACTTTTAATAGTTCAGAATCAAATAGATTCTTATTTTTGCATCCACAACACACAACTAAACTATTACAGTGAAAAATTATTTTTCTTCCGATTTTAAATTAGGCGTTCTCGGTGGCGGTCAATTAGGAAGAATGCTTCTCGCCGAAACTCAAAAATACGACATATATACAGCTATTTTAGATGCTTCTCCAGAAGCTCCCTGTGCTCAAATCTGCAACGAATTTCATATTGGGAATTTACTAGAATTTGACGCCGTATATAACTTTGGTAAAAAGGTAGATGTTTTAACTATTGAAATAGAGCATGTAAATATCGATGCTTTGTATCAACTAGAAAAAGAAGGATTAAAAATATACCCACAACCCGCTGTGATTGAAGTTATTCAGCACAAAGGGAAACAGAAAGACTTCTTTATAAAAAACAGCATTCCTACCTCCCCACATAAACGTTTTTCCAACAAGGCAACATTACTGTCTTATTGCAAAGAGAATCAGGTTGCGCTACCATTTGTTTGGAAATCTGCTCAGTTTGGATATGATGGGACTGGAGTAAAAGTGGTTCGTACTTTAAATGATCTTGAAAATTTAGCCGATACCGATTGTATTATTGAAGATTTGATTCCATTTAAAAACGAATTGGCGGTAATTGTTGCTAGAAATGCATCCGGAGAAATAAAAACATACCCTGTTGTTGAAATGGAATTTCACCCTGAGGCAAATCAGGTTGAATATGTCATTTGCCCTGCAAGAATTAATGATTCCGTTGCAAATAAAGCACGAGAGATTGCTTTAAATGTGGCTAAATCATTTGAACATGTTGGTTTATTGGCTGTAGAAATGTTTCAAACCAATAATGATGAAATCTTAGTAAACGAAGTGGCACCTAGAACTCACAATTCTGGACATTATAGCATCGAGGCCAGCTACACCAGTCAATTTGAGCAACATTTAAGAACAGTGTTAAACCTACCATTAGGAAATACAGAAAGTAAACTTGCTGGAATTATGGTTAATTTAGTAGGAGCTGACGGTTTTTCTGGTGATGTCATTTATGAAAACATTGAAAAAGTACTACAAATTGATGGAGTAACACCTCACATCTATGGTAAGAAAACAACCAAGCCCTTTCGTAAAATGGGGCATGTAACTGTGGTTGACAAAGACATTCATAAAGCCCGAAAAACGGCCCAAAAAGTAAAAGAAACAATTAGAGTAATAAGCAAATAACCTCTCGATTTAACGCGAGGTGACAAAACAAATAAGATGGTAGGTATTATAATGGGAAGCGATTCAGATCTTCCAATCATGCAAGACGCAATAGATATTTTAGAAAGTTTCGACATTCAAATTGAGGTAGATATTGTTTCTGCTCATAGAACACCTGATAAATTAGTTGCATATTCTAAAAATGCACATACCCGTGGCATCAAAGTAATTATTGCTGGTGCTGGTGGCGCTGCACATTTACCAGGAATGGTTGCTTCAATGAGTCCATTACCAATTATTGGAGTTCCTGTAAAAAGCAGAAATTCTATTGATGGATGGGATTCAGTACTCTCTATTTTACAAATGCCTGGAGGCGTCCCTGTTGCAACAGTAGCTCTAGATGGAGCTAAAAATGCAGGGATTTTAGCTGCTCAAATTATTGGAGCCTCAGACTCCTGTGTCTTGGATAAAATTATTGCGTATAAAGAAGGTTTGAAATTAAAAGTTGAACAGGCTTCTGAAAACGTAAAAAGATAAGCTTCGCCAAGCATTGAAACATCCTAAAAATAATCATCATCATCATTTATGCATGATGATTATTTTTTTACTCATACGCCTGCCTGAATCTAGCTCAACAACTACAATATAGATACCCGATTTTAGTTCTGATATACTTCTAGTTTCCTGCACAAGATATCTAGCAACCTCTTTCCCTAAAATAGAGACTACTTTCACATTCTTTATCCGCTCTAGTGTGTTTTTTAATTGAACAATCAATTGGTCGCTTCCATCTACATAAGCCAATAATTTAGATGGCTTTTTTAATTGAGCATCGATCCCCAAGGTTTGAGGGTCTTTTGTATAATGCACTTCGAATCGTGCATTGTTTTCTCCAATACTACTCACTGTAAAAGCATACGGCCCTTTTCTTAAATCAATTACTTTATTTTCTTCGGTATCTTTCAATAAAATTGAATACGCAGCGTCAATATATTCTTCACTAATTTCGATGGAATAAGCCCCTATTTTATCAACCGCAAAACCCAACGAGATTACAGCATCAACAGATGTCAATTTAGGCCGCCCTTGTATGGTTACTTTTTTCTGGTTTTCAATTAAAGAATAGAAGCCTAATGTTGCATTAGTAATATCAAATGGCCCATCATATAAATTGTCAAATCCGATGGTTGCCCCTTTTAAAAAGCCAATTAAGATTGAATTTATTTCATTTCCCCTTCTCAATAAAAACCATGAGCGTCCATTTTTCTTATCGGTTTTCACCTTTGATTTCCCTTTAAAAAATTGATTATTCTCTCCAACAACTTGATGTGTGGTTTTAAAAACCATGGTGCCAGGGCTTGTTGTTCTTACAAAAAAACCTTGACCAACTCCAATTTTACCTGTAGCGGTATTGGTTCCTCCCCCTGTTAAATTATATTGTTTATAGTCTGATACCAAATTATCGCCTACTGCTGCGGTGCTTTGATCCCAGTAATAAATAGTGCCCTCTAACATTCCTGAATTATCTGTATCTGAAATTATCAAATCCCAGTCAATGGCTGAAGCATATGGGTTTCCTACTAAATTATCGCCTTCAGTAGACCATACATTAGCCGGGTCTGTGCTTTCTAGATTCGAATTAAAATACACATTTACAGAAATGTCACTTTGATTTATACGTCCATTAAAGGAGGTTGAAAAACTTCCTGCGTTTTCTGACCTGATTGCATATCCCATTCCAGGAATCATATTTGCGCCTGCATTGGACATCCAATCGGCATTTGAAACACTTGAATTGAAATAATAAATAACTGGATTTGAAGGAAACAATGCACTTGGATCTGAATCTGACGCTATAATTGGAGTACTCCAATAGGAATAAAAATAAGGATTTGAATAATTTGGAGAATTTCTTTGAATATCAAAAGAACCCGAGCCTGTAATAGATACAGAACAGGAATTATAAATCAAAGATCCTCCATCTTCTACTGTGATTGTCCCATTATTTTCAAGGCCATAGTGTATATTTAAAGTTCCTCCATTTTTCACAACAATCTCTGCACCTACATCAACGGTCAACCTACCAATCCTAACTTCTGAAGTTATCTCAGGTGATTGCCCTCCAGTGGCGATAGTAACTGTTTGTATTTTAGTTGCATCTGGGGCTGTAGTTACCCAATTCCCCGAAGTTGAATAGTTTTCAGAGACAGCGCCTGTCCATTCATATGTAATGTCACTATCTACCGCCATTGTCGTTGCAGAAATAGCAGCACCATTGTTTGGTACATAATAAATTTCATCGCCTTCTTGATACGCGACTAAGCCTGTTCCTGTCGTTAAAAAAATAGATTTATTCGTTGCTACCTGTGTTTGAGTTCGAGCTACATTCCAAATTCTAAACAGAGAAATGCTTCCTAAAAAGTTATTATCGGCATTGTTTTGTGAAGTAAAGGTATGGTTATATGTTTCAGAAGTTGACCCTCCTACGGCACTAGAAGTCCAGTTACTAACCAAGGTAGATGGATATCGAATACCTCCCCCATTTCTTCCGAGACTAATATCTCCAGTATGAACATTCACTTGAAACCCATCTTGAACATCTTTTTCATTTCCATTCAAGTACCATTTAAAGGTATCTGCACCTTCTAATGTCAGCGCTACATGAACCCAAGTATCCGCTTCAACATCTCCAATTGCTGTTCTAAAAAAACGCCTGTTGGAGCTCGTTTGCGCATTTGCTCGATAACCGCCACAATACACCCTGCCATCTTCAATAAAAAAAAGCAATGTATTCACCTGTGCTCCTTCTTCATACAATACCTGTCTCGTTGTAATATCGGATGTCTTAAACCAAAATTCAATGGTTCTATCCTGCGTATTTTGCAAATTAATTGCGTTGGTATTGGGCACAGTAATATAATCATCACTTCCGTTTAGCGTAAAACCAGAAGAACAAGGTATTTGAGCATGCATATAGCTTGAGCAGCTTATTAGAAAGAAAAAAAAACACTTTTTTAGCATCTTGACAATCTTTATCCACTCAAATTTATTGCTCTTTTCATCGAGAAGATCTACTTTCTAGTCCAAACGGCAAAGACTATCGATTAGAGAAAAAGAAGTACCGTTAAAGCATTTTTTCTATTTTTAACAATGTGATGTCTTTTACAAATTATTTACAATTATATTTGCGTTGATTAGAACCCAAAACAAGATGAATCCATTATTACAAGAGTTTAATACAGCACCTTTTTCTAAAATTTCTGATGCAGATTACAAACCTGCAATAAAAACTGAAATTGAAAACACCAAAAAAGAAATTGAGTTAATAGCATCGAATACTGCTATTCCAACTTTTGAAAACACTACGGTAGCTTTAGATTTTACAGGTCAAAAACTAGGTAGGATCACAAGTGTTTTTTTTAATTTAAATTCGGCAGAAACATCTGATGAAATTCAGAAAATTGCCAAAGACATCTCTCCTTGGCTGAGTGAGTTTAAAAATGACATTACATTAAATGAGCAATTGTTTAAAAGGGTAAAAGCTGTCTACGACAGTAAACAATCACAATCGTTAACTCCAGAGCAATCAATGCTACTTGAAAAACAATACAAGGGTTTTGCTAGAAATGGAGCGAATTTAAACGATACGGACAAAACAAAACTTCGTAAAATAGATACTGAATTATCAAAATTATCATTGCAATTTGGAGAAAATGTATTGGCAGAAACCAATAGTTTCGAAATGCTTATCTCTAACGAAAATGAGCTCTCTGGATTGCCTGATAGCGTTAAAGAAGCAGCAAAAGAAATGGCAGAATCAAAAGAGAAAGAAGGTTGGGTTTTCACGTTAGATTACCCAAGCTATATTCCATTTATGACCTATGCCGAAAACAGAAGTCTGCGTAAAAAACTGGCCATTGCTGCAGGTAAAAAAGCATTCCAAGATAATGAGTTCAATAATGAAAAAATTGTTTTAAACATTGTAAAACTACGTCATCAAAGAGCAAACTTATTAGGGTATCAAACGCATGCTCATTTTGTGTTGGAAGAGCGAATGGCAGAAACTCCAGAGAACGTTATTTCTTTTTCAAATGACCTATTACAAAAGGCAAAACCCGCAGCACAAAAAGAATTTAACGAACTAGAAGCATATGCCAAAAAACTAGACGGAATTGATCAATTGCAAAAATGGGACGGCGCCTTTTATGCCGAAAAATTAAAAAAAGAACGGTTCAACTTAGACCAAGAAATTTTAAAACCCTATTTTAAACTAGAAAATGTAATCGATGGTGTTTTTACCATCGCTAAAAAATTATACGATTTACAGTTTGAAGAGGTTACTGATATTGATAGGTATCACAAAGATGTTAAAACATACAACGTCGTTGATATTAAAGGGAACTTTATTGCTGTTTTTTATGCAGATTTTCACCCAAGACCAGGAAAAAGAAATGGCGCATGGATGACTTCCTATAAGCCACAACAAATAATAGACGGTGTAAATGACAGACCACACATTTCTATTGTTTGTAATTTTACAAAACCCACTGAGACAAAACCTTCTTTATTGACCTTTAATGAGGTAACTACCTTATTTCATGAATTTGGGCACGCATTGCATGGTATGCTGGCAAACACAACCTACAACAGCTTATCAGGGACTTCTGTATCTTGGGATTTTGTAGAGCTTCCAAGTCAGGTTTTAGAAAACTGGTGTTACGAAAAAGAAGCCTTGGAGTTATTTGCCAAACATTATGAAACGGGTGAAGTAATTCCGATGGAATATGTTGCAAAAATTAAAGAATCTGCAAGTTTTCATGAAGGCATGCAAACGCTACGCCAACTAAGTTTTGGATTATTAGACATGTATTGGCATGGTGGTGAATCACCAGACGCTATTGCTTCGGTTAAAGAATTTGAGACTGCTGCTTTTAAAGACACGAAACTATATCCAGATGTAGTTGAAAATTGTATGAGTACTGCTTTTTCTCATATATTTCAAGGTGGATATTCGGCCGGATATTATTCTTATAAATGGGCAGAAGTGTTAGATGCAGATGCATTTGAATACTTTTTAGAAAAAGGAATTTTCAACAAAGAAGTTGCTACAAAATTTAAAGAAAACGTACTGTCTAAGGGGGGTACTGAGAAGCCAATGCACTTATACAAGCGTTTTAGAGGTCAAGAACCAAAACCAGATGCTTTATTAAAAAGAGCCGGTTTAATTAACAATTAACTTTTTATTAGAGAATACATTACCCATAAGTCCTTATTTTTATCGAAAAAAATTCTATGAAAAAAGGACTTATAACTTTTTTATTGTCAATTCTCTCTCTTTCAATTTTTTCTCAAACGTACATCGAAGGTAAAGTAACAACCAATTCAAATGAAAATTTAGAAGGTGCTTCTGTATATTTAAACAACACGACCATTGGCACAACAACCAATAGTGAAGGTGAGTTCAGATTAAAAGTAGGGAAAGGGAATTATGACCTCGTCGTTTCATTTATAGGATACTCAACATCAAGACTCAAAATAAACACGAATATAAAAATTGATTTTCTTCGTTTAAAACTTTCACCAGACTTACACATTTTAAATGAAGTAGTTCTAAAAAAAACAGACTACAATGCTGAGTGGAAATACAATTTATCCCGATTTAAAAAATTGTTTTTAGGAAGGTCAAAATTGGCCAAAGAGTGTATTCTTTTAAATCCAAAAACCTTGCATTTTGAATACAATGCTAAAACTAATGAATTAACAGCCGAAGCAAAAGAATCCTTAAAAATTAGACATAACGATTTAGGGTATTTAATTACCTATGACCTCATTAAATTTTCAATTAAAAATCAGCGCTTATTTTTTAGTGGGTATGCGAGGTATCGCAATTTAAAAAAACGAATAAAGAAAAAATGGAAACGCAATAGGCTAGAATCCTATAATGGGTCACAAGTACATTTTTTAAAGAGCTTGCTAAAAAAGAACCTTACAGAAGATGGTTTTGTTGTAAATCAATTTAAACGAGTACGCAACCCAGAAAGACCCTCGGATGAAGAAATAAAAAAAGCAAGAGAATTGATTTATCTTCATAGAGAAACGCTCAACATTTCAAGAAATATTACAAACCCTTTAACTCCTTTAGATAGTGCATTGGTAATTGCTGGTAAAAGCTCAATACCAAAATATAAAGATTTTTTATATAAAAGAAATGTTCCATACAACGAAATGACTTCTTTCAGTAAAGGAAATCCTTCTCTTAATTTTAAAAATCATCTTTCAATTATTTACAAAAACGAAAAAGAAGAAGTTAATTATTTGAAAGGGATGTTCGGTAAAATGAAACAAGCAACGGGTGTTCAAACGTCAAGTATCACACTTGTTAAAGGGAAATCAATGATCGATTTTACCGGAATACTTGTAGATCCAGATGCCCTTTTTGTGGAGGGGTATTGGGCCTTTGAATCTTTTGCAAATATGCTACCTCTAAACTATGAACCCACAAAAGAGTAAGCTTTTCTCATTGCTGTAGCTGTGTAAAAACAAACGGTTCCTTATTTTTTTTGTATATTAGAAGGAATTCCCTTTCATATTTTCTTTCCCTAACAGCAAAAAATGATTGACAAAGCTGTATACGTTGAAAAAGTTACTCTTTTGTTTTTGCCTACTTTCTGTGTTGTGCTGTAAAGCGCAATCAGACTTATCTTTATCTGTACATCAAGACTTCAGAATGCTTTTTGTAGGTGATGAAAGAGGGAATGGCATGTATACCCCAGACATTTTAACCAAATTAGAAATTGAGGCTTTTAGTTTTTCAAAAAGTAAAATTGTAATGTATGTTGGTGTTGAATATGCAGACTTAATCAGCTCAAACTTCAAACGTTTTTTACTTGGATTTGGCTATATTCACGAGTTCTTTTTTTTACCAAAATTTAATTTTGGAGTGCATATTGATCATGGGCTTATTTTAAGAGATTTAGGAAAATTCATGGGGTTAAGCGCCAACTTTGAACTGAATTATCCGGTATCTAAAAAACTAAGAGCAAGTATACTTTATCAAGCAATAGATCGGAATGATTTGACCGTCACATACAATACCGAAAGAAACATTAAAGGAAGTATTTTTTTAGGATTAAAAATCGGTTTATAATCAGCGCTCCATCCATTTCTCAGTCATGCAATTACCCA
>Ga0105356_10005925_pt1 | contig 11501 bp, 8 predicted proteins | sample GOMGulsemesocosm_3_FD_83502 | JGI IMG/M metagenome (GOLD analysis project Ga0105356, IMG submission 83502) | Methane-oxidizing microbial communities from mesocosms in the Gulf of Mexico - GOM9D Gulf of Mexico | ecosystem: Environmental > Aquatic > Marine > Cold seeps | place: Gulf of Mexico...
CCTCGCCTCACAGCTTAATGATTACGCCCGCCTGATGCGGATGGAAAAACCCATTGGTATCTATCTGTTACTTTGGCCCGCCCTGTGGGCACTTTGGATAGCTGCGGAAGGTTTTCCGGATCAGAAAATACTGTTGATTTTTGTTGCCGGTGTCGTACTAATGCGCAGCGCAGGCTGCGTAATTAACGACCTCGCTGATCGCAAAATTGACCGTCATGTCGAGCGCACAAAAGATCGTCCGATTACCAGTGGCCGTGTTTCCATCACTGAAGCCATGGCCCTGTTTGCCGTACTAACGCTGACAGCCTTTTTACTGGTGTTGATGACCAATGTATTAACTATTGGCTTGTCCGTAATCGCTGCCGTATTAGCCGTGTTATATCCTTTTATGAAACGCTATACCTACATGCCTCAGCTGATACTCGGCATGGCCTTTGGCATGAGTATTCCAATGGCTTTTGCCGCGCAAACCGGGGATGTGCCTGCTTATGCCTGGATACTCTATATCGCAAATGTACTTTGGACGCTGGCCTATGACACCATGTACGCCATCACCGACCGCGAGGACGACCTGAAAATCGGCGTCAAATCCACCGCTATTTTATTTGGCGAAAATGACCGTTTAATTCTCGGCGTCTTGCAAGCATTGGCATTATTTGCACTGTTTATGGTTGGCCAACATCTACATTTTGGCAACTGGTTCCATGCCGGCCTGGTCACCGCAGCACTGCTGTTTATTTATCATCAATACCTAATCAAAGACCGTGACAGCGCGTTATGCTTTAAAGCTTTTTTACATAACCACTGGATAGGATTGGTGATATTTCTGGGGATTCTTCTGCATTACGGTTACGCTTAGGATGAAAATAGCTTCTTATAACCTGCTGCCGTCCACCCTATTCGCCAAGTTTGATGTCCACCATTAACTCATTGGCCAGCTGTTCAAAGTCATCCTGTAAAAGCGCCATATCAACACTCGCCGGAATGTGCACCACTGCGGCGGCAATAAACAATATTTCACCCGACATTGACGCACTTTCAATACGCGATTCGAGCGCCTCAAGATTAATACCATACTCAGCTAACAAGTGGGTTATTTCACGCACAATGCCCGGACGGTCTAAGCCAACCATCTCTAAACGAAACTCACTCATCATAAACTCAGGGTGAGCCTCAATACGCTCAACGTTTATTTTGATGCCCTGTTCGGCCAAGGCCTCCAACGCATCACTAAAAGCTTGTTGTTCTCGGCAGGGCAGTTCCACAGTAAGAATACCGGCAAATTTACCTGCCATGGTCACCATCTTGCTCTCGGTCCACTCGCCATCATGTGCGGTAATAACAGCTGACAGAGTATCAAGAATCCCGGGGCGATCTTCGCTCATCACACCCAATACCAACGAGCATCTCATAACCGACTCCTATTGCTTGTCTGTTTTTGGCACCGAAAGATAATCCGTCACCGGCGCACAGGTACAGAACAAATTCCGATCACCATACACATTATCCACCCGCCCCACAGGTGGCCAATATTTATTATTTGCCAGTTCTGACTGCGGATAAGCAGCCTGTTGACGAGAATAGGCATGCGCCCAGTCGTCTGCCATCACTATCGCGGCGGTATGTGGCGCATTTTTTAACGGATTATCGTACTCATGCAGCAGCCCTTCTTCCAAAGCGCGAATTTCTTCACGAATACAAATCATGGCGTTACAAAAACGTTCCAGCTCCTCAAGCGATTCACTTTCAGTCGGCTCAATCATCAATGTGCCTGCCACTGGAAAGGACATTGTCGGAGCATGAAAACCAAAATCGATCAGTCGCTTCGCCACATCATCAACACTTACCCCGGTCGCCTCCTTGAGCGGCCTCAGATCAATAATACATTCGTGCGCCACCCAACCTCCGCTGCCTGTATAAAGGATTGGATAGTGTTTTTTTAGTCGCGAGGCAATGTAGTTTGCACTGAGAATCGCGACTTGCGTGGCTTGCGTTAAACCAGCTCGCCCCATCATACGAAGGTACATCCAACTGACCGGCAAAATACTCGCGCTACCCCACGGCGCAGCTGCAACAGCACCGGTAGCCTGCCATTGCCTATGTCCTGGTAAAAAGGGTGCCAGGTGCTTTTTGACGCCAATCGGCCCCACACCTGGCCCACCTCCGCCGTGCGGAATACAGAAGGTTTTGTGTAAATTGAGGTGTGATACATCACCCCCGAATTTGCCGGGATAACACAGCCCCACCATGGCGTTAAGATTAGCTCCATCAATATACACCTGCCCACCGTACTGGTGTACCAGCTCACAGGCTTCAACTATTTTTTCTTCAAATACACCATGAGTAGAAGGATAGGTAATCATCATCGCAGCAAGCTGTGGCCCATATTGCTCACACCTTGCTTTGAGATCCCCAAGATCCACATTGCCCTGCTCATCACATGAGACACCAACCACCTGTAAGCCACACATCTGCGCAGATGCTGGATTGGTGCCATGTGCAGAAACAGGTATCAAGCATATTTTACGTTGCGCTTCACCACGACTTTGATGGTAAGCACGAATGGCCAGTAATCCAGCATATTCACCCTGCGAGCCAGCATTAGGTTGCAGCGACACCTCGTCATAACCGGTGATTTGGCACAACATGGTTTGCAAGCTATCGGTTAGCTTTTGATAACCAACCGTTTGATCAGGAGGCGAAAAGGGGTGAATTGCGCCGAACTGCGGCCAACTTACTGGCAACATCTCACTACTGGCATTCAACTTCATGGTACACGAACCCAACGGGATCATAGCGCGATCGAGTGCGATATCTTTGTCTGCCAAACGCCGTAAATAGCGCAGCATTTCTGTTTCCGAGTGATACGAATTAAATACCGGGTGTTTTAATACCGCATCACGACGCTGCAGATTAGCCGGTATGACTAGGGGCTCGTTATCATCAAATTCAGCAACACTGAAGGTAACTGGCTGCCCTGATGCAAAAACCTGCCAAAGGCGTTCAACATCTGCTATTTCAGTGGTTTCATCCAGCGACAGACCAATATGGCTATCATCCACCCGCCGCAAATTAATACCTGCCGCATGAGCTGCCTGATGAATAGCCGCATTATTTTCAGCCGCCTCGATCAATAACGTATCGAAGAAAGGCTGCTCACCTAAGCGATAGCCCAGCTTACGAAGACCTGCCGCCAGCAACTCGGTTAAACGATGCACTCGCTGCGCAATCACCCGCAAGCCATCCGGGCCATGGTAAACAGCGTACATACTCGCCATGATGGCCAATAACACCTGCGCCGTACAAATATTGGAGGTCGCCTTCTCTCGGCGAATATGCTGCTCTCGTGTTTGCAGCGCTAACCGATAAGCAGAGTTGCCATTAACATCCCGGGAAATACCAACCAATCGCCCGGGCAACAGGCGCTTATATTTATCTTTAATCCCCATGTAGGCGGCATGAGGGCCACCAAAACCCAATGGCACGCCAAAACGCTGACTTGAACCCACCGCGACATCCGCATCCAACTCTCCTGGCGACTTGAGCAGCAGCAAAGAAAGCAAGTCTGCCGCCATCACGACTAACGCGCCATATTCATGAACAGTCTCTATCGTGTCACTATAATCACGTATAACACCGTCAACGCCAGGATACTGAAGCAACACACCAAAACACTCGATGTTTGATAATTCCGTTAACGGGTCACCAATAACTAACTCAATGGCCAAGGGTTCTGCACGAGTACGCAGCACATCAATGGTCTGCGGCAAGCAGTCCTGCGCTACAAAGAATGTCTGACTTTTCGACTTACTGGCATTACGACACAGCGCCATCGCCTCCGCCGCCGCAGTCGCCTCGTCCAACAGCGAAGCATTCGCCAAGTCCATACCCGTAAGGTCGACAATAAGTGTTTGATAGTTGAGAAGGGCTTCTAACCGGCCCTGTGAAATTTCTGGCTGATAGGGCGTATAGGCGGTATACCAAGCGGGGTTTTCAAGGATGTTGCGCAGAATAACGCTGGGGGTGTGGCAGTTATAATAGCCCAGCCCGATAAATGATTTAAATTGTTGGTTCTGGTCAGCAATCGCTCGTAACTCGCTTAGCGCTTGCTGCTCGCTGCAACCTTCGGACAAAGCGAACGCATCACGAGCTAAAATACTTTTGGGGATAACCTGATCGATTAACGTCTGCAGGGAAGGCAAACCCAATCGTTCCAGCATATGTTGCTGATCCTTGGCGCTGGGGCCAATATGGCGAGCAATGAATTCATCCTGCGTGTCCAGATCAGCCAGCCTGAACAACCGATCTACCATGAAATATCCCTCTCATTGGTTACGGGTTACTGAATTACGGTTTATTTACACAGCTCTCGACCAATATTCCTATCCGGGTTTCTAATCTCCAAAAGTCTGTAAATTAAGTATGGTCAACTGTGAGCTATTTCGCCTCAAATCCGCAGAATTTATCTTCCTGATAGCCTCTACGAATGCAAAATCGCTCACCTCACATTAAGCGGCCGTACTAACAGTCTTCAGTAAAGCTATTATAAGCCGCTTCATCCATAAAACCGCTCAAATCAGGTGCTGCATCAGTACGTACTTTAATCAGCCAACCTGCACCCACTGGGTCTTCGTTGACCGTTTCAGGCGCATCGCCCAGCAACTCATTAACAGCCTCAACTACACCATTAAGTGGCGAGCCCACTTCACCAGCCGCTTTAACGGATTCGATAACAATAACTTCGTCGCCCGCACTTAATGCCGCGCCCACTTCGGGCAGCTCGATAAACACAATATCGCCCAGTTCGCTTTGCGCAAAATCCGTGATGCCAACCGTAATCAAATCGCCATCGGCCTCTAGCCATTCGTGTTGGTCAGTGTATTTACGCTCAGACATGTTCTTTCCTCTTTAAATCAATTCAATTCTGTTGATAACGATGCGCTATAAAAGGCAACTCAACCACCTCAAGCGCGCGTAGTTTACCACGCACTAGGGCGTTTAATTGTGTGCCCGGCTGCGCCAGTTTTGCTGGTACATAGGCCATCGCGATAGCACGCTCAAAAGCCGGCGAATAGGCACCACTGGTCACCTTTCCGGCGGGTAAACCGGTTACCGTCTGCAGCTCGGTATCAGCTCGGATCGGCGCCTTTTCCTGTGACAGCAATCCTACCCGTTTCTGAGTTTCTGCGCCCGTAATTTGTTGCAAAATTCGCTCGCTACCGGGAAAGCCGCCGGCCTTTTTTTCACCCGAACGGCGTGATCTGGCAATCGCCCAGCTCAAGCCTGCTTCCACCGGGCTAATCTGTTCATTCAGTTCGTGTCCATAAAGGCACAAGCCAGCCTCCAGACGTAATGAATCTCGTGCGCCCAGCCCAATCATTTTTACCGAGTCAAAAGCTAGCAGCGCTCGCGCAACTGTCTCGGCACAGTCGACAGATAAGGAAATTTCAAAACCATCTTCGCCGGTATAACCGGAGCGCGTGACAAAACAGGGCACACCGGCAATTTCACATTCAGCCGCCTGCATAAATTGCAAAGCTATTAACGATGGCGCTAATTCGCTCATCACCGCAACACTGCCCGGCCCTTGTAGGGCAAGCAATGCTCGATCTTCCAGCATCTTAACGGTATTTTCTGCGCTCAGATAATTTTGCAAATAGCTCAAATCATCTGTCTTACAGGCCGCATTAACCACCAACAGAAACTGCGTTTCACTACGGCGGCAAATCATTAAATCATCAAGCACACCGCCCTCATCATTCGTGAACAGGGTGTAACGTTGCTGATTAACGGGCAGGGGGTCTAAATCTATAGGCAGCAGGCTTTCCAGCCCCGCTGCAGCGGCCTCACCGGTAACCAGAAGTTGCCCCATATGGGAGACATCAAACAAACCAGCCCTTTGGCGCGTATGAAGGTGTTCCTGAATGATGCCCGCAGGATACTGCACCGGCATCTGATAGCCCGCGAAGGGCACCATTTTGGCGCCCAGCTCAAGGTGCAGCGAATGGAGCGGGGTAGTGAGTAATACTTCGGTTGTAGCCAATGACAGCGACCTCCGCTATGTCATCCCGACCACGGGGAGGGGTCTTGGCATTTAAAAGATTTCTCCCTTTGGTCGAAATGACAGAATCCTTAACACTCAATAATATTGACCGGCACGGCAAGCACGTTTATCGCCAAACCACCACGTGCGGTTTCCTTGTATTTAACCTTCATGTCCTTACCGGTATCGCGCATGGTTTTAATCACCTTATCCAGTGACACATAGTGTGTACCATCACCACGTAATGCCATACGTGCCGCGGCAATCGCCTTCACCGACGCCATCGCATTACGCTCAATACAGGGCACCTGAACCAGGCCACCAACGGGATCACAGGTCAGACCAAGGTTGTGCTCCATGCCAATCTCTGCAGCGTTTTCCACCTGTTCCGGCGTGCCACCCAGCACTTCCGCCAACGCACCTGCTGCCATTGAGCAAGCCGAGCCTACTTCTCCCTGACAACCCACTTCCGCGCCACTAATCGAAGCGTTTTCCTTATATAAAATGCCAATCGCCGCGGCGGTCAACATAAAGCGCACAACATCCTCCTCCTTACCATTACGGAAGTTAAGGTGGTAATGCAAAACCGCAGGGATAATACCTGCCGCACCATTGGTCGGCGCCGTCACCACGCGTCCACCGCCAGCATTTTCTTCATTCACGGCTAATGCATAAAGTGTCACCCAATCCATCGGAATCGGGCTTAGCGGATCTTTTTCAATTTTTGAAGGTTTGCTTAATTCGCAAAGTAAATCTGCAGCACGACGCTTTACCTTTAAACCGCCCGGCAAAATGCCTTCGGCTTTACAACCTCGATCAACGCAATCTTTCATGACTTGCCAGATTTTAAGGATTTCGGCTCTTATGTCCGCTTCTTCACGCCAAACTTTCTCATTTTCAAGCATGATGCAGCTGATCGATAATTTATGCTTTTCGCACAAAGCTAACAGTTCGTCTCCCGTGGTGAAGGGATAAGGCAGCTCAGTGGTATCGGCAACAATCGAAGCCTCTCCAGTCGTCGCGCTCTCATCAACAACAAAACCACCGCCGACAGAATAATACACAGCGCATTTGATTTCGGTCTCATTGTCACCAAAAGCAGTAAACTTCATGCCATTGGAGTGATAAGGCAGGCTTTTGCGTTTGTGCATAACCAAGTCGCGTTTCTCAATAAACTCGATCTGCTTTTTCCCGTTCAAATTGAGCGTTTTTGATTCTCGTATACGCTCGACAATGCCAGGAATTAAATCGGTATCAATTTCTTCAGGGATCTCGCCCTCAAGCCCCAACATAACGGCCTTGGTCGAACCATGCCCGATACCCGTCGCACCCAGAGAGCCAAACAGCTCAGACTTAACACTGACCGTTTCGGATAGCAGACCTTCATTCTCCAGCTCTTCTACAAACGTTAAAGCCGCACGCATCGGGCCAACCGTATGCGAGCTGGATGGACCAATACCAATTTTAAAAATATCAAATACACTGATTGCCATGTTAGTTCTGGATTCCCCTCGTAAACCCCTGATAATGCCCCTACGATACTCCAATCGGATACCTCGGCAAACCCATATAATGCACAGTATTTGCAGATTTAATGCCGTGGCTACCCGTTTACCTGACAAGGCCTAATTTACTTGCCAATTTAATTAGTATAATTAATAATCCGCGCTCTATTATTTTTGTAACTAATAGCAAGGATCGCCTTCTTTCCAATGAAAAACCTCCCGATGGACGTGCTGCGCTCCTTTGTTACCGTTGCTGAACTTGGTGGCTTTACACCGGCTGGCGAGCTACTGGGCCGCTCACAACCCGCTATTAGCTTGCAAATTAAACGACTGGAGGAGATGACCAGCACTCATCTATTTAGCCGTAGCTCACAGGGTTTGAAATTAACCCAGCAGGGTGAAACGCTGTTCAAATATGCCAACGATATTCTCGCCCTCAATGACGAAGCCCTGAATACCTTTCTCAAACCAACTTTAAGCGGCCGAGTTCGCTTCGGCATCCCCAGTGAATTCGCCACCACACTGCTGCCCAAGATCGTTGGTCGCTTCGCCAAAGCCTATCCAAATGTCACGCTTGAGGTCATCTGTGATCTCAGTAAAAGTCTGCTTTCTGAGGAGCGTGCAAATCAATTTGATTTAATCCTGGCTTTACATGACAATCCCTCGAATAAACATCGTGGCCAGGTAAAAGCCGATGAATTAGTATGGGTTAGCAGCCCCGATCAACATGCTCACGAGAAGGAGGCTGTTCCTCTTATCGTTGCTCAAGAAGGCTGCATATACCGCCATCGCGCCATTCAAAGCCTGCGTAAAGTGAATCAGGACTATCGGGTGGTTTACACCATTCCTGATCTCTCAGGCATCAAAGCGGCGATTGAAGAGGGGCTTGGCGTTACTGTATTAGCGAAAAGTACCGTACCGGACAACCTGAAAATTATTAAGCCTTCAGAAAAATACCCAAAATTAGGCACTGTCGGCATCAGCCTGATTTACGATCATAAAGATCCCAACGAGGCCATGAAACGTCTGGTTGAATTTGTGGCAACAAGCCTGACATAGGGCCTGATAACACTATTTTAAATGCCTCTGTTCTGACTAAAAATTCATCAGGCAAGGCTTGAGAAGAGACATTTGGTTACTCCAAATGAACGACGAAAAACGCAGCATGGTGGATTTTTAGTCAGAACCCGAAGGGCTGAGGCTGTTTTTTCCCTCCACTACGTTATTCTTCGCTTATGTAGCTAGCTACACCATGCTCATAATGCCTTGTTGAAGAAAAAAACAACCTTCAGCAGAGATATTGAAAACAGTGCTAGCAGGCCCAATTAAAGATCGGAATATTCTATGGACCAAAACAACGGCGTCATTCTTGTCGGCATGCCCGGCGCAGGTAAAAGTACTTTAGGTGTCATGCTAGCCAAAGAGTTAGGACTCGATTTCCTTGATACAGACGTGTCGATTCAAGTACACGAAGAGCGCACTCTGCAGGATATTATGGACTCTGAAGGTTACATGAAGCTGCGTGAAATCGAAGAAACAGTGCTGTTAAAAACCGATGCCCGCGGCAAAGTGATCTCCACTGGCGGTAGCGCCGTCTACAGCGATGCCGGCATGATGCATCTAAAAGAGCAGGGTACGGTGATTTTTCTGAATGTCACGCTGGATGAATTAAGACGCCGTATCCACAACTTTGACACTCGCGGTATTGCTCGCCGCCCCGAGCAAAGTTTTGAAGAGCTGTTTGAAGAACGTTGTGCGCTGTATAACAAATACTCAGACATTCATTTTGATTGTAACGACAAAACACCTGCTGAAATTCTGGATGCTATTCAGACTGCGCTTTCAGCCTAGTATGCCTGTCATGCCGGACTCAGATCCGGCATCCATTTCCAATGCACAATACTAGCGCTGAATTATTAGATTGATTCTGCAAGATCGCTCACTTTGTTTACCCAAAGGGCTCAAGCGAGATGACACGGCCTCTTTAAAAACCATGTCATTTCGACCCTTCGGCGATGTGCAGGAGGCACAAGTGCCGTGAGCGCAGGAGCAAGCGAACGGCCGAGAAATCTTACCCCTCCTCTCAAAACCCTACTTCGAAAAGTAATCCTTGGTCAGCTTAAACACTACCGGACTGAGTAGCAGCAACGCCAACAGGTTTGGCAGCGCCATCAAAGCATTTAACGTATCGGCCAACAACCACACGAAGTCCAGTTCAGCCATCGCACCTAAAAACACCGCTGCAATCCAGGCTAATCGGAAGGGCACAATCGATTTAACCCCAAACAGATATTCCACACACTTCTCGCCGTAAACACTCCAACCAAGAATCGTGGTAAAGGCAAACACCGCTAAGGCAATACTGACGATTTCCTGCCCCCAGCCAAGCGAACTGGCAAAGGCGGCAGCTGTCAGCGTCGCACCAGTCTCTCCACCCGTCCAGGCGCCGGTAACCAGAATCACTAGACCTGTAATACTGCACACACAGAGCGTATCAATAAAAGTACCCAGCATGCCGACCACACCCTGACGCACAGGGTCATCGGTCTGCGCCGCCGCGTGAGCAATGGGCGCACTACCCAGACCTGCTTCATTAGAGAAAATACCGCGCGCCACACCAAAGCGAATCGCGGCCCAAACCGCTGCACCGGCAAAACCACCGGTTGCCGCATGCCCGGTAAAGGCACTATCAATCACCAGCGCTATCGCCGACGGAATTTCACCGACATTGAGCAATAACACCACCAAACCAGCACCGATGTAGGCAATCGCCATAAAGGGCACCAATTTGCCCGCCACGCTGGCAATCCGCTCAATACCACCCAGAATCACTGCCGCAGCAAGCACTGCCAAAACCGTTGCCGTAGCAATCACTGGCACGTTAAACGTGCCTTCCAACACTGCCGCCACCGAGTTGGACTGCACTGTATTTCCAATACCAAAACCCGCCAACATACCAAAAATAGCAAATGCGGTACCCAGCCATAACCAGTTCTTAGACAGGCCATTTTTAATGTAATACATCGGACCACCCACGTACTGGCCCTTTGCATCCACTTCACGGTAGTGCACCGCCAGCACTGCTTCGGCATATTTTGTGGCCATGCCCACCAGTGCTGTACACCACATCCAGAACAACGCACCCGGACCACCCAGAAAGATAGCGGTCGCCACGCCAGCAATATTACCGGTGCCTATCGTCGCCGACATTGCCGTCATCAGGGCGTTGAATGGGCTGATTTGACCTTCTCCAGCACCTTTACGGCCCTGCCACAACATCCGAAAACCGTAGCCAAGTTTTAATACCGGCATCAGCTTCAGGCCAATCGACAGAAAGAAACCGGTGCCCAGAATCAGCACCAGCATCACCGGCCCCCAGACAACACCATTAATCTGGCCAATGATTTCAGTAATGGTTTCCATACGGGAGCTCCGGTTTTAAAAAGGTTTTGATGAGTATAGGTTTGCAGAGCGTAAAGCTAAAGATGATCGAGCGTTATTAGAAAAAGATTCCTCACTGTCGTTCGGAACGGCACCTCTCTAATTTTGTCATTTCGACCAGACAAGGTGAATTGCGAAGCAAGAGAAGGCAGCCTGGGCTGGGGAGAAATCTTACTGCTGAAACACGGCAACAAGCCCAGCCACGCAAATCACGTTCCAACAGGCGAAAAAAAACCGGCGCCCTCTATAAAAAGGGCGCCGGTCTTAATCTAGCTTGTGCTAACTATTTACAGTATTACTTAGCGTAAACAGGGAAGCGTGCGCACAATTCAGCAACTTGACCACGTACACGGTCGATTACTGATTCGTCAGTGATGTTATCAACAACGTCACACATCCAGTTAGTCAGCTCAATAGTCTCAGCTTCTTTGAAACCACGAGTCGTGATTGCAGGAGTACCTACACGCAGACCAGAAGTTACGAATGGAGACTGTGGATCTTTAGGCACTGAG
>Ga0105356_10005935_pt1 | contig 11485 bp, 8 predicted proteins | sample GOMGulsemesocosm_3_FD_83502 | JGI IMG/M metagenome (GOLD analysis project Ga0105356, IMG submission 83502) | Methane-oxidizing microbial communities from mesocosms in the Gulf of Mexico - GOM9D Gulf of Mexico | ecosystem: Environmental > Aquatic > Marine > Cold seeps | place: Gulf of Mexico...
AAAAAGGACAAAGAAGAACTAAAAAAAGGAATATTTTCATGTGTTTCTTAGCTGTTATGTCAAAATATAGAGAGTTGCGACTTTGTTGTAAAAGCTTCAAGAAACTTCATGCCTTTAAAGGAGTTTCCTTTTGCATTGAGCTTAGGGCTCCAAACAGCAATGGCATATGTATTGGGATGAATGGCTATAATTCCTCCGCCAACACCACTCTTTCCTGGGAGTCCGACCTTAAAGGCGAATTCTCCAGATTCATCATAAAATCCGCAAGTTTGCATCAGTGCATTTATTCGTTTCGACTGACTCTTGGTGAGTATTGATTCATTATTATGAGTATTACTACCATTGTTAGCTAAAAACAAGAATAATTCGGAAAGGTCTTTACAATTCATCTCAAGAGAGCAAAGGTCATAATAGAAATCAAGAACATCTGAAGGGTCGTTTTCAATATTCCCATAAGACTTGATAAAATTGCATAAGGCTGCATTACGATACCCTATAGATTTTTCGGAGGCTGATATTTTAGCAGAATAATTGATACCCGAATTGTTCGAAATACTCCTGACAAAAGTCAGAAAGTCTTCTTTAGGGTTCTCTAAGTTGCTGAGAAGGATGTCTGAAATTACAATGGCTCCAGAATTTATAAATGGATTTCTAGGGATGCCATGGTCTGCCTCGAGTTGAACCAGAGAATTAAATCCAGTGCCTGAAGGTTCTACACCGAGTCTTTTCCAGATATTTTCCCCTAGGATACTATAGGCCAAACAGAGTGAGAGGACTTTTGCTATGCTCTGGATGGAGAATGTCTCATAACAATGTCCTAATCCGAAATTAACTTGATTGAGGGTGGAAATATGAACGCCAAATTTTTGGGAATCGACATTAGCTAATTCAGGAATGAATGCAGCTAATTGACCCTGGTCGTCCATAGCCTCTACTTTTTTGTAAACCTCAGTAATGATATCTTTAAAATTCACGGGCTCGAGTTTAATTGTTGGCAATTTCAGACTGTCAATACCGCTTGCTCAGTCTCTACTATTTCTTAATTATTTACTCCAAATTTGAATATTCAATTAAGTTGTAAATAATAGCAATAAGCTAATATATTAGAAAATTTTTATAAAACTCATAATCTTTTTGAGTTCGCATTTTTTTATTGACTTGCACAGAATATTTAGCTTATGAAAAGTAGGCTAGAAGAACATATTTTAATTTCAACAGTGCAGCTGTTCCTGTTTATACAATATGTTTTTAATTCAATATATCTTTTAAAAACATCCATTCCTCTTGTATGTTTTTATAAATATAGAGAAAGAGTAATTAATAAAAACGCAGAAAGCCTCAGTTGTAAAACGTATCTAAGTGTTACAACTGAGGCTTTTGTTTTATAGGACTTGAATTAAAGGGCGCTGTCATTAGGAATGGTCTAATTGCCAATCCGTTTTACAAAATACTCTCCCTTACCTTTTTCATCGGTTTCTTTAGAGTGTAGCGTGATGCTAATTTTATCGTATCCTTTGGCTGCTTGAGCGCTGAGGTCTTGAGGGTAGGCAGCCTCTGGTTTTTTAATTTGGATGAGATAACCATACATGGTAGTGCCTCTGGCATACTCGTCAATCTTGTTGATCGATACGACTTCGGCATCATAACCGTTAAGTTGCACACTGAGTTCTTCCTTTGCAATTGTTTTAGGAGCAATATCAATAATGTCTAAGGCTGTCTTAGGAAGCGCCAAAGCCTTGGTTAAGCTCATCGGTCGAAAATAGATTTGATAGGTATCAAAAGGCCCCGTCTGTGGTTCGGAGGCATTGATCCCATAAACCTCCATACGATCGTATTGGGGGTTGATTTCTAAATCGGCGTAAATGGGGAGGTTCCAAGCCCAGTATTCCAGTTTGGTCTTCCCGTAGTCGGATTCTTTAATGGCATATAAACAGTAATAGGTCCCTTTCTTTACCGCTATAGAGAAATTGCCATCACTATCAGTTAAGGTTTCATAAGCATTGTCAAAGAGGCTTCTTTTATCCTTAATATCGAGATGGTTTATTTTGTTTTTTAGCCACACTGAGGCACTGTCTACAGGCTTATTATTGAAATCTGTTACCCTACCATAAAGCCTTACGCTGTCCTGAGCATAAATTGTAGAAAGCGTCAAAAAAAGAATGAGTACACTGAGGTTTTTAATTTTCATGATTTATTTTAGTTATGATTTAAGAGCATTTTCCATCCAGACACGGGTTTCTTTTGAGCTTTGTGCTTCTAGTAGATCTAAGAAATCGGCCGTGTTTTTTATTCCGCGACTGCGTTTTAAATACAGGAGTTTAAACATAGGTTCTGTTCCGATTTTGGTTTCAAGCTCGTGAAGGATTACGGCGCCTTTTTTATACAAGACGGTATAAGCAGCATTACTCGATCTTTCGAAGCCCCAGATTTCAGGAGCATCTATACTACTTTCTTTGTAGCTTTTAATATAGTCCTTATAAATCGCTGTGCTGATATTGTCTCTTACGTATAATAAGGCAGAAAACTCGGCAAAAGATTCATTGAGCCAATCTTCCCAAGTTGTGGCATCGGCGCCTGTAGCCCAGAAATGTGCCACTTCATGGGCAATGGTTTTTTGAGTGCTTAAACCGTATTTTTTAATGCGTAAGGAAATAAAATTAGCACGGTTATAACCGCCACCACCGGTCTCTGAATGTTTTACCACAAACTTAATATAGGCCTCGTATTTTTTTGGATAAATCCTTCCAAAATAGTCGAGTACACGCTGACTGGTGGCTGTAATCGAAGCAATATCGGCTTCAGGAAAGTCAGTGTAAACCGTTTCAATAACAGCATTGCCTTTTTTTGCCTGACTTATTTTCAATGTCTTGGATGCTATAATCACATTGTCGTAAGCAGCCCAGGGCTGATCCATTTCCCAGAGATCACCCTTATTGCTGATCTTTCCGGAACCACTAAGAACATAGTCCGGATCTATAGAAATCCTGAGTTTGGAAGTGGCTTCTCTACTGTTGAGGTCTACGGGAAACCAGGCATTGTAAAATCCTATTTGTAGCCACTCGTCAGTAAAGGATTCAGCTGAAGTTTCCATGCCTCTAAAATCACTTTCGTAATCTATATAAATCGAGTTGATACCTTGCTTTTCTGAGGGATTATTAAATATAAGACCACGACCTTCATCGATGAAAATGATGGGTGTGGGTTTGTCAGATTCGAAGCGGTAGCCAATCGGAACTCCCTTTAGGCTTATTTCATTTATTTTGGTGTTTTTCCATAATACCGTGGCAATGCTTTCCTTTTGCTCAAAGTCAATAGCAATAATGCCTTTAACTTTAATAATTTTTGAGCTCATATCTATGGCGACATCTAAATCATAGGATTTAATGTGTTGTCCATAAACAAAAGAGGATAGGCCTGCAAAAACAGCAAGGAGGTAGGTTTTTTTCATAGAGGTCTTCTCGTTCTTAAAATAATGCCTAATAAAGAGTTCAAGCAAAAGACTTATGTTACAGTTTGAAATAATTATTTTTTACTTTTTAAGGCCTCTATGATCTTTTCGGCCACTAATTTAGAGGATAGGTAATTTTGCCCCGTAATGATGCGTCCGTGTATCTCAACATGTGGCGTATTTCTCGGACTGTATTTAAAAGTTCCACCATGTGCTTCTATGGTTTTTTGAATTAAGAAAGGAAAGGTCTTAAAATATGGGGCTTCAGGTCTTTCATAGGCATCCGGATAGCCATTGATGTTTTTACCAGTTACTAAATAATTACCATCCTTTGTTTTTAGGTTTACTATTCCTGCTGTACCATGACATACCGAAGAAATAATGCCCTTATAGTCTTCATAGATACGCATTACAAGATCATGGATTTCGACATTATCAGGAACTCCAAACATAGCGCTGCCTCCGCCAATATAATGCACGGCTTTGTATAGTTTGGGATCAATATGCATTGGAACCTTAGTATGTGCTAAAGCCGACATAAAATCCTTGTCGTAAACATACTGTTTTTGTCGGGGGTCGGCAGTGTCAATATAAGCTAGAGGAATGGCACCGCCTTTCGGACTTACAAAATCAATAGTATAACCTGCCGTTGAGAATGCGTGATAGGCATTGACAATTTCTGCAAAGCTATTTCCTGTTTTAAGTTTTGAATCTCCATAATGGTCTGCATTGGAGACAACAAATAAAATACGGTCCCCATGTTTGTTGCTTTTTTTGCTGCTTGCCGATTTGCTTACGATTAACCAGCTATCGTTTATTTTTTTTAAAAGAAACAGATCTATAAACTGAAGGTTTCGTTTTGGGATCAATATTTCTGCCTTAGCAAAAGCAGTGGTTTCAAAGATGTCAATAGATTTAATGGAGCCTATCCTACCATTAAATTTACCCGGAGTACTGTTTTTAAACCAAGATAAATATTCGGAAATGGGGACAATTCTGAGCCCCTTTTGTTTGCCGTCGAGATAGAGATTGGTACTGTCATGGAAGGCTGTTTGTATTAGAGGAATATTATTGTATGCGGTACCATCAATATATTTTTGTAAGGTGGATTGGATTTGTTGTTCATCAGACTGGCCTTGTAAATGAAAGGACAGGAGTAATAAAATAATAGAAATAGAAAGTTTCATAATAAAGGAGTTAAAATTTTAATTTCAACAATATTATGAGCTTAAAACTACGGAAGTACTATTTAAGTATACCTTAGGACTCCTAATGTATACATCAGGAAAAAATTTCTTTAAATGTCATCGTAAAACTTGGATGGCGTTGTATGGGTTATTTTCTTAAATGCCGCGTAAAATGTGCTATTTGAGTTAAAACCACAGTGTTCTGCAATGACGTCGATTTTAAGGTTTGAATTACTTTTTAATAAGCGTTTGGCCTCGTCGATTCGATATTCATTTATAAACTGGGGGAAGTTTTTATCGAGATTATCGTTTATAAACTGGGATAATAAATGGGTTCTTATTTGAAGTTGTTTTGCCAATTCTGGGAGAGTTAAATTGGGATTCTTGTACAACTCTCTTGCCTTTATAAGATCGTCTATTTTTGAAAATAACTGGTCGGCTTCTAAGTCTGAAATTTTCTGATTTGCATATTTGTTTTGAGCTTGTGGCTTTGAGTGTTTTCTATACTTGTTTAATAACAGTAACACTGTTAAATATAACACAAATGAAAAAGATAGGGCTCCTACGATATAAGAGGTGTAGGATCCAATAAAATAGGCGACCCAAATTAGTGATACGCCAAAAAACACAGTCAATACCCAGGAATCATTATAGCTCAATGCTCTCGTGGTATGGATTAATATTTTAAACTTGTCTCTGAGTAAAACTGCCGTAGCAATAATGCATAATAGCCATTGATAATATATGATTTTAATAAAGGTTTGACCCCAAAGTGTAGGGTATTCTGGATAAGGATATATTATCCCAATTATTAGCGTAAAAAGGATTATTACTAAAACTGGAAGAAACCAAAAGGGATTGCTTTTCTTGTCAATATTAACCTTAGAATTTGCATAGAAATATAAAAAAGGGCCGATTAGAAAACAAGATGAAAGTCCAATTTGTAAGAATATTTTTGATAATTCTGGATTGAAATAGAAAAATACCGATTTTCCTATTCGAATACTTAAGGCCGCTAACAATCCTCCCAGTAAGTAATTTGAATGATGCTTTGGTCTGGCAAAAAATAAAAAATAGAGACTTAGTAGCAATCCGTTAAAAGCGCCTAAGGCACTAAAAAAGAATATTAATGGATTGTCAATCGTCATTTTTTAAAATCTGTGAAGGCGAAATTAGAAGAAAATCTTAACACTCCACTTTATAATTGTATATTTTATTTGAATCTTCTAGATCATCAAAATGAAGTGTTATTCATTTAAAAGGGCAATAATTCGCAAAGGACCGCCACTGCCGCCTTTAATTTTCATGGGTAAGGCTATGATTTTGAATCCATTTTGTGGTAGTTTTTCGAGATTTGCAAGATTCTCAAAGGCGGGGATATTCTGTTCGAGTAGGATGACATGACTCTCAAAATATTGTGATTGACCATAATCAATGCTCGGGCTGTCAATACCTATAGCATGTATGCTGCGATTGTTAATCAGCCATTCGGCAGCCTCCGGAGAAAGTCCCGGAAAATGCAGATGTTTGAGAGCTTTTTCACCGCGTTCATCGGTTCCGAGGTATTTAATTTTATCAGGGTAATACTTTGAAAACCCTGTTTGCAAAATAACAATACTTCCATCGGGAATGCTACGCTGCTCCTTGCGTTCCCAATTTAAAAAATCGGCGATACTAATTTGATAATCCGAATTAATAAGGACTTTTAAAGAAACATCGATCTTTATGGCATGTCCTATGAGGTGGTTTAGAGGGATTTGATCTAGGGTCAGTCCGTTCTTAGAAAAATGTATGGGAGCGTCAATATGCGTGCCCCCGTGTTCTGCAGTTTCAAAATTATTTGCGGAATAATAAAACCCTTTATCTGTTTCTCCATGAAATACGGTGTCTAGTTTAAATTCTTTTGCGGTGACCCAATAAATGCTTTCCTCAGAAAAGGCATGGGTTAAATCGATAATTTGAGCTTGTGATAGGTCCTTTTCAGTGGCAGGAGTTGGCTGTTGAATATGATTAGACTTGCTGTTGCAACTCATGAGTAATAAAAAACTCATTAGGATGTAAAAGGGAATCGTTTTCATGTTTTTTCTTCTAGTGTTTACTAACCGAGGCTCACGGATTACCATAAGCATCCGTTTCATTTAGACTCGGTCCTAATTAATTGTCAATGGCAACTAAAGTTAGGTATAATTACTTGTATTTCAGTGTTTTGTTTTTATTAACTATTAATGTAGGGTCATAGCCTGTTCTTAAAAATTCGTTAATTAACAGTTCTGTAACAGCCTCAGATTTTGATAGTATCTACCTTTAAAACATAACAAACAATCAATAAAATCAAAACACCTTATGAAACACTTTAACCAACTCAAATACATTGGACTATTTGTAGCTCTGTTATTTATTAACTTAGACATTAATGCTCAGTTGAACTTACCACAAGGTAGTCAAATGGCGTCTTTGTCTCAAACTGTTGGGATTTCAAAAATTTATATTAACTATTCAAGGCCGAGTGTAAATGGTCGTGAAGTTTGGGGTGCTTTAGTTCCTTATGGAATGAATAACCTCGGTTTTGGTACCGCAAAAGAATCACCATGGCGCGCTGGAGCAAATGAAAACACCGTCATTAAATTTAGCCACGATGTTAGCATCGAAGGGAAGTCTTTAAAGGCTGGGAAATACGGATTGCATATGATTATTCATGATAATGATAAGGCGACCTTAATTTTTTCTAAGAATCACACGGCTTGGGGAAGTTATTTCTATGAGTCATCAGAAGATGCTTTAAGAGTAGAGGTCAATACTAGTACTATTCCACATACAGAATTGTTAACCTATGATTTCATCGCTGTAGATGGGACTTCGGCAACCGCTGCACTAAAATGGGAGAAGAAGCAAATTGATTTTAAAATTGAAATGGACGTAACCAATATCGTGTTAGCGGATATTAGACGAGAAATGCAAAATCAAGCTGGATTTAGTCGTCAAACTTGGGAGCAGGCTGCTAATTATGCCTCGAATAATGGAGGTGATTTGAACGAAGCACTAGGGTGGATTAACAATGCTATTTCAGGACAGTTTTATAGTCAGCAGACCTTTGCTAATACTTCGATAAAGGCGGGGATCTTAAATAAATTAGGACGTCAACAGGAAGGGCTAGATGCTATGGATGCCTTTTTACCAGAAGCGAGTGTTCTTGAGGCACATTCATATGGAAGACAGCTTATAAATATGGGGAAAAAAGAAAGAGCATTGGAAGTATTTAAAATGAATGCTAAGAAACATAAAGGCAGCTGGCCGGTAAATTATGGTGTAGCGCGAGGGTATTCGGCCACAGGAAATTATAAATCGGCAATAAAATATTTAAAAATGGCATTAAAGAATGCGCCAAATGCCGGGAGTAAAGGTCGTGTACAAGCGAATATCGAAAAACTAGAAAAAGGAGAAGATATCAATTAAAAACGACAAGTATGTACTGTTTTTTAAGGCTCATCCGAAAGGTTGAGCCTTTTTTATTAGATCTCAATTTAGTGAGATATATAGAAGGAGTTTAAATCTTAAATTGCAATACTTCGGTTGAAAAAAAGAAATTCAAATGAGACCGTGATATTATTGATATGCATCGTTATAAGCGTCCTTTATTGAGGATCTTAAAAAACCATCGAAACCCGTTTTAAAGGTGACGGCTCGTGTATTGACCATGACCGCAATTTCAACACCATTTACAGGGAACATTTGGATTTGTGTGAGCACACCTTGAGCAACATTCACATTGCTATTATTGGCAATACTGCCGTTTTTCCCGTAATAGTTTCCGTGTAACTCTCGGCTATCACCATCAAAATAGGAGTCTAGCCCTAAATAGTTGTCTTTTATAATGGTTCTGGCTTCATCGGATACGATGAGGTTAGTATGCTCAAAAAAAGCATTTACTGCAGCCATTTCAATGACTGTCATATAATAACCACCACCGCCAGCAATATGATCCCAGTCGCCGTAGTTCGTCCCAGATACCCCATTGGAAATATCGTTGATATTGTAATAGCGAGTCGGATTATTGTTTTCTTCGGTAAAATCGATATTCGACAAATTAATTTTATCAAAAAGAGCTTTCTGCATATAGCTTCTATAAACAGCCTGAGTCGTTTGGTCGCTGTCTAAATTCGCGAGAGGTGCATTTGGGAGATTATTTTGTAAGGAGGGTATTAATATTCTGAAAATCGCAAAATTGATATTGTCATATTCTGCCTGATCAGGAGGAGGAATCGCTACCCCATCGGCAACAGCTTGTTTTATGCCGGCATAGGATAAGGTATTGTCGAAATCTGTGTTTCCAGTGTCGAGACCAGATTCATGCCGTAATAAATGCGCAAAAGTCATACTGTCCATATTTGGACCGAGAGTCCAGGAGTCTGGAAAATAGGGTTCGATGAGTGAATGTATCGTTAAATTTAAGTCTTCCAATAATTGCATAACCACAATGGTGGTATAAAACTTAGTAACACTGGCGATGTTTATCTCTTTATTGGCCGTCATGGCTGCCACGGTGCCATCGGGTTCTTGAACGGCGTTACCGAAGGCACCCGATTTGACGAGTTGCCCATTTTGAGTAATGGCATAGGCCCATCCAATTGGGGAGTCGTTGCCCCAGTTGACATAATCAATGATGTTTTGCTCAAAAAGATCTAAATTAAATTGTGGAACCTCAGGTCCGGTAACCGTATTTTTGTTATCCGTTTCGCAGGAATAGACCATTGCAACTAAAGCGATTGTAAAGCAGCCTTTTAGTAAAAATCGAATGAAATGAAAATGTATAGCCTTCATAATTAAGATTTTTAAATTGAAAGCAAAGATAGTTAAAATACTGAAAACAAGATGTTTGTATACTTGTTTTAACTAATATAATTCCATATGTTTTTGTACTTACTCAGCTGTCTATAAGTCTCTAAGATTACTTTATTGTGAGGCTGAGATAGGGACGGATCCTGTTTCAAGGTTTCTTTGGCATGTGCTCTGGCTTGGTGAAGTATATCTTTATCCTTGATAATATCTGCGATTTTAAGGTTGAGTACACCACTTTGTTGAGTACCCATAAGGTCTCCAGGCCCTCTCAATTTTAAATCAACTTCGGCAATTTCAAAACCGTCATTGGTTTTAACCATGGTTTGCAGACGGGTTTTACTGTCATTACTTAATTTATGACTGGTCATCAATATGCAATAACTTTGTTCGGCACCACGCCCTACACGCCCTCTCAATTGATGCAATTGGGATAAGCCAAAGCGTTCGGCGCTTTCAATAATCATTACCGAGGCATTTGGTACATTGACACCAACCTCAATAACCGTCGTTGCCACCATGATTTGTGTTTCTCCTTTTATAAACCGTTGCATTTCGAAATCCTTATCCGCAGGTTTCATCTTACCATGAACAATGGAGATCTGATATTTGGGAAGCGGAAAGTCTCTGACAATACTTTCATAGCCATCCATAAGGTCTTTATAATCCATGGAAGAACTTTCTTGGATTAGTGGATAGACAATATAAACCTGTCTTTCCTTTTCGATTTCGTCCCGAATAAAACGGAAGACATTTAATCTATTTTTATCGTAGCGGTGAACCGTTTTTATCGACTTCCTTCCAGGGGGTAATTCATCGATTATCGAGATGTCTAAATCCCCGTAAACAGACATGGCTAAAGTCCGTGGAATTGGGGTTGCGGTCATCACCAAAATATGTGGAGGCGAGGTGTTTTTCTTCCACAGTTTACTTCGCTGAGCGACTCCAAATCGGTGTTGTTCATCTATAATTGCCAAGCCTAAATTCTTAAATTTTACCTTATCTTCAAGTAAGGCATGGGTCCCAATTAGGATGTCTAGGGCGCCATTTTCTAGAGATTCATGAATTTTTCTTCTATCTGAAGCTTTGGTTGAGCCTGTGAGTAGTTTTACACTGATTCCTAGCGCGTTGCAAAACTCTTTTAATCCATTATAGTGCTGGACTGACAAAATTTCAGTCGGCGCCATTAAACAGGCTTGAAAACCATTGTCAAGTGCTATAAACATTGACATTAGCGCTACTATTGTTTTTCCTGAACCCACATCACCTTGAAGTAAGCGATTCATTTGAGCATTGCTTCCTAAATCCTGTCGAATTTCTTTGATGACCCGTTTTTGTGCTTGGGTCAATTCAAAAGGTAAATGTGATTTGAAGAAGGTATTGAAATGGGCGCCTACTTTTGGAAAAGCAAAACCTTTGACTTTTGATTTATGAATTAAATTCTTTAAAATTAGTTGGAGTTGAATGTAAAATAATTCTTCAAATTTTAATCGAAATTGAGCCTTAGAAAGTAGCTCCTGATTCTTTGGAAAATGAACGTTAAATAGCGCTTCTTTTTTTGATAATAATTGCAAGCTCTGAAGTTGTTTTTCGGTGAGCGTTTCCGAAAACCGTCCCTTGGTTTCCAAAAACAATTGTTGCATTATTTTGTTTAATACACGATTTGTAATCCCTCGATTTGACAATTTTTCTGTCGATGGATATACGGCTTGCATCACCGTACGTAAACTTTTTTTATGCGCGTCAAAAAGTTCCATTTCCGGATGTGGCATACTGAACGTTCCATTATACGAATTTGTCTTTCCGAAAATCACATAGGGCTTATTGATTTTTATGCTCTCTCTGATCCATTTTTGTCCCTTAAACCAAACGAGCTCCATACTGCCGGTTTCATCTTGGAAGGTCGCGACCAGTCGTTTGCCTCTTTTTTGAGAAACTTCTTTAAGTTTAGTGATTTGCCCGATAATTTGTACCTCGGCATTACTGGGTTGTAAATTATTGATTTTATGGTATTTCG
>Ga0105356_10005938_pt1 | contig 11484 bp, 9 predicted proteins | sample GOMGulsemesocosm_3_FD_83502 | JGI IMG/M metagenome (GOLD analysis project Ga0105356, IMG submission 83502) | Methane-oxidizing microbial communities from mesocosms in the Gulf of Mexico - GOM9D Gulf of Mexico | ecosystem: Environmental > Aquatic > Marine > Cold seeps | place: Gulf of Mexico...
CAGCAGGTGTCTGATGTTGTCTCGGCTGGTGGGCAGATCATTGTATCACCCAATATGAACCCCGCGGTTGGAAAGCGTGCCATCGAACTTGGTGCCCACTGGTGCCCTGGCGTGCTGACCCCCACCGAGGCGTTTTCCGCCCTTGAGATCGGAGCGTCGGTTCTGAAGTTCTTCCCCGCAGAATTGGTGCCGCCCAAGGCGATTGCCGCAATGCGGGCTGTGCTCCCCAAAGAGACTGTTGTGGCCGCCGTGGGCGGTATTACTCCGGATACCATGGGCGAATACCATCGCGCTGGATCCAACGGCTTTGGCCTTGGGTCGGCTCTGTTCAAGCCAAGCTATGGGCTGGAGGAGTTGGCTCAGCGCGCGCGGGATTTTGTTGAGGCTTACTCTGATTTGAGATGCGGTTAAGATAATAGAACTTTGGTCACTGATAGGGGTGACGTAAGTAATGAAGTGCATGAGCAAAAACTAGAATATGAGGTTAGGCACAGGCCGGAAACGGGAAAAATCATGACCCAACAAAGATCGAAACGCTTCGAGAAACTGCGAGAACGGGACATCAACAAAGAGGTGTTTGTCTCCGAATTTCCCGAGCTTGGGCTAGTCGTCATGGATAGCCCCAATGACCCCAGACCCTCTCTGGAACTGCGCGATGGTCGGATAGTCGAGATGGATGGTAGGCCCGAAGATGAGTTCGATGCCATCGATCGTTTCATAGCAAGACACGCGATAAACATTGATCATGTAGAGAGTGCGATGAACATGGGTTCGCTCACGATCGCCCGGATGCTGGTGGACATCAATGTTCCGCAGCGACGGTTGACGGAGGTTTTCTCGGGCCTGTCGCCCGCGATGATTGCCGAGGTGATGAGCCATCTTAACGTGGTTGAGATGATGATGGCTATGCAGAAGATGCGCCAGCGTAAACGGCCAGCTGATCAGGCGCATGTGACAAACTGGAAGGAAAACCCTGCATTATTGGCGGCAGACGCGGCCGAAGCGGGTTTGCGCGGTTTTGCCGAAGAGGAAACCACTGTACGCGTGGCGCGTATGGCCCCGTTCAGCGCGCTAGCATTGTTGGTGGGAAGCCAAGTGGGTCGCCCCGGTGTGATGACGCAGATTTCCTGCGAAGAAGCGCTGAACTTGCGACTGGCAATGAAAGGTCTCGCCACTTACGCTGAGACGCTTTCGGTGTATGGCACGATGCCCAGCTTTCTTGATGGTGACGATACGCCCTGGTCTAAAGGGATCCTTGCCTCGGCCTATGCCTCGCGCGGCATCAAGTCACGGTTTACCTCCGGCTCGGGCTCTGAGGCATTGATGGGCTATAGCCTTGGCTGGTCAATGCTTTATCTGGAAATCCGGTGCATCCTGATGGTTAAGGGCGCTGGCAGTCAAGGTGTCCAAAATGGATCAATTTCCTGCATTGCCCTGCCTGAATCACTGCCCAATGGTGTGCGCGGCGTGCTTGCCGAAAACCTTGTGGCAGCAGCGCTGGGGCTTGAGGTTGCAGCCGGCAATGACGCGATGTCGTCCCACAGCCCGATGCGCAAAACCGCCAAGCTGATGCTGCAGATGCTGCCCGGTACTGATTTTGTCACGTCCGGCCATTCAGTCATGCCCCGTAAGGACAACCTTTTTGGCGGCGGCAATTTTGATGCCGAAGACATGGATGATTGGCTGGTGATCCAGCGCGACATGCAAGTGGACGGTGGGCTGAAGCCCGTGCGTGAAGACGACGTGCTGAAAATACGCCGCCGCGCGTCAGAGGCTATCCAGTCGGTGTTTCTCGAAATGGGATTTCCATCGATTACCGATGCCGAGGTCGAGGCTGCCACCACCGCATTTTCTTCGGATGACATGCCTGACCGAAACTCGGTCAAAGACCTGGGCGCAGCCGACGATTTTCTGGAAAGCGATAAGACGGCACTCGACGTTGTCGCAGCATTGGCCAGGAGCGGGTTTGAGGATGTTGCCGAGAGCGTGCTTGAAATGCAGCGACAAAGGGTGCTTGGGGATTACCTACACACCTCCGCGATTTTCGACGAGGAGTTTAACGTGCTGAGTGCGGTGAACACGCCCAACGATTACGAGGGGCCAGGAACCGGCTACAGAGTAGAAGGAAAAACCTGGGAGGACATCTGTGCATTGCCGCAAGCGCTGGATCCCAATGCACTGGTGGGGGGGGAGGCGCCGGATCCGAAGCTGTTACTTGTATCCTCGGGTACGGCCCATGACGGGGTGGGCATCGAAGTGGTCGTCGCACTCGGGCCTGCCTTTGCCACAGTTATGAACCAGACGTTGGCGGAACTGTCGCACTCGGACGTGCTTGGAGCGATCCTCGAAGGAATCGAAAGCGAAGGCGTTCCCGCCCGCGTGGTCAAAGTCTGGCATGGGGCGGATTTGGCTGACATTGGGCTGTCCGGTGCAAAGCTCAGCGGTTCAGGGATCGGCATCGGTTTGCAATCCAAAGGCTCGGCTCTGATCCATAAAAAAGGTTTGGCGCCGCTCAATAACCTCGAACTGCTCAGCATGGCGCCTAACCTCACTCTGGAAAGCTACAAGGCCTTAGGCAGGAATGCCGCCTGCTATGCTACTGCACGCGCGCCGCATCCGGTGCCAATGAAAATTGATAATATGGCCCGGCTGCGGTTGATCGTGCACACGACTTTGCTGCATCACCGCGAGGTCGGCCAGATCGATCCGGAACGTAAAGTCGAAGATCTAAAGGTTACGTTTTTATGAGTAACATCAAACATCACACGTATCGATTTCCGCTTGGCCAACACCACCGCAACGAGATCGCCACCAAGTCAGGCCGCCCCTTGAGTACGCTTAGCATTGACCAGGTGCTTGCTGGTGACGTGGGGCCGGACGACGTTTCGGTCAGCGACGGGACGCTAGAGTTGCAGGCGCAATTCGCACGTGAGGAGGGCTATCACGAGGTCGCCAGAAACCTTGTCCGTGCTGCAGAAATGACCCGCATATCGAACGACGAGATTATGGCGATATACGAAGCGCTGCGCCCGGGTCGCTCGACCTATTACCAGTTGCTATCGCTTAGTCAGCAGATCACCAGCATGTACAATGCCGAGCATACAGGAGCCTATATTCGAGAGGCCGCCGATGCTTACCGCGATACGGGTCTTTTGAAAGTGGAAGATGGTTAGACAAATGGGTCAATCAAACGATTTAGCGGCCGTCCGCAAAAATAATCCGAAGTCTGAAAGCCCATCCGAAGGTGAGCAGTCAAAAGCCCCGGCTGACGGATGTGCCAATACCAAAAGGCCGCGTACAATAGCATTGGTTGCTCACGATGCTCGCAAGAGCGAAATGGTTGAGTGGGTTGGGAAACATTTGGAGTTGTTCCAGAAATCTTCTGTTTTCTCAACCGGCACTACTGGTGGGCTGCTGTCGGACAGCTATCCCAGCATGAGCATTGTTGCATTAAAAAGCGGCCCGTTGGGGGGTGATCAGCAAATTGGCGCCATGATCTGCGAGGGCGCGCTGGATGCGCTCATCTTTTTTGTCGATCCGCTTTCGCCGATGCCCCATGATGTGGATGTTAAAGCGCTCACAAGACTGGCGACAGTTTACGATCTCCCCATGGCCTGCAGCCCGGCGACAGCCAACCTTATAGTTGCGGGATTTCGGCGAGGTGAAATTTGAGTGAGCGCGGCTCTGTTGAAGGCTTCAATAGATGGTCAGCTATGGTCAGTTCTAACTGGTGTATGGGGATAAGCACCGTAGACAGACAGGTTTGTGTGACTGAAAACGACTTCACTCCCGAATAAGGTCGGTCAGATAGTCGTCATACCGATTAATTGCGTCACGCATTTCGTCCATATATGAATGGCGATTGTAGACCGCGGCGACGCCGCTGATAGTTCCAGAGACGTGGTTCAAAAGCTTTTCAGTGACGTGAATAGGCGTGCCGATTTTTGCGTGAATATGAGCGCAAGCTGGACGATGAGAATGCGGAAATTGCCGAAAGGCTTGTGAAGTTGACCATCAACCGGCGGAGCTGGGGTTTTGGCCTGTGCTTTTTGTATCTGCCAACTTCATAGGCTATGGCTGGAACCTCATAGAAGCCGCCAAGCTCAACGACGTTTATCCGCAGGCATGGCTTACTGACGTCCTCACCCGCATCCCCGACCACAAGATCAACAGGATTGATGAGCTGTTACCGTGGAACAATGATGGGTGAATAGGCGCTTACTATTGAGGTGACGTTTAGATAACCACTCCTGACATGACTATTCCCAGTCCTAAGCTGCCACCCACCAATTTGGCCAGTAAGGAATTTGAGGCGATCAGTCCGTAGCTAATCAGGGCCAGGCCAGCCGCCATTCGCAAAAAAGCAATCAGAGCGGCCGTAGGGGCCTCAATCATCCGTAAGATATCCGGGTTAGCGATCATGCCCAGCGGTATGACATAAAGTCCTACTCCAAGTGCCATCGCTGTAAACGCTACCTTTATCCAATTTTCCCCAACCATACCTGCGGCGATGAAGACCGTGCCGCAGACCGGCGGCGTGATGGTTGACAGGAGCGCAAACCAGAACACAAACAGATGCGCCTGCAATGGCTGTAGCCCCTGCTGGATCAGAGCAGGCCCTGCTACTGAAACACAGATCACATAAGCCGCCGTGGTTGGAACCTCCATCCCCAGCACAAGACAGGCCAACGCTGTTAACAGTAGTGACGGCCACAGCAACCCACCCGATCCGGACAGGATTAACGAGGTTATTTTGACCCCGAGCCCAGTAACCGATAGCACCCCAATGATGATGGAAGCGCAAAAGATGATCGAGGCTATCATAGCTATCTGACGGGCCGCATTCAGCAGTGCCAAAGACAATCGTGCCGCAATCTTCTCCGGATCAAACCGGGCTTCGCGATTGAATAACAACAGCACTGCACCGGCAAGTATCGCCAAACAAGCGGCATATTGCGGCGTGTATCCAGCGCCAAACATACCCCAGAGTAGGACGGAAAACGGAACGAGGAAGAACCCTGAAGTGACCACTACATCGTGTAGTGCAGGTTGCTCGTTAGCTTTTACACCACGCAACTCGAACCGGCGGGCATAAGCATTGATTCCCATCCAGACAGCAAAGAAAAACAGCACTGCAGGCAGAAAGGCTGCGCCCATGATGGAGGTGTAGGGGATCCCTGTCAGCTCCACCATAACAAAGGCTCCTGCACCCATTAGCGGTGGCATGATTTGTCCTCCAGATGACGCTACGGCCTCGACAGCGGCGGCCAAACGTTTTGGATAGTCCAATTTGACCATAGCAGGCAGAGTGATCGCCCCAGTTGAAGCGACATTGGCAGATGCCGAACCCGAAATAGAGCCAAACAGCGCTGAGGAAATCACCGAAACCTTAGCCGCGCCACCAGTTAATCGCCCTGCGGCGGCGGCGGCAACATTCATAAAACCTTGCCCAGCCTCGCCAGCGTTTAATACCGCTCCGAAGATGACAAAGATCGAGACAACACCGACGGAAACGGCCGTCAGGCTACCCCAGATACCGCCTTCGGCTATAGTCATCGTTCCAAGAAAGCTGCGCAGTGGGGTGCCTGAATGGCCAAATTCCCCAGGAATGTAAGAACCAAACAGCGCGTAGGCTAATGCAGACATTGCCACCAGCGGCAATGGCCAACCAATAGCACGCCGTGCCGCATCGATCACACAGACGAGTAAAACAACAGCAATGCCAATTTGGAAATCACCCTCCAAAAATCCGTATTGGTCACTCAGCATATCGTGATTGACGGCGATCCACAGTGCAGAAGACACCCCCAGGAAGGAGAAAACTATCCCTGAGATCAGCTGTAGTTTAGACTTTGCGCCAAAGACAAACACCCAAGGCAATACAAAGGCTAAGTGCAGAGGTCGGCTGATAAGGTTTGGAACTAATCCCCAAAAAATCAATCCAAGGTGAAATGCAACCATCACAGCCGCCAAAGCCAGCCAGAAAGGTCGCTGTCCTGCGGGAATTTGAATGTCGTTCATAATGTCCGGGGCTCTTTCAAAAGAACAGGGCCGGGCAAGTTTCTGCCCGGCCAATTTTCTCTGACTATTAGGTAAGATTATTTTTGCGCGTCGCTCAAAGCAAACCCGGCTTCAGTGTAATACTTTACCGCTCCAGCGTGAATTTGACCGGTGATGTTAACCATCAGGTCACGGTCCACACCATTCCACCAGGCAGCAGCAGCGCCCATGTCCCCCTTACCTTCCCAGTAAGTTTTAGTCAGCGCATAAGCGGTGTCGTCATCCATCTTGGTGGTGGTGAAGGCGACAACCGGCAGAGACGTGGTGACGATATCACTGTCCTGACCAGTGTAGGTCCCGGCAGGAATCACCAAACGAGTTCTTTTACTGGCCGTGATCTGTTCATCATTCAGTGACAGAACTGAAACGCCGGTCGACGCAGCGGCCTCAATTACGTTAGGTGCCGGAAATGACCCAGCGGTGACGAACCCATCAATCTGACCGTTCTTCAGGGCAGGCACTGCACCGGACAATTCCACGTCGGCGATTTCAACTTTTCCCTCAAGCCCAAATAGTTTCAGATATTTTTCACCTTCACGAGCACCAAACGAGCCTTTACCCAAAAGCAAAGTTTTACCCTCGAGTCCGGCAAAATCGGTAACACCTGACGCCTCGGACATGACGAAATGCATAGTTAGAGAGGGGATCGGGAACAATGCTCGGATCTCATCAAAGGCGGGATCACCCTTTCCTTCGAACATTGCCTTTCCGCCCTGCGCCAAACGCACCAGAACTGGCGGGGTCGTGAACACATAATCACCTCCCCGAGCCTTTACCTCCATCACATTTTGCACCGAGCCTTGGCTTTCCTCAACAGTGACGACGATACCTCCATCAGATCCAGCCTTCATAGCTTCGGCAATCTGAACCGCCATCTGATAATATGATGAAGTAGTCTTGGCGGATTTGTAAGTCACCCGGGTTTGCGCGTATCCCGGCGTCGCAGCTAATGCGGCAAACACTGTGGCGGCAACTATTGGTTTGATGAATTTGATCATTGATATCTCCCTGACAATACTCAGGACTTTCTATCAATCCCCACAGGGAAATCTAACCATTTTTCGTCCAACGGTTGAGGAAAGGCCCTACAGACAGCCCTAACGATCGGCTACCGCAACGAAGCCGATAGAGCAGTAGCTCCAAAAGTAGGGCTCAAAGTCACTTGGACACTTCCCTTGAAGGAAACGAAATTTCCACGACTTTCCGCATTCCGCCCCGTCGATCCAGCTAAATGACACAACCAATCTGGGATGTGATATTTTGCACTAATTCAGAGCCAGAGAGGCTAATCTACTCTCCGGAAGTAGCCATGTTGTTTGCGAAGGCAGTAAAGGCCTCATCAGGCGTGCCGGCATGGACAGTTGTAATAACCGGATGCCCCTTGCCCAGGCGTTTGGCTGCCATGATAGAGCACGCCAAGCGGCTGCTTCGCACCTGATCGTTCTTGATGAGGCCTTCATGCGATCTTCCGAGGAAATAGCTGCCGCTGCCATTGAGATTTTGAGCGTCATGGGGCTCCAGGTGCTTGCCGCTACGCCGTTTTCCAAACTGATTGCATTCCGTCATAACGCTCGTCAGGTGTTCACAATCACTAAAAAGGACGTCGTTTCTCGGGGGAAGCCGATGCTTTATGCAGAGGTAGAAAAGCGGTTGACCGCATCGCGGGAACACCCTGCCGCTCAATAGCTTGGTGGAGCAACATTGCCTTCCGTGCTCTCAGACGGACGGAAGGCCCACAGATTGCCGCCAAAATCTACGATATTTTCATTTCCGTTCTATAAGTCGGATAATAATCCGGAAGAAACGCTCAAAGTCTGAATTAAATCCGACTAACAGAGGTGCGCGCTTGACTTTCTGTAGCAGATCTCTATTTAACCGGATAATATTCCGAAACAAGAGGCGAAGATCGGACTAAACTCCGGCTTGCGGTGGTAGATGAGCTCCCTTCAAGTAAAATCCGTTTTACGGCAACTTGGCGATGACATTAGAACCGCACGCAAGAAGCGTCGCCTTCCTGTTGCCGATTTCTGTAAGAGGATCGGCGTAACGGACAAAACGCTCAAGAAGCTCGAGAGTGGAGACCCGGGCGTTCGTCTGGAGACTTTGGCTATGGCACTGCTCGTTCTTGGCGAGCTTGATCGCCTCAATAATCTCATTGACCCTGCACGCGACGAAACTGGCCTCAGCTTAGATCAGCAGCGTCTCCCAATTCGCATTAAGGCCAAGTCGAGAATAGCCAGCATGTCCCGATCGTCTCAAGGTTCGAGCGAAATAGAACAGGATTTATCGGATGATGAAGGGACCGGATTTTAATGCCAGACGCTCAGGTTGTTTTGGGGAACAAAAAAATACCCGTAGGTCGCCTCATTTTTGAACACGATGGGCGCCGGGCCCACTCCACATTTATTTATGATCAGTCCTGGGTCGATAATCCAATTGGATTTGACCTGTCCCCAAGCATGCCCAGAAGCACAGCTCCTTTTCATTCGTCTGCGCAGGGGCGGGAAAGTCAAAAGCGGGATGTTTTGGCAGGACCATTTTCAGATACGACGCCAGATAGCTGGGGACGTAAGCTTCTGAGAAGGGTGATTGGTGAGGGCGCGACCGAATTTGATTTTCTCGTGGCGTCTGATGATATTGCCAGGCAGGGTGCCCTGCGTTTTCTCGACAATGATGGCGAGTTGTTTTCATCCAAGCTTCCACCCGTCCCACGTCTTGCCGACATCGAAGAGCTTCGCCACGTCGCGATCCGGTATGAGCAGGATCCTGATGGGGCTGAGGAAGAATCGCGCGAGCTTGCCGGTGCGGCCGGGTCCCTTGGTGGCGCTCGGCCTAAGGCCAATGTGATTGATGGGGATGATCTCTGGATCGCAAAATTTACCTCAATCGATGACACATGGCCTGTTGAAAGAATGGAAGTTGCCACACTCAAGCTGGCAGAATTGGTTGGCATTCGTGTTCCAGAAGCCAACCTGATCCTTGCTGCGAGTGAACAACCAGTTGCCCTAATCAAACGGTTTGACCGCGTAAAGTCTGGCCGAGTTCCATACGTGTCTGCACGCACCGCGCTGGGTGTTGTTGGCACACAGGCAGCCCACTACACGGATATCGCAGACGTCCTTCGTGAGCATTCTGTCAGTGCGGATAGGGATATGCGCGAACTCTGGATGCGCATGCTCTTTGGTATTCTGGTAACCAACACCGATGATCACCTCAAGAACCATGGTCTCGTTTACGCCAGAGATAATCGCTGGCGGCTCTCACCAATGTTTGATGTAAACCCGCAGCCAAGGCGACGGCCCCAGTTGGAAACAGGAATTAGTCCAATTCATGGGTTTGAGCCTTCTGTCGATGCCGCAATCGATGCATCAACCTTTTTCGAGGTCAAAAAAACTGAGGCCATCGAGATCGCAAAGGAAATGGCAATCTTGCTGTCAAATGAGTGGCAAGGCGCTCTTCGTGACCAGGGTATAAGTGGAGCAAGTCTGCGTGCCTGTGCGCCAGCATTTGAACACGACCGGATGGATGCCGCGCTCAGCCTATAAGCAAAAGAGCCGTGTGATTTCCTGAGCTTGGAGAGCTCACGGGATCAGAGTGATTTCCATGTCGCGCCTTATCAAAGTCGCGCGCTGGTTCTTGCAAAACTGCGGCCCCGGCTTAGCCAGATAGAAGGTTCGCCCTGAACGTCTCAGAGTTTTTGGGTCCAATAGCGGCCTAAACTAAGAGAGAGTTTAGCTAATCTGGAAGCTATTAGGTTGGAAGATGGCAACTAAGCCCAGATCCTGCAACGATTATCAAACAGATCTAAGCAGTCGGCGATTTAAACATAATTTTATTATGAGCAGAGAGCCTTTCTTCAAGAGACATTCCGTCTCCATAAACCTCCCTGCCACGAGCCTTTTTTACGGAGTGCCCCATCAGGGCCGCGCGTTCATCGTTTGGGAAACCGGCGTTGATTAGTCGAGTTTCCAAGCTGTGACGAAGCCCGCCGATTGTTATGTTTTCTGGAAGAATCTTATGTACGTGCAGAGCTTTGTTTGCTGCTGCTGAAAAAGTTCCTTTGAAGCGGTACCTGGGAAATCCTTCTGGATGTCTCTGGAACGCGGCAAGTGCGGCGCCAACCAAGGGTATTTTCCTCTTACTTGGTTTGTTCTTGATTTCGCGTGCCCATTCACCTGTTTCTTTCTCAATCGAAATGTGGGGGATGGTATCATTAAGGTAGATTGAGCGTGGCGGAAGATCCGTAATTTCAGACTGGCGAGCCCCAGTTTCAACGAGTATCAGGATAATATCGCGTAACTCGTCATTCATGAAGTCCAGTGCGCCTGTTGGTACGATCAAATCACGGATAATATCGACGGGGACTTCCGGCTTGCGGCCTTCCTCTTCGTCCATTTTTGCAAAGCCTTTCCCTAAGTTGTAAAATGGTGAACGCGGCATTTCGCGTTCATCAATTCCGGCATGCTCATGAAATTTTTCCCAAAGTGTATTGAGTAAGCGCAGTTCCTTTTTTGCGGATTTTCCAAGTAAATCATCCTCAAGAATTCTATCTTTGAGAGCGTCGCGAAGAGCCACTGCATCTTGGCGTTCAATTTCGGTGAACACGGGATCTCTCCCTAATAGTTCAACGACTTTTGAGGCTGGTCTCGTCCATTGCGCACACCACGTTTTCTGGGCTCTGGCTGCCTTACCCTTTATATTTTCCGAAAACCAATTGGGCATAGATACAGCGACCTCGGTAATGGTTAGTGTTGGTCGCTCGATGCCACCAAGTAAAGCAGTTGCGGCTGTAGACGTCGGCGCGTCCTTGTTCTCCAATAGGCTAAGAACGCGATCCATAATTGTAGCAGAATCACCTTCGGCGAGTTCTTGAGCTGTTCGATATGCAAATGATCTTGTTGCGGTAAGTTCAGCGATGGCTTCGTAGTGATTATTGGCATGAGGGGAGTGGCTGGACAGCCCGGCATTTAGCTCTGCCAAGATCTTTTGTTTGACAATCGATTTCCGCGCTTCGGCGTCATCGAGATCGCCCGTGTTGAGGCTGCGATGAATTTCACTCCTACTTTCGATCAGCGCAAATTTCTTCGGGACCCGCATTCTCAGGTGCCAAATACCCTCGCGGAGGATCATATTTTTTGGACGTTTTTTTGTGAGTATCCCAAGGCTGTGTGCTCCACAATTTGCTACACAATTTGCTACACAATTAGCGACGCTGTTTATTCTCACTTGGGTTAGTAATTGTTATAATTCAAGGGCTTGTTGGTGTTGTGATTTTCAGAGCGATTCCGCCCCTGGGCACCGCAACACTCTGATACTAGGGTGTATTTCCTATAGTAAAAACGCAACCTTTCACTTAGATTTTGTGACACACCTCTGAGAGGGAAGCTTGATGGCGTCAAAAAATGGAATCACCAGCCTGAAGCA
>Ga0105356_10005939_pt1 | contig 11484 bp, 9 predicted proteins | sample GOMGulsemesocosm_3_FD_83502 | JGI IMG/M metagenome (GOLD analysis project Ga0105356, IMG submission 83502) | Methane-oxidizing microbial communities from mesocosms in the Gulf of Mexico - GOM9D Gulf of Mexico | ecosystem: Environmental > Aquatic > Marine > Cold seeps | place: Gulf of Mexico...
AACAACATTTGCCAATTCTTTTTGCCAAGAAGTATGCAAATTATCATCGATTTGGGTTATTATCTGCGGCAATTCTAATTTCAATTTTTAATCTCTAAGTTTTATTCGTTTCATGATTTATTTCAAGGTTATGAAACAATGCAGGGGGATTATATTTGTAATGCTATTTTAAAGAAACAATTTTACTAACAAAGAGCACAACTATGGCTAATTTCAGTACTAACCAGTTTAAAGCTGGACTTAAAATAATGCTTGATGGCGAACCATGTAACATTATTGAAAATGAACTTGTAAAACCCGGTAAAGGACAAGCCTTTAGCCGTGTTAAAATTCGTAAACTTGTTTCAGGTAAAGTTTTAGAAAAAACCTTCAAATCTGGTGAGTCAGTTGAAGGTGCAGATGTGATGGAAGTTGAGCTAGCTTACCTTTACGCAGATGGAGAGTTTTGGCATTTTATGAATAACGAAACTTTCGAACAAATCGGTGCAGACGAAAAAGCCGTTGAAGATGCAGTTAAGTGGTTAGTTGAAGGTGATATTTGTGTTATTACCTTATGGAATGGCACGCCAATATCTGTAACACCACCTAATTTCGTTGAAATAGATGTTACCGAAACCGATCCTGGTTTAAAAGGTGATACCGCTGGAACAGGTGGCAAACCAGCAACATTGAGTACCGGTGCAGTTGTACGTGTACCTTTATTTGTGCAAATAGGTGAAAAGCTTAAAATAGATACGCGTACAGGGGAGTATGTTTCTCGCGCTGCAAAATAAGGTTAAAATTGATTTCTATTTATGTAGGAAATTCATTGTAGGTCGAAGCTTGCTTCGAATGCGATAGAATATAATAAATACACAACAACCGAAGCAAGCTTCGACCTACAAAGAAGTCAGCCTAAAATAAACTTTTATTTATGACTTTGGATCTTTATCTGCAATATGAAATGCAGGTAAAGATACTTGCCAATAAATAGCCGCTAATCTTAAAACTAAAGCACCGAAAACAGCACTTATTAAAGCTATATTTTGTTGCCACGCGAGATAGTCAAATAAAACAAATAAACTACCACCTAATATTGCTGCCATGGCATAAATTTCTTTACGCAAAATCATCGGAATAACGTTACACAAAACATCACGGATCATACCGCCAACAACACCTGTAATTGCGCCCATAACAATCGCTACCGATACTGGCACACCTAAACCTAAAGCCTTTTCTGTACCTAGTACGGCAAATAAAGCCAAACCGAAGGCATCAGCGATTAATAAAAAACGGGTTGGAATTCGTTTAGGCTCGCGGACAATAAGTATGGTTAGTATCGCGGTTATACCAATAACCAGCAATGTGAGTGGTTTTTCAACCCAAAAAACAGGTGTATCTAAAATAACATCTCGTACTGTACCACCACCAATAGCAGTAACAGCAGCCAAAACCACAACACCAAAAGGATCGAGTTTATAACGACCCGCCATTAGTGCACCAGAAAGCGCAAAAACAACAATACCAAACAAGTCGAGCCAAAAGAGTAATTCGTTCATTATGTTCCAGTTAATTATTTTACTGTTGGCAGTTCTGCTTTTAACCAGCCGTTCATATCACCTTCTAAATGACGAAGTTTAGTAAAACCATTTTCAGTTAATATAGCTTCCGCTTTACCTGCTCTGTAACCTGAACGACAATGCACAACGATTGTTTTATCTTTATATTGATTCAAATTAGCTAGCAGAGATAAATTATCTTCAATTTCAGTATGACTAACATTTAGCGCACCATCTATATGGCCTTCTTCATATTCCCCTTTTGAACGAACGTCTAATACAATCACATCCGATGAAGGTTCAGCCATATGTTTAAGTAATTGTTTTTGTGACATAACTTGAGTATCTGAAGCGGATGAAACGTACGAGATTAAGGCGGTTAGCGCTATAGCAAAAGTGAGAATTATAGATTTGATTTTTGACATGGTTATTTTATTTCTACTGAAAAATTATTGTGGATAAAGTGTACTACAATTTCTGTTTTTACAAAGTTAAATTGAAATTGTAGTTGTTACCATATGTGACATCTATGTGTTGAAGCATATTATTAGTGCATAGATAACTCATATTTAATGAAAGGAAACCATTTAAGCCATATTTTCTAAGATCACAGTCAAAACAACTAAGCAAATAGTACAAGCAATAAGTACCTGCTGTATTTGTCTCCCTGCGTAAATAATATCACTTGGTTCAGGTTGCTTAGCTTGATCATTAAAACTTGGTCGCCTCACTTTAACACCATCGTACATGGCAACGCCAGCAAGCTTTATTCCCAGATTGAGGGCCAAACAGTGAATGAGTATATCGTTATTTAATTTAAGAAAATGTATATGTAATAAGCGCCAATAAAGTAAAAAATTTTGTCCTATAGCGCCAAAAAGCAGTAATAAAGTAAATAACCTTGTCGGTAACCATTGTAGTATATTAACCAATTGTTGACTGCATACACCAAAATGAATAAACCTTGTTTGTTTCACATTCCAGCTATGGTGCATCTCTAGTAATAATCGATATGCAATGGCGGCTAATGGTCCAGCAACCAAGAAGTAAAAACAAACAGTAAACCCTTGTTGCACTGTACGTAATAGTTGCATTTCAATACAGGTTTTACTTAAGCCCATTGAGGATAATTGACGAGTATCTCGCAATACCAATGCCATTAAAGTTTGTTTAGCGAGATAATTTTGGTTTGCCGTAAGTGCGACCGCAATTTTCTTAGTTATAGGTTTTAATCCTACTCCTCCTAAAGCAACATAAAATAGTAAACCTTGCCATAACCATTTCACTTCTATGAAAGCTTCAAATAACCAAATAATAATTAACAAAGGCGTTAAAGTAACAACAAGTGCAACTAGACCCGATATGCTTTGTTGTTTACTGCTGTTCTTAGGTTTGTTAACTTTTTCAGCGAGTTTGTCACAATAAAACCTAAACGCAGCTAGAGGCTCATGTTGATAAAAATGGCTGATGACAACTTTGGCTAAAACAGTGCAAAGTAATACAGCAACGGAATAACTGAATTCGTTCAGCTCTGGAAAATTCAGTGGTAGGGAAGCTGGCAAAGTATTTATCATATAATAGCTATTTACTGCTGATGTTTAGTCTTTTAGTAATATTATAGAGATCTTCGAGTAAAACACTTCAAAGACGACGAAATTAAACCAGTTTGCAATTTGTTTCTTTGACAGAACCAAACCAAACTAAAAAACGTCATTCCCGAAGTGTTTTAATCGGGAATCCAGCGGCTTAACTTTAACCTTAACTTAATGTTTTATCTGTTAACGCGTCAATCATATTCATTACTAACTGCGAAGAATTAACCGAAGCTGTTTCTAAATAAGTTTCAAATGAAGTTGGCGATTCTTTACCTGCAATGTCAGACATTGAACGAATAACCACAAATGGCAGACCAAATTGATGGCAAGTATGTGCAATAGCCGCGCCTTCCATTTCAACAGCAGCCATCGTTGGAAAGTTGGCGCGTGCTTTAGCAATGTCGTTATCGGCCGTCATAAAAGTATCACCTGTAGTAATAAGGCCAACTAAGGTTTGGATATTAAGCTCAGAATTAGCGGTTAATACTTCAACGCCTTTTTTAGCCGCTTCAATCAAAGTCGGATGAGGTATATAAGCTGCTGGATTGGCAGGTAATTGACCTATTTCATAACCAAATGCGGTTACGTCAACATCGTGATAACGTACTTCAGAGCTAACGACAATATCGCCAACTTTTAGCGATTGTTCAAAACCACCAGCAGAGCCTGTATTTACCACATAATCAGGTTGGAATTTATCAATTAACATTGCAGTTGCAAGGGCTGCGGCAACTTTACCAATACCCGACTGTACAATCACTGCATCAGAGCCATTTAATTGCCCTTGATAGAATTCATAACCAGCGTGTTTAATGGTCTGACAATTTGTTAATTTGGCTTTTAAAATAACTACTTCTGGCTCCATTGCGCCAATAATTCCTGCTTTCATTTTTTTTCCTGTTTGTCTTTACACGGATTTAGGTCTTAGTTAAGAGGTAGTCTATATTACTACTATATGCTTAACTTAATAATTAATGAAAAGATTATAACTGCTTAGCAAGAAAAGTTGTATTTATGTTCGGTAAATAAACGATATATCAAAATAGCGCTATTCTTCAATTTAAACGTTGCTATATTGGTATTTAAATTAGAGCTTAGGAGGTCGCTTTTTACATGTACGCTGATATTTGTTTAGTGAATATGCCATATTCTTCGATTACTCGACCCTCTTTGGCCTTAGGTTTAATTGAGAATTATATTTCAGAATATGGCTACAAGCTCGATATTATATATGGCAATCTTGAGTTCGCTTCTGTAATTGGACTTAACGAATATGATGTGATTGATAATTCTTATCACGAACACCTCCTCGGTGAGTGGACATTTTCGAGATGCGCTTTTCCCAATAAGGCAGTGGATGACGAAGGCTTTTTTGAATTATTTACCGATATAACAGATGAAATTAAGCAACAACTATTAGCAGTTAGAGAGCAAGCTGAGTCTTTTATTATTGATTTGGCAAAACGTATTTTAATTAAGGACCCAAAAATTGTTGGGTGTACTTCTACTTTCCAGCAAAATTGTGCTTCATTGGCATTATTAAGACAAATTAAGGAAAGCCAGCCTAACGTAATAACTTTACTGGGGGGCGCTAACTGTGAAGGCGCAATGGGGAAGGCTATCAGTGATAATTTTTCTTGGGTTGATTATGTCTTTTCCGGTGAATGTGACGATGTTATTGGCGGCTTTGTTGATAAACTCATGCAAGGTGAGTCTATAGGTGAGCACAATTTACCTTTTGGCTTTATTCGCCAATTACCTGAATTAATTATGATAGAACAAATCAAAGAGTCTCCAACCCCAAGGGGCTATCTTGAAGATATGAACTTAGTCGCAACACCTATATTTGATAGTTATTTCGCTACCATCAATGCTTTAGCCTTATCTCCTTACATAAAATCGGGCTTAATTGCCGAAACTTCACGTGGTTGCTGGTGGGGAGCAAAAAAACACTGTACGTTTTGCGGTTTAAATGGCGTAAGTATGACTCATAGAATTAAATCAGCAGAAACAGTTATTGAAGAATTCAACTTGTTGTCATCAAAATATCATATTAACAAATTTGAAATAGTTGATAATATTTTACCGATGGAATACATGAAAACACTACTGCCACAGCTGAGCATAGATCAAGCCTACAGTATTTTTTATGAAACTAAGTCTAATTTGAAGAAAGCGCACATCGAAAAACTTGCCAACGCCGGTATTCGTTGGATACAGCCAGGTTTTGAAAGTCTAAATGATGATTTTCTCAAATTAGTTGCCAAAGGTGCTACTGCTATTCAAAATGTATCCGCATTGAAATGGTGCCGTAACTTTGGTATTCGTGTTTCTTGGAATTTATTATCTGCCGCACCACTTGAAAAATTGTGTTGGTACGTCGAAATGGCTGAAATATTACCACTACTGGAACATATGCAGCCACCTTATCATCAAATGATAAAAATACGCTATGTACGTTTTAGTCCTTATTTTAAGCAAGCCGAACAATATGGTTTAACCTTGGCTCCTTTAAAAAGCTATCAATATGTTTACCCCTTAAAACAACAACAGTTATTTAATATTGCTTATTTTTTTGAAGAAGAGTCGATAAAAACTGCCGGGATATTCAGTTTACGAAATAGTAATCAACATGACATTCCAGAACATAAACTTTTACAGTCTAAAATTACTCAGTGGTGTGACCGTTGGGTGAGTGGTTCAGTACCTTTACTTTATATGAGTGATCAAGGCGATAAAATAGTGATTATTGATACCCGCAAGATTGCGACGAGTTTTAGCCATGAATTAAAGGGGCTAAGCATGCATATTTATCGTTTTTGTACTGAACCCGTATCAAAAAGTCGTCTATTCAGCTTGCTATTAGCGTTTAAACTCACAGATGAAAGAGGTTGCTTAGTTGACGAACAACAATTAAAAAAGCAAATAGAGGAATGTTTACACATATTGACCAGCAATAAAATACTCTTGCCATTAAGTCATTGTTATTTGTCTTTAGCTCTAGAAGGAAATGCGCCAGAATTACCTGATGTTGAAGATTATCCAGCAGGGTATTTAGACTTGAATGAGGGTAGATAATAAAGCCGCTCTAGTTTTGAAAAAATAACGATATAATTATCTTGTACCTGTAGGTCGGAGCCGGCTTCGAATTTTGAGATTTTAAACCCTAATATTTGCAGCATGACTTTTGGGTTTTAGCGATAAGCTAAGCAATTACATCTATCTAAGTAAGTATCAACATACAACCTATAAAATACAAAAAAAGCAGTCGATTACTCCGTCGTTAAACACCAAAAACTAAACGCATTAGCCAACTCCTCATCCCCTTGTTTATAACTTCCTGTAATAAAATCATACGGTATATAACAATAACCCTTATCACCAAAATCCTCACCATAAGAATTTCTGACTATAAAGTGCTGCGTATTATCATCAAAACCCACAGTAATCAAAGCATGCCCGCCAATTCTGTCTTCTTGAGGGCTTGGCATACTCATAATGCCTGACGTTGGTATTAGAAAGAAACTTTTAGGCTCAATCATGCCAAATACTACGGGCATGCCTTGCGTTAACGCGTCTTTTATTTCATCAATACCCTGTTCGATAGATAGCTTACAATATCTTGAAATTCTATGTTTAGCTGCTTGCGCTATAGCCGTTGCGGATGGCCTTTGTGAAATAGCAGCATGGATTTCTGGTTCATGGTCTTTTAATATTTGTACAACGGTCTGCTGAATTTCTTCAGTGGTACCGTTTTTAAGTACTTCATTTATGCTTTCAGGCAAGGCGCTTTCAGGATAAGGCCATGACTGCTCAGAGCATATACCATTCTTAAATAGCGATTTAATGCCATCACGAATAAAAACAGGTGCATTCAAATCAACTTTATTTTCTAATACTCTTTCATTGTAATAAATGAACATTTGTGAAGCATCTAAGCTAGTAACGGTTTCTTTGTTGGCACTTTTATCAAGGCTCTTATTAATGAAAGCTTCACCAGTATTTTTGAAATAAACTTCAACGGCGATCGAAATTGCACAAGCAGAGCACGAGTTTAACAAACCTTGTTGAATGATCCCTGAGCTTATATCGGCTCGTAAATCTACTTTAGTCTTTGGATGTTCATCGGCGTATTTTGAAGCATCTTGGCCATGAATATCACAAAAAAGATGATCCCGATGATCATCACAATCTGGCTGAACTGTTCTTTTATAATGTTTATGCATAGTTAAATTTTTATGTAGGTCGAAGCTTGCTTCATTTAGTTAGCTCATCTGCAACGGTTTAAGCTTTAAAGCAAGCCTTAAACTACAGAAATTAAAATTGAGGGGAGAGAGATAAAAAGGCTCGACAAGCAGCCAAGCCCCAAACGCATGTAATAAAGGTTATCACTAATTTAGCTATGCGATTTCTTCAACAGGCGCCACTTTACACACATCTTCCATTACCAAAGCCACATAACGAAATGTTTGAAACGCACTCATTTCAACTATTTTGTATTGTTCTTCTGTAAGTGTTAATGCATTCAATGTTTCTATAATATCTTTACTATGTTGTGCATCAATGATGGCATGCTCCATAATAGTACTAAAAGCCTTTTCTGGTAACTTTGACTTATCTATCAATCCCTTAACATAGTCGACAGTAGGGTGATAAACCTCTAAACAAGCAAGGTATCCCATAAAAGCGACTGGATGATGGTGCTTAATCCAATAATATTGTGAGCCTACCAATGCTGCAATATTAGGGGGAGGAATACGAGAGAATACCTGTTCTCGTTCAAGACCTAAGATCTTTAAATCATCTAGATACCATTGGTCATGGTCCATCTCTTCAGCAATATGTTTCGATATATATTTTATTAATGGTGCCGAAATTGGATCATTTGGCATTTCCTGCGCGCATCTTACAACTTCCTGCATAAGCGGCACAGTTGCCCTAGCAACCATTTGATTGAGAAATACATGTTCAATGCAGACTTCGGGGTAAGATGCCAATTCAGAAAAACGCGAACTTACATCTAGTGAACGTAACCTCATGAAATGAAGGTTTTTTGTTAATCGTTCAAAATGCGTAAGCTCACTTTTTTTATTTGACATTAAAGAAATACACCAACAGATGAATTAACTTTCTTCATGTTTTTATCGATTGATTTTAAATGCTCAACTTCTTCTTGGGATAGACTGTCTACTGCCTTTTTATGATCATCATCTAACTCTTCTTTGTTTATGATACCAGCATCATGAAGTTGATCGGTATTGCTTTTCTTGTTAGTCATAATTTTCCCTTTTTTTATATGATAATTTATTATTCCGACATGCTTTTAACAAAAAAATTGAATCAATGATTAAGGCCTTTTTTGTTAAATAACAATCAACTCAGCATAATAATTAACACGATATGATGTCAAGTCGATTTTAGGAAAATAGAAAATATTCGTAATACAACGATAAATAATCAATTATTAACTGTTTTATGGAGTAGTGTTTATTTTTAAGGTATTCTGATATAGACCTTTTTTATCTAAATTAACAATAATAAAAGAAGAATTGTAAATGCGTATATTTTTGCTTTGTTTCGTCAGTTTATTAATAAACCTATCAGATTTGCATGCAGAAAATATTTCATTTCGCTTTGAAAAGCTATCAGTTGAACAAGGCTTATCACAATCAACAGTCCAAGCGGTTTACCATGATAGCCAAGGGTTTTTATGGGTGGGAACGTCTGATGGCTTAAATAGGTATGACGGTTATCAGTTTAAGATATTTAGACATGAACCCGATAATTTAGATTCAATTTCAAATTCAAATGTATTGTCCATACATGAAGATAAACAAGGTATTATGTGGTTTGGAACAAATGGTGGAGGGTTAAATCGATTTGACAAAGCAACTGAAACTTTTGTTCATTTTGTTTATGACAAAAAAAATCCAAACAGTATTAGTAATAATATTGTTAAAAGTATAAGCGAAGATCAGAAAAACAATTTGTGGATAGCTACTATTGATGGGATTAATAAGTTTAATAAAACTGACTTTGAGCGTTTTTATAATGATCCGACCGATAATAATACCATTAGCCACAATCATATAAATGAAGTTTATATTGATTCAGAAGGAGTCATTTGGATAGGTACGCAAGGTGGCGGTTTAAATTATTATGACCTAAATATCAAAAAGTTTACCCGCATTAATCTAGCGGGTCTAAACCCAAATATTACTTCACTTATTGAAATTGAAAAAGGAATACTATGGCTAGGGACAGAACAAGGATTATATCAATACCATAAAAAAAATGGACTGGTCGCTTTACCGCCTGAATTGGAGAGCCAATTAAAAAATCAATTTATAACAGCGTTACTGCTTATTGATAAGAGTGACTTTTGGATAGGCAGTAAAAATGGAATACATAAATACAACTTCAAGAGTAATACATTTACCACGTTAAATCATGATATAGCGGACAAAACAAGCTTAAGTGATAATGAAGTTACATCCATTACAACTGATCATCTTGGTGGGATCTGGATTGGCACACTTGCTGGCGGTTTTAATAAACATAATGTTAAAGATGAGTTGTTTAATCATGTTCAGGCGTCTAAAAATGGGGGATTAAGCGGCAATATTATTACCAGTTTTATAATTTACCCTGATGACACGCTCTTGGTTGGAAGTTATGGCGGTGGGTTAAATAAATATGATCCCGAAACTGACAGTTATTTTGTCTTTGAGCACAACTCTAAAGACGATAATAGTCTAAGTAGCAATGCTATTTCATCAACCTTATATGATTCTGATGAACGCACTTGGATTGGTACATGGGGAGGTGGGATAAACCGTTTCGATAAGGAAACGAATCGATTTACTCATTATAAAAATGACCCGTTAGATAATCAAAGTTTAAGTAGCGATAATATATTAACAATAATTGAAGGCAGCCTGGATACATTATGGATAGGTACTTGGGGAGGAGGGTTAAATAGACTTGATACAAGTACAAATATTTTTCAGCACTTTAACTATAACGTAAATGACGAGAATAGCTTATCCAATGATATTGTTTGGTCATTATTTGAAGATCAAAATGATACGCTATGGATAGGGACTGAAACCGGTGGATTAAATAGACTGAATTTACTAACAGGCAAATTCACTCATTACACATTTGAAAGCGACAATGCAAATACGCTTAGCAATAATCACGTTACATCTATCTATCAAGGAGGAAATGGTACTTTGTGGATCGGGACTGCCGGAGGGTTAAACAATTTTGATCCTAGAACCGAAAGTTTTAAACGTTATTATGAAAAAGACGGTTTAGCTAATAATGTTATTTACGGTATTTTACCTGATGAGCAGGGCTTATTATGGTTAAGTACGAACAAAGGACTATCGAGGTTTGATCCTAGAACTGAAACGTTTACTAATTATGATGTAAATGATGGTTTACAAGGTAATGAGTTTACTGTTGGTAGCTATTATAAAAGTAAAAACGGTGAATTATTCTTTGGGGGAATTAACGGTTTTAATCATTTTTATCCTGAAGAAATTAAAGACGACATTTCAGAGCCTAATGTGGTATTAACAGATTTTCTCTCATTAAATAAATCAGTAACAATTGCTCAACCGAGTAATAACTCGAATACGAAATTAACTCAAAAACAGCGGGTTTTTGAAATTCCTAAAGTAATTAACCAATTAGAACAACTTTTTCTTAGCCATCACGAAAAACTGATTGCTTTTGAATTTTCCGCATTGCACTTTTCCGAACCCATGAATAATAAATACGCGTACAAACTTGAGGGCTTTGACGATGATTGGATTTATACCGACGCCAATAATCGTCGTGCCACTTACACTTCAATCCCTGCGGGTAATTATACATTTAGAGTAAAAGCCAGTAACGGTGATGGCTATTGGAATGAAGAAGGCAAGTCGTTAAAAGTTGCTGTAGCACCTGCTCCTTGGTTAACGTGGTGGGCCTATAGTTTATATGTATTTGTTGTGTTAGCTATTTTTGGATTTTTCTTACGCACTGAGCAACAAAAACGTTTAAAAGAGCAACAAGTTAATATGCAACTTAAACGGGTTGATAAACTTAAAGATGAGTTTTTAGCCAATACGTCTCATGAATTACGTACACCACTTAATGGCATAATTGGTTTAGCTGAGTCGTTAGTAGACGGTATTGCAGGGCAATTACCTGATAAAGCTAGGCATGACCTAGGCATGGTGATCACCAGCGGTAAACGCTTGGCACATTTGGTTAATGATATTCTCGATTTCTCTAAACTTAAAAACCATCATCTTGAGCTAAATATACAGCCCGTCGATATGCATGCCATGGTC
>Ga0105356_10005943_pt1 | contig 11476 bp, 12 predicted proteins | sample GOMGulsemesocosm_3_FD_83502 | JGI IMG/M metagenome (GOLD analysis project Ga0105356, IMG submission 83502) | Methane-oxidizing microbial communities from mesocosms in the Gulf of Mexico - GOM9D Gulf of Mexico | ecosystem: Environmental > Aquatic > Marine > Cold seeps | place: Gulf of Mexico...
AGGATCGTGTTAATCGTCTTGCCTTCCGGGCTGATTATCATTAAATCAAATGGAGGATCTAAGCATGTAGAGCCTCGAGCAGCGGACTGACGGACGCGGGTTCAAATCCCGCCGCCTCCACCACACAAGGGTTTCAAAAGAACCCAGAAAGACCAAAAAAGCCTGTAATTCTAATGAGTTACGGGCTTTTTTGTACCTATAGCGTTCTAATAGACCTCATAATATCCCGCTTTTTTAGTAGTACTAATTGTAGTACCGTAGCGATACTACCAAAAGCGGTACTACTAAAATGGCCAGAATCACCAAACCACTGACAAATACCGAAGTTAAGCAATCCAAGTCAAAAGAGAAGGTTTACACCCTCTCCGATGGAGGTGGTTTACAGCTAAGAATCAAACCCAATGGCTCAAAACTATGGCTATTTGATTACCACAGGCCATATACCAAAAAGCGAACCAGTTTAAGTTTTGGCGCATACCCTGCATTATCTCTTGCCAATGCTCGCGGCAAACGTGACGCAGCAAAAGAACTGTTAGCCAAAGACATCGACCCAAAAGAATTCCGTGACGAAGAAAGCCGATTAAATGAAGCAGCTCATAGCAATACACTTAAACACGTTGCAGCTCAGTGGCTAGAAATCAAGAAAAGCAAAGTTTCAGCAAATCATGCGGAGGATTCCTGGCGATCACTGAAGCTACACATATTCCCAACGCTTGGCAAAGTGCCCATACACAAAATAACCGCCGTTAAAGCAATCGAAACGATCAAACCCATTGCGGCCAAAGGTAGCCTGGAGACGGTTAAGCGACTATGCCAGCGCCCCACCATACAAAGCGGAAACCTTTGGCACACAAGGGTTTCCGCTTTTTTTTGTGCAGCACAAAAAAATCAATACTTTCTAACCATGAAAACATCCTGTCATCACTGATTGTCGTTATTTGTGCTTCTGGGTGGGCTAGCTCTTCACGTGCATTGGAATTAGCACTACAAATTTGAATAATGTATACCCATTTACCGCAGCATCCAACTGGACGCCAGGGTACCAGCAAGCCTATGGCGCTTCGCGCATTTGGGGACCAATATCAATAAGTTCATTGAGCTTCTATCAAGCGTCGAGCGCAGCAAATTCAGGATCATACACCCTAATACTTTTAACAACGGCCGCAAGTGTGGGTGGTCTATCCAGTACAGAGAGCAGTAATTATGGCGCTGATAATGCTACGGTTTTTCAGGATTATTACCGACTGCTCCTACGACAGGAGATCAAAGGAATTTTATCCTGGATTCGGTATTCAACTATGACCCCAGTCTTGGGGATTTTCTTCTCTCGGCTACAACAACAAACATTTCAACCAATCCCAACCAGCTAGTTCTTCAAGCCTCCTTCAACGCTACTGATCAGGTGAGCCGAAGTTACCGAGACTCTGTAACCAACTCTCTCGGCTTCGTAGCAGACTTCAATGAAACAGAACCTTCTAGCGTGCCGGTGCCGGCACCTGCAACTCTTGCTTTTATTGGCTTAGGCCTTTCTGGACTGGTGTGGACCAGAAGAAAAAAGCGTAGCCTTTAGCTAACTAGGCACAGCTCTTCTTTTTTATTTAGTGCCGATGAAAAAGATTTCAGTATTGTTTTATTAGCCAATTGAATGAATTCTAAAAAATCCTGCAGGCTGCTGAAGGCTTCGTTTTGCGAATGAAAAGGCCCAATATCCACGCCTTCGCGAGTATTGAAATACCACAGGTTATCCATGTGAAAAATACGTGATGAGCGGGGCGGAAGTTTGCCGACCTCCCCTTTACGACCAGATGTCATTTAGCACCTCTCATTTATTCTGCGCGATTAACTTATGCAGAGCTTAAGTTTTTTATAGCAAACGGCCCACAACAGAAGGAGGTACTGGCCTTACGTCTTGATTATCCTTAACTTGAAAATACCAATATTTTTTATGTACTCAAAACCTACTGAAACAGTAGATCTATTGGGCTTGAAATCAGCCTTTTAATTACTTCCAAGCAGACAAATATACCCAAATATTATTTTAATTGGAAATATGTAGCCGAAGTTTATATCAGGCAAGTTTTTTTATTGCCAATTAATTACACAAAACTCCAATCTGATTCCGTGCCGACTAACCAGCGAGCTTAAAAAATTCAGCCTGCTTTTGATGCTAAACGGGCTATCAGCCCATATAGAAATTTGCTTTTAAATTTGTCAAATTAAGCTGAAGTTACTACTCGTACAGCATTGCACGGGCTTTCTATTTTGATCAAAACCGATCTCTCTCCCCCCTTCAACAATCTTGTGATCATGCATCTCCGAACCGGTGGAGCAAGGCTAGATCAGCTGCGCAGGAACCAACAGCTCCACCATGACCCATAAATAAGTACCTATTTAGTAGTAGCGCCTATTGACAAGCTACCACCCGCGAAATAGATTACCCCTGATTTTGCGGCCTATAGGAACATTTCCGCATAAAAACCCATCTTCAAATAACTATTAACTTTATATGGATTTATTTATGTCTGAAGTAGCAGTATTCGCAGAGCAGGTTACCACTAACCAGCTCTTGCAAAACCTTCTTTACGCGTCCGGCACGGTCGGTGCTATTTTTGTGGTCGTGGGCCTGATCATGGTTGACACGGGCGGTGTTCGTCGCCGTAACGTGTTTAACGCCACCATCGAAAAGATGATTGGCTTCTTTATCGGCGCGGCCACATATTTCCTGGTTGGCTTTGCCATCTGGGCATCTCAGTACTACATCATGTACCAAGGCCCTGACTACCCTGCATCCGTTGCATTCATGGATTCCATCAAAGCGTTTTGGGCTGGTGGAGATATGGCGAACGCAATGGCACAGCATGTTGATCCTGCTGTGTTCCCAGGCTTGAATAACTTCCAGATCTTCATCTTCTTCCTGGCGGTATTTGCCGGCATCATCAACATTCTGCTGCACTATGCGGTATCTGAACGCATGAAAGCCCCGGCATACTACATCACCTGCGCAGTCGCCACCCTTGTGTCTTCGGTGCTGAGCTGGTGGACTTGGGGTTCCGTTGGCCCACTGACCAATGCTGGTTTCCACGACTTCTTCGGCGTTGGTTTTGTTTACCTATTCCCTGCTGGTATGGCGCTGGTATTCGCGAAAGTGTTGGGGCAGCGTCCTGGTATGTTCACACCGCATCCAGATGTTTCCGAGTACCTGGTACCTAACTTGGGCCTGGCAACGACCGGTATCATGATTATTTTTGCCGGCCTGCCAATGGTTATCCTGTCTTGCCTATTCTTCTTCAGTCCAGAAGCGCTGGCGGTGAGTGTGACCATGGCCGACACCAGCGTCGGCATTGCATTCAACAATTACTGTGCGGCATGGGCTGGCGGTGCGCTTATGGGTGCTGTGCTGTCCTACGCAAAACGCAAATACAGCTATCTGCTGCTAGGTCCGCTGGCGGGTTATGTTTCCGGTGCGGCTGGTTTTGATGTGTACGTACCATGGCAGATGTTCCTAGTTGCTTGTGGCGCCCCTCTGGTTGCCTACACGGTTTACGAGATCACTCAAAAACTGCACATCGACGAGCACAAACTGCTACCGCTGATGGGCGGCGTAGGTTCCTACGGTCTGATCATGGTAGGCATACTGCATGCTGGTACTCCTCGAGGTGGTTACATGGGCATGGAGGGCGCGTACGCCTTCCAGCATGGTGAAATCAGTCTCGGCATGCAGCTAGCCGGTATCGCTACCTGTCTCGGCATGGGCATTGTAACCGCACTAATTCTTGTACCTATCCTAAAAGCGACTGTTGGCCTGCGTGTTTCCGACGCAGATCAGGCTAAAGGTCTGGACAAGGTTTATTGGGGCATTGAGTCTGATGTTGAACCTCATGCTGAAGCGCCCAAAACAGCCTAATTTCAAGCTATCTGGCTGTTACAGTCAGATAGCTTTGTAGGTGATTTTGCTTACAAAGCAGTCATAAAAAGGTCGCCCTCTGGCGGCCTTTTTATTTGAAAACGCCTCTTTCCCCACAAATACTTTTACTTTCAATTCTGTTTCAGGAAACCCAAACGGGCTTAGTCACCCCCTCATTTAGACTTTTCAGCAGCACTCCGATCGCCCCACCCACCATAACCTGATCACCGTCCTCAGTGGACGGTTCTATCAGCGAACAAGAAATAAAGACACCTTAAAAGCTCCCTGCATATGAGAAACTTTATCGTTCTCCGTACAATAAAAAAGGGCTACCAAATGGCAGCCCTTTTTCATAAACACTGCTGGCAGTGTGCCAACAAAGCAGATTAACCTGCGATTGCTGCAGCACCTGCTTTTGCACACTCATCATCCTGCTCAGGAAGACCACCACCAATGCCAATAGCACCAATGATATGCCCGCCACGAACGATAGGCACAGCACCGGCTGTTGGCAATGCACCGCCAGGAATTACGCTTGGCAGCGCATCAAAAAAGTGTGGATTAATGCCACGGCCATTAACCATATCCATGGTTGATTTCTTGTAAGACGCAGACGTTACCGCTTTAGCAAAAGATGTGTTGAATGTATAGAAACCCGAACCATCTGCACGAGCAGACAATACCAGCCGACCAGCTTCATCAACGATAGTCACGCCCATTTTAGCGCCGATTTCATCAGCTTTAGCAAAGGCCGCTTGCAGCGCTTGTTGTGCCAGTTCCTGTGTCATTTCGATCATTATTGTCACCCGTTTAGTTAAAAGATGTTTCAAATATTTGGTGTGCCACTGTCCAGCAAAAGACATGAAATCCCTATACTGGTAAATCCTTCACGGAGCTAACTCTCGGACTATTCACGGCTCAACAACAAACTGTATCAATATACCTTATGCCCCCGACCCAAAGCTTCGCAACCTTCAACATTCATAACGTTATAATTACACATCATTTCCACAGTGGTATTGCGCATAAAGTTGAAGGCGCGATAATACGGCCTTGCGACAATTAAACAGCCCATACAACCCCAACTGACCGGCCGGATAATGAACCTAAAAAACAAACGCATCCTCATCTGCAAAACCAATCAAATTGGTGACGTTACTTTTGCATTGCCTATCGCTACGGCGTTAAAAAAAGCAGAGCCCGATGTGCAGGTTATTTTTCTGGGGCGGGCTTATACCCAGTCGCTTATCGAGCATTACAACGACGTCGACGAATTCGCCGATTGGGATCACATAAAAGACCTGAGTGACAACGAAGCAGCACAAGCTCTAGCCGCACTCAATGCCGATGTGATTTTCAACATTCAGGCCGACAAACGTTTGGCCAAACTGGCAAAAATGGCGAGCATTCCGGTTCGTGTCGGCACCCTTGGCCGCCTGTATAACTGGAAATATTGCAACAAACTGATCAGCCTGAGCCGTAAAAAATCGCCGCTGCATGAAACCCAGCTGGATATGTATTTTCTCAAGGGCGTGGGGCTGCCCTGCGACTACTCTCTTGAGGAGATCGCTGAGCTGCAAAACTATCGCGCCTTTGAGCCAAGCGATGAAGTTTCCGCACTGCTCGACCCCAATAAATTCAATCTGATCCTGCACCCTAAAACGCGCGGCCAACACATTGAATGGCCCTTCGAGCACTTCGCTGAACTCATTCGCAGCCTGCCCGAGGACAAGGTCAACCTGATGGTCACCGGCAGCGCCGAAGAAGGTGCGCAGTTTGCACCGCTACTCATCGAAAGTTTTCCACAGGTGAATAATGTGTGCGGCAAGGTGAGCCTATCTGGCCTGTGCGAATTAATTTCCCGTGCCGACGGTTTGATTGCCGCGAGCACCGGGCCGGTACATTTAGCTGCGAACTTTGGCATCCATACGCTTGGATTATATGCGCCCATCAAGCCCATGCATGCGGGTCGCTGGGGGCCGGTCGGCAAACAAGCTGAAGTGCTAAATATCGAGAAAGATTGCAGTGACTGTCGTACAAGCGGCCCTTGTCACTGTGTTGCGGCAATAACTCCACCACAGGTCAATGAAACGGTGATGCGCTGGGTTAATTCATAATCCCGCTTCCACCACAAATATTTACACAGACACACAAAAGGCCGAATCAATCGGCCTTTTTTTCGTTCATATACATCAATTTGAGATAGCGATAGTAGCAGCCTTCGGCATTGGCCACGGCCAGAATAAAGCCCTCTTTACCGTCCAGAAATCCGGCGCGAATAAAGTAGGTTTTGATAAAGGTCCACAGACCATGACTGATGGCCGTCGCCAATCCCGATTGACGCCCCTTTGCCATTTTTGTCCGCGCACCGAGCGTACTGTAGGAATTCATCTTCTCGATAGAATCATGCAAATCCGGCGTGGTGTTATGATCCAGCGGCGTTTTCAACCGTTTAGCCCGGCCCGGAAACTGCAAACTTTCGTGTACCAGGTCATCACTGAAGCGCGCCTCGCCACGCGGAAACAAACGCGCTACGTAATCAGGATACCAGCCACCATGGCGAATCTTGCGTCCACAAAAAGTGGATAGGCGCGGCATTTCATAAACCGTGCTATCGCCCTTAATAGCCTGCTGAATTTCCGCCGCCAACTGTGCGTTGACGACCTCATCGGCATCGAGTGACAACACCCAGTCACAGGAAACATGATCCAGCGCGCGGTTTTTTTGAATGCCAAAACCCGGCCAGTCGGTCTCAAACACCTTGTCGGTGAACTCGCGACAAATCGCCACCGTGTCATCATCACTACCAGAATCCAGCACAATTATTTCATCGGCCCAAGCAATAGATTCCAGGCATTGCCGAATATTATCCGCTTCATTTTTGGTGATAATGGTGACGCTAAGAGAAGGCATAGAATTCCAGACCGAGTGTTATATCGTGATTGCGGCTAGTGTATACACTGTCGCCGGATTATTCACTATCGGGACCGCCAAGCCGAGGTACTTTGCTGGGAAAAACGTTCTCGGTTTATACGTTACTCAGCCGAGCTGGAATAAAGTGCCGCAATCAAATCTGACTGGGTAATAATGCCCGCCATCCGGCGCTCGGCATCCAGCACCGGTACGTGATGCATGCCCTCGTCGGACAGCAAGGGTACAATCTGAGCGATAAAATCGTGCTCGTTGACACTAAACACTGGGCTGACCATGATCTCTGCAACTAGAGGCGGTTCGACTTTACCGGCTCCTTGAACAAAGTTTTCCAGCTGCCCATACATTTCATCAAAACCTTTCAGGTGCGCACGCTTTACAAAATCCACCAGCGATACAATACCAACCGCCTGCCGCGTATCATCAAGCACCGGTAACACCTTTATTTTATGCTCACGCAATATCGCCCAGGCATCTTCTAAGGTTGTGCTTGGCGCAACACTAATCACGTCGCGAGACATGATATGTTTGCAGCGCACTTCACCAAATTTACGAGAATAAGCTCGCTGTTGCGCCAAGCTATAAACACACGTCAGATCTTTTTCGGAAACATCCAAATAGGCACCCATATCCTGCAAGGCACCCTTTAGATCATCCGATTGCAAACCAAGTCGCACCAGCGGGCTGGCATCACTGTGCTTGTGAATAGGGTCGCCAGTCGGCGCTGGCTGCGACGGGTATTCTTTTTTCAACCAATAGCGATGAAACAACAGCGCAAGAATCACCAACAGCGTCATATTGCTGAGCACGGGGAAATAGACAAAATAAAATCCCCCTACCGCATCCGCACCAACGATAATCGGCATCATGGTAGTCGCCCCGGCAGGCGGATGCATGGCCCCGACAAAAAACATCATTAAAATACACAAAGTAATGCCGATAGCCGCCGTCCAGTAAATTTCCAACGACAAATAAGCACACCCGACCCCAATCACCGCACCCAAGAAGTGCCCCATCAGCACGGGGTAGGGTTGTGAGAAAGGACTGTTAGGCACCACGAACACCAACACAATGGTTGGACCAAGCGAGGCTACTAGCAGCAGGTGCTGAACATCCGGCGTGATCAATCCATTCATCACGCCGATCAATAGCATCGCTACAAAAGAAGCGAGCAGCGCAAACCATTGATCTTTGCGTTGTAGCGAACTGGCGGGCGGTGTACCGAATAAACTCAGAAAATCTTTAAGCATCGTCGTCCTAACAGATAGGTTGGGGCAGCATCAAAAAATGAATCACGCGAGCCGAAATAAGCCCAATCTGTATTATCTTGATAAACACTTACATTGACTTGAGTTCAGTCAAGGCGCAGTTACACCTCGCTCTACTGCTTCAACCACTGTTTCGGAGAATATCCTGTCTTTTTACGAAATACCCGCCCCAGCGCCGAAGCGCTGTCGTAACCCACGGCATTCGCCACCAGGTTCACCTGTTTACCCTTTTTCAGCATGTTTTGCGCCACGGCCACGCGCCATTCCATCAAATAATCGCCCGGCGACTGCCCCAGCAACTCACGAAACTGCTCGGCAAAGGTGGATCGCGACATATGAGCCAACGCGGCCATCGTCTCTAGCGTCCAGGCATCTTCGGGAGTTTGATGTAGTGCCGTAATCACCTTAGCCAGCTGCGGGTGCGACAAACCCGCCAGCATGCCCTGAGATAAGGTGCCCGCATCCATGACATGGCGCAGCAATTGAATCAGGAAGATTTCCGTCAAGCGATTCATCATTGCATCCCGGCCGCTACGCTCATGAAATGCCTCATCGAACAACGCTTCGGTGCTGGATTTAAGCAGCGCCGACTCCGCCAGCGGAAAAACCACCACCTCGGGCAATGCATTTGCCAGCGGGTTATTCGGCCCAGTGCCATATCGAACAGAAGCGCAAACAACCCGGGCTTTATCCTCTTCACTGGCGATCAGCTGATGTCGCGTCGGCTTTGGGTAAAACACCAGTGATGGCTGCTCCAGCTTAATCTGCCGCCCTTGCCCATCCACGATTTCCAAGCGGCCACTGTTTAATAGGTGCAAATGGCCCTCGATGGACTCAGGGTCATCAAAAGCCGAAAGGCCACATAAACCACCGGTATAGAACACCCCGGCAGAAATTGAAAAACGATTAAGAATGGCTGAAAGCTTATCCATATTGAACACTCGGACGATCGGTTTGTTTTTGCGGACGATTTGACTCCTTTCGTCCATATTTTGTCACTATAGTTAATCCCGTAGACAAAACCAATATTTACCCCCCCGGAGATTAAAACGATGATTAAGAAACTATTCAGTGCCGCAGCAATCAGTTCAGCTCTATTAATGAGCAGCTTAACTTACGCAGTAGATATCGATGCCAATGCTGACATCAACGATCTGGCCATTAAAGGTTACGATCCCGTATCCTACTTCATGGACAACAAAGCAATGATGGGTTCCAGCGAATATACAGCAACGTATAAAAATGCCATTTACCAGTTTGCTTCAGAAGAGCACCGCGACAATTTCCGCGACAATCCAGAAAAATTTGCGCCACAGTTCGGTGGCTTTTGCGCCTTTGGTGTAACCAAAGAGCGTAAGTTCGATACCGATCCAACAGCGTGGAGAATCAGCGACGGCAAACTGTACTTGAACTTAAACAAAAACGTTCAAAAGCTGTGGCTCAAAGACGTACCCGGCAACATCGCTTCTGCTGATGGCATCTGGCCAGAAATTAAAACTCACACCAATGCTGTTCTAGAAGACCGTTAATCATCGGCTCAATGCATAATATTGTTTAATGAAAAAAGTTGATCTGAAAGAAGCAACTGAGCTAACAACCATTCTCAAGCAGAATCCATGGGTGTTAGTGAAGTTTTCTGCAACTTGGTGCGAACCCTGCCATCTATTAGAGCCCGTATTTGAACGGCTCGGCCGGCAACGTAGCAAGTTGCAAACCGTCTGCGTCAATGTCGACTTGCACACTGAACTAACCAAAAACTACGCTGTCTTTTCTGTGCCATCCCTGCTGCTTTTTAAGCAGGGAGCTATCGCCAGCCAGCTTAGCGGACTGCATAATGAAAACCGCTTGAACGACTGGCTAAACCAACACATAACACACGATTACAAATAAGGAGAGTTTTATGAAACACGCATTGGTTATTTCCGCTGCACTAGCAGCAACTCTAGCCGCAGGCACTGTCATGTCTCCCGCCGCACAGGCTGGTGGCAAAGAAAAATGCTACGGCGTCGCGTTAGCAGGTCAAAACGACTGCGCCAACCTGTCAGGCACACACTCCTGCGCCGCACAGGCAACCGTCGATAATGCACCTGACGAGTGGAAAATTGTTCCTAAAGGCACCTGCGCAGAGCTGGGCGGCATCAGCAAAAAAGAAGCCAAAGCAGCTTTTAAAGCGGCTCAAAAAAACAGCTAATTTGAGAACCACACGGGTTAAAACAGGATGAACAAGCAACTAACGTCATCAGACATTCTCATCGGCGTCGGCTTACGCCACAGTCACTATGAAGATGCCTTAACCCGTCCCAAAGCCATCGACTTTGTCGAGGTACACGCCGAGAACTTTTTTGCTCCCGGCGGTGCCGCCAAAGCGGTTCTGAATCAAGTTAGTGAGATTTATGCCGTCAGCCTGCACGCCACCACGCTGGGCCTCGGTTCCGCACGAGGTATTCCTGAGCAGCCGCTGCAAAAGTTTCAGCAACTGATTGAACAAACCAGTCCGTTATTGGTTTCCGACCACGCCTGTTTTACCTGGTCGTCGCTGCAGGAATCAGCAAACGACGTCGCACAAAATTTTCAGCATGAGTCGCCCGTTCACGCAGGTGATTTACTGCCCATTGCCTTTAATGCCGAGACACTCGACATTATGGTTGAGAACGTCGATCGCGTGCAAAATCACATTTCCCGCCAATTGCTGGTGGAAAATTTGTCGGCCTATATCACTCCACAGGGCTCGACTATGACCGAAGTCGAGTTTCTCACCGAGCTATGCCGGCGCGCCAATTGTCGTTTACTGCTGGACCTCAACAATTTAGTGGTTAACGCCACCAATGCAAATAGCGTAGATATTTTGGCCGACGTGAGCAGTTACATTAAGCAAATACCGCCACCGTTAGTGGGCGAAATCCACCTTGCTGGTTGCACCCCTGCCCTGCCCGGCACACCAATGATTGACGATCACAGCCAGCCCGTTCCTGATATCGTCTGGCATTGCTACCGCGCTGCTCTCAACCATTTTGGCTCCGTACCAACGCTGGTGGAGTGGGATACCGCGCTGCCATCCTGGGACGTGCTGACCAATGAAGCAGCCAAAGCCCGAAGCATTGCCGAAGAGGTACTGATCCGTGACGTTGCGTAACGAAGCACTTCAGGCTCAGTCATCCCTGATCAGCGCCATTTATAACAGCAACGATAGCCGTAACGATGCAAGCCATTTCGAGTCTCAGGGGCTGGCCGCCTACCAGCGCAGCCTGGCCGCTAACGCTAAACGTGCACTCGAAATTAGTTACCCAACCATCGCTCAGCTGATTGGCGACAGCTTCTCGGCACTTAGCCATGAGTTTCTTCATGATCACCCTCTGACGGGTGGCGACTGGGG
>Ga0105356_10005944_pt1 | contig 11474 bp, 10 predicted proteins | sample GOMGulsemesocosm_3_FD_83502 | JGI IMG/M metagenome (GOLD analysis project Ga0105356, IMG submission 83502) | Methane-oxidizing microbial communities from mesocosms in the Gulf of Mexico - GOM9D Gulf of Mexico | ecosystem: Environmental > Aquatic > Marine > Cold seeps | place: Gulf of Mexico...
AAGGTTTCGATATCGCCTTGTAATCGAAGATCTCTTTTTTAGACCTTAAACTAATTTTATTCTTGACATTGTAATTTTTAATTCTAATTAGAATACAAATAATATTATTTAGAATTCTAAATTTAATAATAAGGTTAATTATATATTTTTTCATTAAATAAATTATTTAAAAAAATTAGACGACTACAACCATTATTAATTAAAAACCACTGTTTATTCATGATAATATTCTTTACTTTTTGGTTGATCAAGATTCGTCTCAAACAAAAAAGACCTATAAGGTATTGCTCCAAACTGTTCTTTTGCATATAAATTCTGAATTTGAAAATACAAGAAACAAGTCACTAGTATCATTATATTTAACATATAACGAACCGTATACTTTGTCACAATCATTTTTAAAAATAAAGACAAAGCAATAAAATTAACAAATAACAAGTAAAATGTAACTCTTTTAGTTATTAAAAAATCTTTTGAAATCAAAAACACAATTAATCCTAATAATACAAGATTGGTTATTACTGGTCTATTAATTTTTTTTTGAAATATAGCTACAGGAAGTAGAATTACAACATGATACAATATTCCTAACCCTGAGCCCATCTCAGATATTTGTAATTGTAAAGCAATCTTTTTATACTTTTGATATTTAGGGAAAATATCCAAGATATAATCTAAAATATTATTAAATGCTCCTTTAAAGCTTAAAACTAACGTAGTTAGTATAATTAAAATCCAGATAATTCTATTTATTCTAATTTTACTTATAAAATACAATGGCAGCAATATTATAGCAGAAAAATGGAACATTGTACTCGCAAAAACAATACTCAAAAAGTATTTAAACGGTTTTTCTTCTTCAATAAATCGTATTGCATATAAAAAAATAGATATAGCAATACCTTGTCTTATTTGATCATTTGTCATAATCAACAACTCTGTTGTGAACATAAAGAATATCCCATAAAACAGTATATTATTTCTGATCATAACTTTGAACAGAAATAATAAAGTCATGAAACTAGATGCAGTTATAACATATAAATATCCAATTTTAGAGAAAGTAAAAAATTTATTCAAAAAATAAAATCCAGGTTCAATATAAGATAATCGTCCAAACTTTGCATCTTCAAAAATTCGTACATATCCCCCATAATCATTACCAACATAAAACCTCAAGCTACAAAATAAAAATATTATTATAAAGCTAATATATAGGTATATAATTTTATTTATGCCATGTGACTTTTCATACAAGTGAGCAAAATACAAAGTTAACACAAGACAAAAATTGTACACAAAAGCAGAATATAAAAATATCTGTTCTTCCATCTATAAAATTATAATTTAGAGAAGGTACTTTTTAAAACGTCAGAGTATCTTTCAATCATCTTAGGTTCAGTAAACTTCTCCTCAAATAATTTTCTAGAGGCATCACCTTTCTTTAAAAATAGATCTACATCATCCAATATATTTTCTAAAACATCCTTGAGTTCAATAACATTAGGATCTATTAAGTAGCCATTGAAGTCGTTCTCAACCTGCTCCGGAATACCTGCAATTTTTGTTGCAATTATAGGTAAATTCACCCTCATAGCTTCAATTATACACATCGGCAGTCCTTCATCCCGACTAGTTAATATAAAACCGTCTGATTGCAATAAATAATCATTCACATTACTAACTTGACCTATAAAATTAATTACAGTTTCTAAGTTGTATTCTTTTACCGTTTTTTCAAGGTTGTTTAATAGGGGGCCAGTTCCTAATAAATTTATCAAAATATTATCTTTTGAATTTTCACATAACAAATTCACTGCTTCTACTATTATATCTTGTCCTTTTCTATCACTAATAGAAGCTGCACAAGTTAATACAAGTTTAGAATTCTGTTTTTTTTCAGGAATATTATATTTAATATTCTTAATTCCATTATGGACATAAAAAACTTTTTCTTTATCAAATTCAGGATGTAAAGCTTTAAAGTGCTTACTCGAATTTTCCGAAACAAACCCGACTTTGTTAATTTGAGAAAGCACATATTTTTCCTTTTTTAATAATTGTTTGTGAACAAAAGTATTTTTTAATCTAGGAAAATAATCAAGCAGCATTTTAAATGTATCACCATTTGTGTGAAGTATAAGGATTATTTTTTGTTTTCTATTAGATTTATTTCTTTTTTTTAAATATATATAGCATGCAAAAAAATCATGAAAAAACATAATGTCCGAATTCCTGTTTCTATTTAAATAGCTTTTTACAGCTTTGTTTGCATTGACCCAATAAAATTTATATACAAGTAACCATCCAAGAACAAAACTATTGGCACCTTTTTTTTTAAACAAACTACGAAGTTTACTTAAAAAGACTAAACTTGATTTTTCTCCTTCTTGTAATTTCTCCTTTTTTACAAAATTATATTCGCCTTCTAAATCGAATATTCTTAGATCTATTCCTTCTCTTTTGAATATTCCATCACCTGAAATAAAAGATTTTAAAACAGTAGATACACCTGTTTTTGCATTTACCTTTCCAAAGTAAAGAATATCAGTTGTTTTTAATTTTGAAACCATATATTTAAGTTAAAATATTTTTAATATTGTTTTTATGAATATGATAAATGTGCGAAAATAGCTCAATAGCTATTGATGCTACTATAGCATAAGTTATGCTCACCATATTTATTAAATTTAAGTAGTATAATATAATTAATATTACAAAATAGAATAAAACTGACATTACAATACCTAGAGAAAACGAAGAATCAAAATTAAACCCTAGTAATGTCAATGTACCTCTCGTCGAAGTTAAAGCTAACAGTGGTAATGAAATTGCCATTACTTTAAAACATAACCCCGCATGTTCAACAGCTTTATTATCGGACATGAATAGAAGAATAATATCCCCAAATAACCAAATAAAACAGAAGGCTAAAACACCATAAATAAATAGCACTTTTTCTATTTTCAGGTTAAATTTATAAGATTTAACTATAGATACTTTAGGAAAAAGTGCTCTTATCAAAATTGAGATTGGTATTAACAGTACTTTAATAACTTTTACTATTAAATCATAAATTCCTACATCAGAGTAACTAAAAAAAGCACCGATAATAAATGTATTAACATAATCCTTTGTATTCGCCGATACATTTGAAAAAAAGTAAGAAAATCCACTTTTAAATTGCACCATAATTCTAATTATAGGTGGTTTAACAAACCTCAACTCTTTATTTGATTTAAATACTAATATTAGCCCAATTACTCCTGCCATTAACATAGACAGAGAATTAATAGAAATAGCTATTAAATAATCTCCTGGACTAGTTACTAATAAAAATATTAACAACAATGATACTAACTTAGAAACAACCATTATATAGGTAATATTCTCCATTTTTTCAATTCCCTGAAAATACCAATCTGGAAACAAGACCCAACCGAATAGTGTAACCAACGTAATCATATAAGCCAATTGATATTGATTTAATATATCAATCCAATAGGTCAACAATAATATCACGATGAAGCAAACTAAAAAAATAAAAAATTTAACCGTGAGTACAGTAGAAAATATAGAAGACAGCTTTTTAATGTTTTTCTTATTTTTTGCAATACCTCTTGTTCCTGTTATATTAAAACCATAATTCACAAATAATACAGCGTATCCAATTATAGCTTGCGAATATGCCACTACTCCATAATTATTCGTACCCAATACTTTGATTAAATATGGATAAACAAGTAGCCCTATTAGCATCTGAACTAACTGAAGAATAGATAGGAAAGAAAAATTTTTTAAAACTGTCTTTTGATTACGATAAATTTCTGTAAATCGAGACATTCTTTTTTGCATCTAAGAATTTTATTTAAGTTTCCATTTTGTAACTTGAACAGAACTAATATTAGTAGCAATTGTTATATACTAAACTAATACATTTAATACTGCTAAAAGCACTTCAACATGTAAGGCCTTGATTAAGAACACTTAATCCACCTGATAAAAGATATAGGTTTAATCAACTAATCATTACTATAACTTAAAATCACAAATAAAATCTTCAGTTAGTGGCTCCCCTCTATCTAAATCTCTATTTATACTTTTTCCCAATATCTCATAATAATACTTTGGATGCAAGCCAAAACCAGGTCGTATAGATCGTATATTATCCGATGTTAAAATGTCGCCATTTTTCAAATCTTTCACAATATATAAAGAACGTGAAAATTCTCGTCCCGCTTTCATTTTTTCAGTTAATTCATAACTAACTTCTCCAATAGCTTTTTCAGCCATACGAACTGCCAATACCATTTCGGTAAATTCTTTCTCATCTAAAGAAAAAGAAGCATCGGGTCCGCCTATTTTTTTATCCAAAATAAAATGTTTCTCAATTACCTTTGCGCCCATTGCAACGGCGACGACAGGGGTCATAATGCTCAATGTATGGTCCGACAATCCAACTTTCACACCAAAACGTGTTTTAAACTCATTTATCATCACAAGATTAGCCTCGTCAATTGGAGCAGGATATGATGATGTACACTTTAAAATAGTAATATCGTAATTACCTACTGAATGGCAAGCCTCAATTGCTAATCGAATATCAGCTTTCTCAGCTATACCAGTAGACATAATGATAGGCTTCATAGTCTTAGCCGCATACTTAATTAATGGAATGTCAGTGATTTCGAAGGAAGCAATTTTATATATAGGATTATCTAGTGTTTCAAGAAAATCAACAGCAGTAAAGTCAAAGGGTGATGAAAAACAAACTAATCCTTCTTGTTTAGCTGCCTCAAATAGATCCTCATGCCATTCCCAAGGAGTATAAGCTGACTTGTATAGGTCGTGCAGATACTGCCCGTCCCATATAGTGCCTTGTTTTATTCTAAAATCATCTTGCTTACAGTCCAACGTAATAGTATCGGCTGTATAAGTTTGCAGTTTTATAGCATCCGCTCCTGTTCTTTTTGCAGCCTTAATCGTTTCTAAAGCTACTTTTTTACTTCCATTATGATTCGCTGATAATTCAGCTATAATAAAAACAGCTTTATTATTTTTTAAAACATTTCTATACATTTCTTATCCTATTTTTTCTCCAACAACAAAATTAACCCCTTCCATATTTCTAACATCTTCAATTTCTATAACACCATTTGGTACTTTTACTAAAACACAAGGTTCTACTTGTAAAATTAAACCATTATTCTGATCGGAAGAATAGCCTTTATCTACTATATTCACCTTATCTATAATGATTTTTTTTCCTTGATAAAAACAGAATGCACCTGGATAAGGATTTGATTGAGCTCTAACCCAATTTTGGATTCTCAAAATTTGCCAATTCCAATTAATTAAACCATCAGCAGGTGTTCTTTTTCCAAAATAAGTTGCTTTAGTTTTATCTTGCCTTACCAAAACAAGTTTATTATTTTCTATTTTATTTAAAATATCAACTATTATTGAGTAATATATATTTTCATATTGCTTTAATACATCTGCACCGGTATCCTCTGGATCTAAAACTATCTCTTTCTGAGATACAATATCTCCTGCATCACACTCCTTTGTCATTAGATGAGCTGTTACTCCAACTTTGTTTTCTCCATTAATAATAGCCCAAACATGTGGTGTTCTCCCTCTATATTTAGGTAATAATGAGCCATGAAAATTAATAGAATATAATTTTGCTTTATTCAAAATATCTTCCTCAACTAAAAATAAATAATTAACCGAAAATAATACATCAATTTCTTTTCCTTCTAAAAAATCATAAGCTCTCCCATTTCTAGGGTTCCCTACAAACAGGGGTATATCATTTTTATAAGAAAAATCTTTTATATCTGTAGAATTTGAATCTGTAAAAATAAAGACAGGACGAACAATGCTGAAAATTGTTTTTAATGTTTGATACCCCAACCCTCCGGAAAGTAAAAATCCAATGCCCAAATTATCTTTCATCATTTTTTTAAATATTTGCAATTAAAACTAAAAAAGCTTCTTTCTGGTTCTTATTAAATAATTTGTATTGGTTATTAATTTTTTTTAGTTTCCTAGAATCAACTGATTTTACAACCTCTTGAATTAATTCTTTAAAATCTAAAGAATTCTTATGTTCAAAATCAGCTCCATCAAATAAAATATTATAATGTTTAAATCCTTTATAAATATTCAGCTGATTTTCTACAAAATAGCCTGCGATTAAGTTAATTCCAACACAACAAAGTTCATAACTAATAGTACTACAAGGAGCAATTGCCAAATTGCACCTTTTCATTAAATCACAAAGATTTTTTTCGTTTAAATTAGAGTGCAATTTAATGTTTTTATTTTGTTTTGCTAACACAAAAATATCTTTATGCTTATAAGCTCCTCCTAAAACAATATTGATTTCTACGAATTCTGAAAACTGCAACAATGCTTGTGTTGCTTTGAGGCTTAAATCATATGGATCTGCTCCTCCAAAACATACAAAAGCAGTATCTATTTTATTTGGCTTACATTCGTTTTTTACTTCGTTTAAAAAATGGGGTCGTAACATAGCGTAATCAGCACCCAAAGCAAATTTAGTGTAAGATTGTGCCTTAAAATCACTTTCTTTCACATATAGAGAGTGATTTACCACAATATCCGCGTACATATATTCAGTAGTTAAATCGTCAACGTAAATTAAAATAAAACCTTGATCTTTCATTGCTTTTTGATAAGAGCTAATAAAAGAATATCCGTCGGCAATTACTAGGTAATCTTCTACTCTGAATTGCTCAGACAGCCACTTTGCTTCTTTCTCTAAAGGAATATTTAGTGGAATAATTTTTATTGGATAATCACTAGGTATTATCTCTAAAACGGAATCTTCTTTGGTAACAAATATAAAATCATAATTGCCTCTATACATTTCTACTAGAGCAAATAAACGGTATAAATGCCCTAATCCTGTTTTTGAATTTCCATCAGCTCTAAAAATTATTTTCTTATTCATTTAGCAACTTATATTTTAGTTCTGCCAATTTCCAATCTATTTCATCATCTATATCTTGAGATTCCATTGCTGAAATTTCAAGACCAAAAGTATTATCTGTCCAAAGATTTTTTTTACTTAAAACTTGTTCCGTTTTAAAATAATAAAACATCCCTACATCATGAAAACATTCTTTTAAATCTTGAGATCTAGTTTTTAAATGTTTTGTTTCAAACATTTCTATCCCACCCACATTTGTTTTTTTTAAAGCTCTTTGAATAGGATGTCCATATTTTACAATAGGAAATACACTTTCAAACGTACCACCCATTAATAAACGATTCGCTTCCGTTAACAGTTTTGCAGTAACAAAAGGAGCACAAGAATATAAGCAACAAGTATTTTTAAAACTAATTCCATCTTTTTTATACTTTAACAGTACTTCCTCTATAACGTCGAAAGTTGTAGCATAATCATTTGAATTAATCTCGCTACGCATAAAAGGAACTTCTGCTCCATAATTACGAGAAATTTCAGCAATTTCCTCACTATCCGTAGAAACCATTACAATATCAAATAAATTTGATTTTATAGCAGCTTCTATAGAATAAGCTATTATAGGCTTCCCTATAAATTCTTTTATGTTTTTTTTTAGGATTCGCTTAGAGCCTCCTCGAGCAGGTATAATACAAATATTATTCATTTACAAAATTTAAAACTTTTTCAATTACAAAATTTTGTTCATCCTCTCTTAAGGTAGGAAACATAGGTAAACTAATACAGCGATTATAATAATTTTCTGCATTTTTTAAATTCGCTTTATCATAACCAATTTCTTTATAATAAGGTAAATTATGCACAGGTATATAATGGATTTGAGCGAAAACACCATTGGTTCTTAAATGCTCATACAACCCTTTTCTATCGTCAACTTCAATTACAAATAAGTGATGTGCATTGTAATTATTTGATTCTAAGGATTGATATTTAACAATACCTTTAAAGGCTTTTTTATATCGTTTCGCTATTTCATTTCGTAAAATAACACCCTCTTTATTCTTTGCTAATTGTGTAATACCTAAAGCTGATTGAATATCGGTTAAACGATAATTGAACCCTAGTTCTTGCATTTCATAATACCACCCTCCATGGTTTTCAGCCATGCTGTCCTTGGTAATTCCGTGGGAACGCAAAGATTTTAATCGCTGGTAAAGTTCCTTAGAATTGGTAGTAACCATTCCTCCTTCCCCACAAGCAATATGTTTTACAGGATGAAAAGAAAACACAGATAAATTGGTGTATTTACCATTACCACAAGTGTTTTTAACGCCCTTAGAGTCGGTAAAATATGCACCTGGTGCATGACAAGCATCTTCAATAATCCAAAGTCCATGTTCCTTAGCTAAAGCTTTAAATTTCTCTAAGTTCACAGGTAAACCTGCAAAATCTACAGGAATAATTCCTTTAAAGAACCCTTTAGGTTTTGACTCTACTAATGCCTTTACTTTTTCGAAGTCAATTAGGTAACTATCAGGATCAATATCTGCAAACCACACTTCTGCTCCTGCGTATCGTATACAATTTGCCGTAGCAGCAAAAGTGATAGGAGTAGTGATTACTCTATCATTTTTTTGTAAATCAAGTGCCAATACTGACAAGTGTAACCCGGCTGTAGCGTTACTCACAGCTACAGCATATTTAGCACCTACATATTCAGCAAACAAGCTTTCAAATTCCTGAACTTTAGGTCCTTGAGTTAAAAAATCTGCTGTTAAAGTTTCAATTACAGCGTCAATATCTACTTGATTAATATTTTGTCTTCCGTAAGGAATTTTATATTTAGACATTCACTTCAAAATTAGGATCTACAAATTTTTTCACTAAATCCCTAAGACTTTCAACTGTTTCCCATTGTTCATTATTTCCCGAATTATAACTAAATTCTTCATCAACCAATTTAGCATTGAAATGTGAAATATATTCTTTTACATCAAAATTTGGTTTTAAAGGTAATATGGCATAATACTTCCCTAAATCATAGGTATTCATTGCGTCAGAAATTGTAATCATTTCCTCATGTAATTTTTCACCTGGTCGAATTCCAACAACTTTTTGCTCACAATTCGGACCTATTGCCGTAGCCACATCAACAATTTTGTAGGAAGGTATTTTAGGCACAAACACTTCACCTCCCCACGCATTTTCAATAGCATCAAAAACCATTTGGCAACCATCTTGAAGAGAAATATTAAAACGTGTCATTTTTTCATGGGTAATGGGTAATATCCCTTCTTCTCTTTTATTTAGAAAAAATGGCATCACTGAACCATTAGAGCCCATAACATTACCGTACCTTACCACGGAAAACGTAATATTTCTTTTACCTTTAATATTGTTTGCTGCAATAAATAACTTATCTGAAGCCAATTTGGTGGCTCCGTATAAATTTATAGGAGCAGCAGCTTTATCAGTAGACAATGCCACTACATTTTCTACTCCCATCTCTAAGGCTGCGTTAATAACATTCTCTGCTCCTAAAATATTTGTCTTGACACATTCCATTGGGTTATACTCAGCCAAATGTACATGCTTCATAGCAGCCGCATGAATCACAATATCTATCCCTTCAAAAGCTCTAATCAATCGTTCTTTATCTCTTACATCACCAATGAAATATCTTATAGCAGGATACTTTTCCTCAGGAAATTCCATTGCCATGTTAAAATGCTTCTGCTCATCTCTTGATAAGATAACCAAGCGTTTAACATCTGGATTACGTTCTAAAATAAGTTTTGTGAACATTTTACCGAAAGATCCTGTCCCTCCGGTTATTAATATCGATTTACCGTTTAAATTTAACATACCTCTTTTGTTTTGTTTGTATCTTTTTATTTTAAATTATAACTTCTTATCAGCTATACTTCCTAATACACCTTTAACATCATAAATTACTCCTTCTCCTTTTAAATAGTTTGTATAATCTATTTCTAAAAATGAATCATGAGATACCGCCAAAACTATAGCGTCAAATTTTTGTTTAGGAAGAGCTTGCAATGCTTCTAAATTATATTCCCTTTTCACTTCATCGCAACTTGCCCATGGATCAAAAATTGTAACATTTGTATGATATTTTTTTAAAGCTGAAATAACATCTACTACTTTTGTATTCCGAACATCAGGACAATTTTCTTTAAAAGTAATTCCCAATACTAGCACATTGGAACCTTTTATTTTAATGTCTTTTACAATCATTGCTTTTATTAACTCTGAAGCAACATATTCTCCCATACTATCGTTTACACGTCGACCAGCCAAGATAATTTCTGGATGATAACCAACTTCTTCTGCTTTTTGTGCTAAATAATACGGATCAACCCCAATACAATGCCCTCCTACCAAACCAGGAGAAAAAGATAAAAAATTCCATTTCGTACCAGCCGCTGCTAGAACCGCATTGGTATCAATATTTAATAAATTAAATATTTTCGCCAATTCATTGACAAATGCAATATTAATGTCTCGTTGTGAATTTTCAATAACTTTAGCAGCCTCGGCTACCTTTATAGTAGGTGCTAAATGTGTACCTGCGGTTATTACAGCAGAATATAAATTATTTACTTTTATACCTGTTTCTGTATTCGATCCTGACGTTACTTTCAGTATTTTATCTACAGTATGTTCTTTATCACCTGGATTAATACGTTCCGGAGAGTAACCTGCATAAAAATCTTTATTAAATGTTAATCCAGATTTCTTTTCTAAAATTGGAATACAAACTTCTTCTGTCGCACCAGGATAAACAGTAGATTCATAAATAACAATATCCTTTGGTTTTAAAACACTTCCTACAGAACGACTTGCCTTAATTAGAGGTGTGAGGTCTGGTCTATTGTTCTTATCTACAGGTGTTGGAACAGTAACAATATAGTAATTACAATTTTTTATATCTCTAATTTCAGAAGAACAATAAAGACCTTTTTCATTTGTGGAGTTATCTACAAGAACAGATTTTAAAACATTATTCTCTAATTCTAATGTACTATCTATACCGTTCTTAATCTCATTTACTCTATGTAGATTGACATCAAAACCTACTACTGAATATTTTGTAGCAAATAAACGCGCTAAAGGTAAACCAACATAACCTAGGCCGATAATTGCTATTTTTATATTTTCTTTCATACTATTTATTATTCCTTTAATCTATAATAATTACTATTTAATCAATGAATTATGAATTTTTTAACTTTTATTAAAAGACTTATTTCAAATTATCCCAATACCATTCAATCGCTTTCTCTATACCTGCTTCAATTGAAAAATCTGGTTTATAGCCTAATAATTTTTTCCCCTTTTCAATAGACGCTAAAGAATGCGGAATATCACCAGGTCTATTTGAACCGTACTCAATTTGTACATCAGCAATATTTATATCATATTTCATCAAATTTACTTTTAGATTTTTCACTAGCTGATTCAAAGTAGTTCGCTCACCGAAAGCTACATTGTATAC
>Ga0105356_10005946_pt1 | contig 11471 bp, 9 predicted proteins | sample GOMGulsemesocosm_3_FD_83502 | JGI IMG/M metagenome (GOLD analysis project Ga0105356, IMG submission 83502) | Methane-oxidizing microbial communities from mesocosms in the Gulf of Mexico - GOM9D Gulf of Mexico | ecosystem: Environmental > Aquatic > Marine > Cold seeps | place: Gulf of Mexico...
CCTTCCCAAGGGAGTCAGTTTGCTTTTGGTGTCGACGGCCTGAAGTTCTTCCAACAGCTTAAAGCCATCGTTAATCAAGCGCTGGTCCGGCTTGTCGACAAAATCAAACTCTCGAATATCACCAATGCGCAGATTCAGCATTTGCAAGATAACCGCAGCCAAGTTAGTGCGGGTTATCTCGGCGTCGGTAAACTCAGGGCGCGCTAAGAAATCTTGTTCCTCATAGAGACGGTAACAAATACCGGCACTGACGCGACCACAGCGCCCCTGGCGTTGATTAGCACTGGCCTGCGAGATGGCCTCAATCGGTAAACGCTGGATTTTTGAACGGTATGAATAACGGCTGACACGGGCAAAACCTGGATCAATCACATAGCGAATGCCGGGTACCGTCAACGAGGTTTCCGCCACGTTGGTACTCAATACCACCCGGCGGCCACGGTGGTTATTAAAGATTTTATTTTGCTCGGCCAAGCTTAAGCGCGCGTAAAGAGGCAGTATATCCAAGTGTGGGTGGCTGGCATTACGCAGCGCTTTCGCGGTTTCACGGATCTCGCGCTCACCACTGAGGAAAACCAAAATATCCCCGCCGCGCTGGGACTGACCTTTCTCGCTGGCAAGAATCTCTGCGACTGTGTCGCTGATCGCCTGATATTGATCATCATAATCATCGGTCATCGGCCGGTAGTGAGTCGTCACTGGATAGGTGCGACCCGACACTTCAATCACCGGCGCTGGGTTACCCTGGGCATCACTGAAGTGCTGTGAGAAACGTTCTAGGTCGATGGTAGCCGAGGTTATGATGACTTTTAAATCAGGGCGCTGGGGCAGAATACGTTTGATATAGCCCAGCAAGAAGTCAATATTGAGGCTGCGTTCGTGCGCCTCATCAATGATGAGCGTGTCGTATTTATTCAGAAATCGATCGTTCTGAACCTCAGCCAGTAAAATACCATCGGTCATCAACTTGATGTGACTGGTGTCTTTACTGTTATCTGAGAAGCGAACCTGATAACCCACCGAGTCGCCAAGTGGGGTTTTCAATTCTTCGGCAATGCGACTCGCGACGGTGCGCGCGGCAATACGGCGCGGCTGTGTATGCCCAATGGTGCCCTTAATACCGCGCCCAAGCTCTAGACAAATCTTGGGGATCTGAGTGGTTTTACCAGATCCGGTTTCACCCGCTAACACCACCACCTGATGGCGCTCAATCATCTCGCTAATCTCGTCGCGGCGCTCGCAGACAGGTAAACCATCTGGGTAGCTAATCTCCGGGACCAACGCCGCACGTTTTTCACACAAACCCACCGACTGCTCTATGGCACGCTGCAGCTTTTCAATGCGCGGCAGCAAGGCCGCTTGATCTGTCGCCTTTTTAAGGGCGCCAACAAGCTCGCGACACTGGCGCGCTAAACGGTAATGATCCCGCGTCATTACCTGACTCAACTGGGACTGTAAATTACTCAGTAATGCTTGGCTCAAAGCCCTTCTCCGACAACAGCACTCATCGCGCGGCGGCAATGCCGCCTGCCAATGTGACAAAGCAGCGATTATACGGGCTAACGCGCCTGCCGGCACCCTCGTCGAATAAGACACACTTGCGGAGGCATCAACTACACTTAGACATACTAAGACTAATAACAGAGTATTTTGTTATAAGTGACTTGCCACCTAAGGGGCTTGCTAAGTGGACCACGCTGCTAACGTCAAAGGCATCGCCCGCCTGCCGATGCATTCGCATTACGATCTCGCGATTATCGGCGGTGGTATCAACGGCACCGCCATAGCCGCAGCAGCGGCCAGCGCTGGTCTCAGCACTGTATTGTTAGAGAGCAGTGATCTCGCCTCTGGAGGCTCATCCAATACACTGGGGCTACTCAGTGGTGACCTCAACCTACTGGACCAACTCGCCTTTGATCGAGTTCGCCAGCACCTAAAAGAACAGCAAACCGCTCAGCGCCGCGCGCCGCACCTTGTTCACCCTCACCACTGCTTTCTCTTAGATCAGCCTGAGGTACGCAGCAGTCGCCGGGTTAACACCGGCATGAAGCTCTACCGCCACCTGCAATGCCACCTTCCACTGCCCAGCAACGGACTCGCGCCAGCCAAGCTGTTACGCAAACCCCAGCTCACCAGCTATCCCTATATAGATTGCAGCTTTGACAGCAGCCGCTACGTCATAGCCCAGGCATTATTGGCTGCCAATCAGGGTGCTGAAATTTTCAATTACACACCGGTCATGTCCGCGAAGCGCTGCCAGGAGAGCCGCCGCTGGCATCTATGGCTATTGCCCCAGGGGCAAAGTCAAGAACAAACGATTACCACTAAAGCCTTAATAAACGCCAGTGGTGCCGACACGGGTAATCTGCTCGGTGACACCATGCAGCTTGAGTCTCGCTGTCAGGTCACACCCATCAACAGCATCAGCTTGGTGATCCGCGATCTAGACCCGGCCTTTAATCAACACGGCTTTTGCTTTCAGGCGCCGAACCGCCAACTGATACAACTGATTCCCTGCCAATTACCACAGCCTCGGACAACCGCAGCAGCCCCCCTGTTTCGCCTCAGCTGTAGCACACCGCCACAACAACTCGAACAGCAACAACAACTGCAGTGGCTGCTCGATTGCGTTAATCAACAGCTCATTACCCCGATTAGCCGAGATCAGGTCGTCAGCCGCAGTCGAGGACAACGCAATTTGTGTCGCGAGGCCTGGCTAAAACTGCAAACCGAAACCATACTCGCCGAGCCGTCATTGGTGGACTTTGATTGCCGTGATGGACATTCGCCGCTCATCAACATATTCAGCAGCCACCTCAGTGCTCACCGATTGATGGCCGAGCAGACTTTGGAGATGCTAAGCCCATATTTCGACGACAGACTGAGCCGCGATAAGATTCAAAGCCACGCCCAACAGCCTTTATCTGGTGGCGACTTTGATCACACAGACCTCAGCGGGTTTATTGAACGCTTAGAGGCGCACTACCCACAATTAACGGCCGGCTTACTGCAGCGTATAGCTCGACAATACGGCAGCAACAGCCGCAAGCTATTGGGGCGGCGTCAGACCTTGAAAGACCTAGGAAAAAAACTGGCCCCCGACCTCTACGCCTTTGAAGTTGACTACCTACTGCAGTACGAGTGGGCCAGCTGCGCTGAAGACATTCTCAAACGCCGCTGCTCGCTTGAGCACCTTTGCAGCTCAGAGGATGTCGAGCGGCTAGAAGAATACATCAAGGCGCATTAGCAGTGCCGGTCACAAACGAGCGAATAAGTTAACACCACAAAAAAGCCCGCACACAGTCACTGTGTACGGGCTTTTTTGCGACCAAGCTCAACGAGCCGGTTATTTCTTGGTCAAATACTTAATGCTGCGCTCCATGCCCTCGAGTGTTAACGGGTACATATGATCTTCGATCAAATCACGCGTCATTTGAATGCTCTGGGTGTGACTCCAATATTTTTCTGGCGTCGGGTTTAGCCAAACAACGTTTTCGAAGGTACTGGTTAAACGCTCCATCCAGGCCGCCCCCGCCTCCTCATTCATGTATTCCACACTGCCGTATTTATTCGCAATCTCATAGGGCGACATAGAGGCGTCACCAATAAAGATCACTTTGTAATCACTGCTGTAGGTGTGTAAGACATCGTAGAGTTTTGTCACCTCACTATTGCGACGGCGATTATCCTTCCACACATAGTCGTAGATGAAGTTATGGAAATAAAAATATTCCATGTGTTTGAACTCAGTTTTACAGGCTGAGAACAACTCTTCACACACGCGTACATACGGATCCATCGAACCGCCGACATCAAAAAATAGCAATACCTTTACGGCATTATGGCGCTCGGGCACCATTTTTAAGTCGAGGTAGCCGGCGTTGTTGGCGGTGGAGCGAATGGTGTCGTCCAGGTCCAACTCGTCGGCGGCACCGGTACGGGCAAACTTGCGCAACTTGCGCAGCGCAACCTTGATATTGCGCGTGCCCAACTCGGTGCTGTCGTCGAGATTTTTAAACTCGCGCTTGTCCCACACCTTCGCGGCACGCTTGTTACGGCTTTCGCCACCTACACGGACCCCCTCTGGGTTGTAACCACTGTTACCAAAAGGTGACGTACCACCGGTACCGACCCATTTGCTGCCGCCCTGATGACGTTTTTTCTGCTCTTCAATGCGCTCTTTAAACTGCTTAATCAGCTCTTCAAGACCGCCCATTGAATCAATTTTTGCTTTCTCTTCGTCACTGAGGTTTTTCATAAACTCAGAGCGAATCCAGTCATCCGGAATCAGCGCTTCGACTATGTCTTCGAGCTTCTCAAGGCCCTTAAAATAGGCTCCGAAGGCTCGATCAAACCGATCAAAGTATTTCTCATCTTTCACCAGGCAAGTACGGGCCAGCAGATAAAAATCATCAATACTGCCGAAGGCCATGTACTTTTCCATGGCCTCCAACAACACCAATAACTCTTTAATTGAGACAGGTACTTGAGCAGTGCGCAGGCCGTAAAAGAAATTCACTAACATAGTGAAGCTCCCACTGTTGCTTGTGGCTCAGTAACACTCATTAGCGCTTGGCTAAGAATGCACACACTTAACCCTTACGACGGGTCATAAAAGCAAGGCGTTCAAGCAGGTGAACATCCTGCTCATTTTTCAGCAGTGCGCCGTGCAATGGCGGAATCGCCTGACGCGCGTCGCCGCTCTTGAGAATTTCATCAGGAATATCGTCAGCCATCAGCAGTTTCAGCCAGTCCACCAACTCAGAAGTCGATGGCTTTTTCTTCAAACCAGGCACCTTACGTATATCGAAGAAGATATCCAACGCGTCGTTGACCAGCTGCTTCTTAATATTCGGGTAGTGAACATCAACAATCTGCTGCATGGTGTCACGTTCAGGGAAGCTGATGTAGTGAAAGAAACAGCGACGCAGGAAAGCATCTGGCAGTTCTTTTTCATTATTACTGGTAATAAGGATAATCGGACGGTGCTTTGCCTTGATGGTTTCGCCCGTCTCGTAGACGAAAAACTCCATCTTATCCAATTCCACCAACAGGTCGTTAGGGAATTCAATGTCAGCTTTATCGATCTCATCGATCAGCAGCACAACCTGCTCGTCGGCATCGAAAGCGTCCCAGAGCTTGCCCTTCTTAATGTAGTTTTTGATGTCGTGAACATCATCGCTGCCGAGTTGAGAGTCACGCAGACGCGAGACGGCGTCGTACTCGTACAGACCCTGCTGCGCTTTGGTGGTGGACTTGATGTGCCACTGAATCAGGCGCATGCCCATGGATTCAGCCACCTGCTCAGCCAGCATGGTCTTACCCGTACCGGGCTCACCCTTTACCAACAGTGGACGCTGCAACGCCACGGTGGCGTTAACGGCCATACGCAGGTCATCGGTAGCAATGTATTCTTTGGTTCCTTCGAACTTCATCAAAACACCCTCAATACGGAAATTGGCACGGATTCTATCACAGAGCATTAGCCCTGTAGCTGTCGCCCAGCGACTTGCTGACTGGTGAAATCGCCCAAAAAGCAGCCATATGGCGCCTGTGGAGCACCACAATAGCCAGCAACCGCGGTACTGGCCCATAAAACGGCTACAATTTAACCGTCAAAAAGGCTACCCCCAGCCAATAGCAATATGCTAAATTGTACGAGTGTACAAAAACTGCTGTCTCAACGAGTGCCGACACGGCAATCAGCATGGTGAGTAAGCCCACCACAGCAGACAATGAATCGTTCGTCATAATAAGGAGCACCCATGAACAGTGCCGTTGAAGCCTCAGCCGTTGCCTCTGCTGTCGAAGAAAACAACCGTTTCCAGCAAGTATTCGCCAAGCAGCGTAAAGCCTCTCGTACCGATGCCTACCCAAGCCTTGCTACTCGTATAGAGAATCTTAATAAGCTAAAAAAGCTCTTAAAAGACAACCAGATGGATATAGCAGAAGCCATCTCAACGGATTACGGCAACCGCCCAAGCCAAGAGACTCGCATGCTAGAGGTCTACGGCCTTATCAGCGGCGTAGAGTACTCAATTAAGCGTATAAAGAAGTGGATGAAGCCACAAAAGCGCCACGTCGCCATGGCGTACATGGGCGCTAAAAACACTGTAATTCCACAGCCAAAGGGCGTTATCGGTATCGTCACCCCTTGGAACTACCCACTGTTTTTGGCCTTTAGCCCAGCCATCAGTGCGCTTTCTGCCGGTAACCGCTGCATCATTAAGCTGGCCGCCAACTCACAAAACCTTGCAAACCTGCTTAACAAACTAGTGAGCCCAGTATTTAACGAAGACACCCTTGCTATCATGCCTGGTATCTCAGCCCGTGAGTTCACTCACATGCCTTGGGACCACCTAGTTTTCACCGGTTCACCCGCCACCGCTACCACTGTAATGGAAACGGCGGCTAAAACACTGACACCGGTTACACTGGAATTGGGCGGCAAGTCCCCGACCATCATCAGTGACGACTTCGATCTTAAAAAAGCCGTTGAGCGCATGAGTTTTGGTAAGTTCCTCAACGCTGGCCAGACCTGTGTGGCACCCGACTATGTCTTTGTACCTCGCGCAAAGCTTGATGCATTTGTAGAAGAGATGCGCAAGGTGGTCAGCGGTCGCTACGCGTCTGCGGCGAGCAAGGATTACACCTCTCTGATCGATCAGAAAGCATTCAACCGCATCACTAGTACACTGATGGACGCCACAGACAAGGGCGCAAAAGCCGTTAACCTGCTGGGTAATGATCCAATCCTGGAAGACCAGCGCAAGGTACCGCCGCACATCGTACTGGGCGCTACTGAAGACATGGTCATCATGCAGGACGAGATCTTTGGCCCACTGCTGCCGGTGATGCCTTACGACTCCATTGACGATGTTATTACCTACATCAACGAGCACGAGCGTCCACTGGCGCTGTACCTGTTCAGCAACGATAAAGCGCTGCAAGAAAAGGTCACCTACAACACCATCTCCGGCGGCATGTGCATCAACGACGCCGTTTTCCATGCGGCGCAGCACGACATGCCCTTCGGCGGTGTGGGCAATAGTGGTATGGGCCACTACCACGGTAAGGAAGGCTTCGAGGAATTCTCGAAGATGCGCCCAATCTTCAAGCAGGCGCCTTTCACCGCGATTCTGCAAATGGCGCCACCTTACGGCCCAGCGTTCGAGAAGATGTACAACATGATGATCAAGTTCAAGCTCTAAAAACCAGATCCCAGCATCATCGCAGCCCCAGTAGCGCCAAGCTACTGGGGCTTTTTTATGTCTGCCGCATTGTTGATAAGTTTTCATCGTACAGCGCAGCCGGTTATTGCTTTATAATTCGCCGCGTGGCTCCCCAGTGGGCCCATTAACGTGAACCCGCGAGATCAAGACAGCATGCCTGCCAACAACACAGCCGACACCCCGCCGCCCCGCTTAAAAAGCCAAGCGACCAATGTGCTAGGCCCAAGGTTAGACGCCATCTTCGACTGCGTTGCTCAGGAGCAACAGGGCCAGCGCTACGATGCCATTTGGGATTGCTGTTGTGATCACGGATATTTGGGCATGAAACTGCTCGCCGCGAAGCTGTGCCCAACCGTGTACTTTGTCGATCAGGTGCCGCACATCATTGACCAATTAAAAGACAAACTGGATGACCTCGCGGAGCGCTCACTGTCCCCGCGCAATTACCAGACCATTGCCGCCGACGCATCCCAATTACGCTTCCCTGATGGCCAGCGTCATCTGGTTATTTTGGCCGGTGTTGGTGGTGAGCACATAGTCGACATCATCAAGGCCATCGAGCAACAACCCGATGACTGCCGAATTGATTATCTGCTATGCCCCAGCACCACCCAGTTTGACCTGCGGGAGTTCTTAATCAAACAGAGCTTTGGTGTAAAACAAGAAAACCTGGTAGCGGAAAAAGGTCGTGACTACGAGGTGTTATTGGTCTCGGCAAAACAGAGCCAGGTTTGGCAAGCGCTGATGCCGGTCGGCGGTATGTGGGAAGTGGGTAACCCCAACCACCTGCGCTATCAGAAAAAACTCGTAGGTCACTACCAAAATCAAATGCGCGGCAAGCACGCAGTGCGGGCAAAGCAGATTCTCGCCCACTATCAAAACTGTTTTAAACAGGAAGAGTCAGACACCGAGCCGTCACAGCTGAACGATAGCCGACTGGTCAGCTGCCAGTGAGCAGCGAAGAACTAACCTCGGGGGTTATAGCCAATCCAGCCGACGACTTTGTCGCACCTCCCTGTCAAGAAGCAATAGAAATACTCTATGAAGACGCTTCTATATTACTGATCAACAAACCATCTGGCCTGTTGAGTTTGTCGGGAAAAAACCCGTTAAATAAGGACTCCGTGCACCATCGCCTAGTACAAACACACCCCAGCGCACGGCTGCTTCACCGTCTGGATCTGGGCACATCAGGTATCATGCTGGTTGCCCTGAACAAAGCTGCCAACACGGCGCTAACGAAACAGTTTCAGGCCCGCAGTATCAAAAAGCAGTACACCGCTGTGTTACTCGGACATCTGGAAAAAGATCAGCTTACGATTCAAGCCCCTGTCGCGCGCGGGCTTTTTCCTCGCCAGGTTATTTGTGAAGAGACAGGTAAGGCGGCCAGCAGTCAGCTAGTCGTCGTCGAGAGAGTGAACAAACCCGCGAGCAGCCGTGTGATTTATTCACCACTGAGCGGCCGTACACACCAACTGCGCATTCATAGCCAGTGGATTGGCCACCCGATACTGGGCTGTGATCTATACGGTACGCAAGAAAGTGAAGCCTTAGCCCCACGCTTATTACTGCACGCCAATAAGCTCAGCTTTCGACACCCAGACACAGAACAAGAATTAACCATTGAATGCACCTGTCCTTTTTAAGTACGGCTTTTAGCGCCTTAGCTTGATCGCGTTATTGAAGACCCATCTGCCGCACCAACCGCCCTTCGACAAACACCGCCATAGCGCCTGTGGCCATCGCATTCCATTGCTCATTATTGGTTAACGGCTGAGTGGCCACCACGGTCACGACATCACTGGGCGTCGTCTCACCGGAAAAATCAATGTTGAGGTCGGCATCGGTTAACTGCGCTGCACCAAAAGGCGCTTCTCGTGTTATCCATTGTAATTTTGTGCTGCAAAACGCCATCAATACGCGGCCATTACTCAGCAACATATTAAACACGCCCATGGCTTTTAATTCTTCCGCGCACTCAAACACAAACGCGCTTAAACGCGCCTCACCTGGGCATTGCTCAAAAGTCGAACGCAAGCGCTCCAGTAGCCAACAAAATGCTCGCTCACTGTCAGTGGAGCCAACCGGTAGATCTTTACCCAGAGGCAGCTGCTCACTATTGGCTAACTGACCGTTGTGGGCAAACGTCCAATATTCACCCCAGAGTTCACGCACAAATGGGTGCGTATTTTCTAAGCTGATATCGCCCACATTGGCTTGGCGAATATGGCTGATGACGTAGTGACTTTTAATCGGGTAGTGCTGAACCAGCTGGGCTACCTCTGACTCAACACTGGGCGCTGGATCACGAAACTCGCGCACACCACGGCCCTCATAGAAGACAATACCCCAGCCGTCTTTGTGCGGCCCGGTTCCACCGCCACGCTGAATCAATCCTTGAAAACTGAAACAAATATCGGTTGGCACATTCGCCGACATGCCCAAGAGCTCACACATGTGTTGCCTCTGTTAAGTTCACCGTCACCTCGTCGGCACTGGGTTATTGGCAAGTTCGCTGCATCAGTATAATCTTGCGCCCTTGGCGCCGGTAACGCGTAAAAGGTTCCGTCATAAAATCAGGCTGCTGCGCAATAGCCGTCGCCTCAATCAACTCAAAACCCGCCAGCGCATAAAAGCGTTGCAAGTGCTCAAAGGGGTAACAAAAGCACGAATGTTTCGACAGAAAGTCCCTTAAGCCTTCTAGTAAGGCTTGACCCACGCCCTGCCCTCGCAACTCTGGGGCCACACACATACTGCGTAAAAACCACCAGCCGCCACTTTTTTCTTGCAGACGTACGGCCGCCACAATGGAGCTCACCGCAGGGTTCGAAGTTTGGTAGCGACGCACCACGAATACGCGATCACCACGGCCAACCTTTGCCGAATCGCCACTGTCTTTATAAAACCGGTTTACCAGGGGCCGTTGAATGTCGGTCGATTCAACGACCTGAAACTGTGCATTATGTGTCATAGATCATTTATCGTCGTGGACAATGAGTGCACCGAGAGCATCACAAGGACAAGGGCCGACTACTGCGGTGCGCTTCCCAATGGCGCTGAAAGGTATCGAGATAGCTAAGCAAGGACGCCGCTGCATCTGTCTCACTCAATTGCTCGAGAACCGATGCCGCGGCTTCAAGGGTAGAAAGGCCCTGCTGATTACGGCGCAAGTGATAGCGACTAGCACCTTCAGAGATATTCAAACTCAAGCGTGGCAACGTTTGCAGTTCGGGTGATTGGCGCACCATTTTTTTGGCCTGTTGCCACGTGCTGTCCAACAGCAGCCAGAGGATTGGTTCAGCATTGTCGCCCAACTCCGACATGACGTCTTTTGCACTGGAAAACGCGACATGAGCGTCATCACTTGGAAACAACAGCACCGCACGGCGGCCTTGCAGTACTGTTTGCAGTGGCTCGGTTCGCTGCCATAAATGCAAGCCTGTATTAGGCAGGCTGTTAAGCAGTAAACGCCCGGTATTTGTTAACTTACCCAGCTCCCGCGTATGGGTTAGCAATAACCACTGGCAGCGCTGTGTCGACGCCTTTAAAAATAAACGGGGGGCCAGTGTGCATATACACAAATCTCGGCGCAATAAACAACGCCCGCAAGCATTAATAGGTAAATCTGTATCCATGGTGGATCGACCAGCAGCGGGGGGAGCAGTGTTCACTTAACCATAGTCAGCGACGGCTCAGCCCCAGAAAAAGCGCTGTAGAGGGTGATCTCAACAGCGCTCACGACCAGCCAATCTTAAAACAGCGACACTATAAACTCATCACTCTTTTGGCTCCTCGCCCCCCAAACTGTCGAGGTCATCCTCTGAAAAATCATCAAGCGAAAAACCTTCCAGTGCATCTTCAATACTGGCCTCGTCGCTCAGCACCTCATCTTCCAATGTATCTGGCTCTGGGGACTCAGCAGACTCATCATCGCCCAAAGACATATCCGCAAACGGGTCTTCCCCCAGGTCAGCCAGCAAATCATCCGCCGCCGCCTCGTCACTCAATTCGGGGATATCCGCGTCCGTCACCTCATCACTGGCGAGATCCAAACCACTGCTGCCCATCTCCATATCCGCAGCCAGCTGCGCCGCCAAATCAGCATCGCTTTGCGCATCCCCAGCCGTCGCAGGGATCTCCTCCATCTGCGGTTCATCTTGCGGCTCAGCATCCGCCAACTGCTCGGAATCTTCAACCGCCTGCTCTAGGTCTTTAAGGCCATCGCCTTTGCTTGAGCCC
>Ga0105356_10005947_pt1 | contig 11468 bp, 6 predicted proteins | sample GOMGulsemesocosm_3_FD_83502 | JGI IMG/M metagenome (GOLD analysis project Ga0105356, IMG submission 83502) | Methane-oxidizing microbial communities from mesocosms in the Gulf of Mexico - GOM9D Gulf of Mexico | ecosystem: Environmental > Aquatic > Marine > Cold seeps | place: Gulf of Mexico...
TAAACCAACTAATATCATAAAGCCGATTACGCCATTCATTCACAACTTCAGATATTCTTACTAAACATGCAGAATCTAACTTTTCTCCCGCTAAATAACGATCAACAAGTACACACCCGTTATATAATTGATACCATCGAGCTATTACCTCATCATCATGCCAAGTTAAAGCTTCATCTCTATTTACTTTTAAAACAAGGTGATAATGATTAGACATAATTGCATAAGCTGCAATATCAATTGAAAAAACCGTTGCTAGTAATTTTATGCGCTCAACAAGCCAAGTTCGCCTGTGGTCAAAGTTATTTCCTGTAGACTTATCATTTCCGCATAAATACCCTTTGCGGACACACCTATTCAAACAGTGGTAGAAAGGGGTTGCATCTAAATCTATTAAAGACTCACGAGCCCTAGCCATAATGATCACCAATAACAATTCATCAGTGATTAAAGTTTAGACTATAAAAGAAAGGTTAGATCTTTTTCAATAAGATAAGTTTGACTGTCTTAATATAGAGAAGCCATTCTATGAAATTTTCTCATCATATGAGTACATATCAATTTTATTAAAATCAACTACTTTGGTTTTTAACTCATCGAAAGATGAACTAAGTTCGTAAACAACATATGTTCGAATTTTTAATCCGTTTGCCATTTCTAAGTCGATACCAAAGCGACTGTCTTTTTGCCATATAAATAATGAATGAAGATCACTCAAGCTATACTCAATGCCATCTATCGTTAATGTATTAGCCTCTAAATTAACGCTTAAGTTTTGAGGTGATTTTTTACCTTAATTACACGATCTATTAGCCAAATCACTATAAAAGGTATGCCAGCTAACTAAAATATAACTTTACCCCATAGAGCATTGGGAATGCTATCTATCAATATAAAAAAGGGAATATACACTAATAATAAAAGTAATGGCTCGATTAGAGGAGAAAAAGCGTGCTTATTTGTAAAACGATATACCATAACCAAAGCCTCCTTTATTGCTAACGAGCCGGTAGAATTACTCGTTTTTATGAATATTTTACAATTAGAATAAAATAAGTTTGACTGTCTTAATTTAGAGGAACGCTATTATTTGGTTAGATATCTTGAATTTCATCTATAAAGATAAAAGCCCATATATAATGATGTAAGTTAATAACCGATTAAAAAATCGATATCACAGATATAAAATTCCACATAAATTCAAATACTAAGTTTTTTTACTATTAAATCAAACTGGTCATAAAACAGAGGATGAAAAAAAACGGCCAATAAGACCGTTTCTAATATGAGTAATAATCTTAGTTGTAGCTTAAACTAAGTCACCCCATAAATCGTATTCATCAGCATGTGCTATTTTAACAGTAACCATATCACCTGCTTTTAGTGATGTTTCACCGTTTAAGTAAACAACACCATCAATTTCAGGTGCATCAGCGTAAGTACGACCAATGGCACCTTCGGCATCAACTTCATCAATTAATACTTGCATCGTTTGCCCGATACGCTTTTGTAACTTAGCTTGGCTTATCGCTTGTTGTTTTAGCATAAAACGCTCAAAACGATCTTGCATGATTTCATCAGGTACCGGATCTGCTAATTCATTTGCTTTAGCGCCTTCAACTGGTGAATATTTAAAACAGCCAACTCTATCTAGCTGTGCTTCTTCTAACCAATCTAATAAAATTTGAAAATCTTCTTCTGTTTCACCAGGAAAACCAACAATAAAAGTAGAACGAATAACAAGTTCAGGACAAATTTCACGCCATTTTTTAATGCTTTCCAATACACGTTCAGCTTTACCTGGACGTTTCATCATTTTTAAAATGCGAGGACTAGCATGCTGAAATGGAATATCTAAATAAGGTAGTAATTTACCTTCAGCCATTAATGGGATCACATCATCTACATGAGGATATGGATATACATAATGTAAGCGCACCCAAATATCCATTTTAGCTAAAGCCTGACACATGTTTAACATATCAGTTTTTACAGGCATACCATTCCAAAAGCCGGTTTTAGACTTCACATCTACGCCATAAGCACTAGTATCTTGGCTTATCACTAACAGCTCTTTAACACCTGCATTTTTTAAACGCTCGGCTTCAGATAGTACATCGCCTATTGGCTTAGAAACTAATTTGCCACGCATATCAGGAATAATACAAAAAGTACATTTGTGATTACAGCCTTCAGATATTTTTAAATAAGCAAAATGTTTAGGGGTTAACTTTACACCTTGATCAGGTACCAAGTCAGTAAACGGATTATGTTTAGGCTGCGCAGTAAATTCATGCACATGTTCCATTACATTCTCATATGCGTGAGGGCCTGTAATACCTAAAACACCAGGATGAACTTCTTTAATTTCATCTTCTCTTGCACCTAAACAGCCGGTTACAATAACCTTGCCATTTTCTTCAAGTGCTTCACCTATGGTATCTAACGATTCTTGAACTGCACTATCGATAAAACCACAAGTATTAACAATAACCACATCAGCGCCATCATAACTACTCACAACTTCGTAACCTTCAGTTCGAAGCTGAGTTAAAATACGCTCAGAATCAACTAAATTTTTAGGACAGCCAAGGCTTACAAAACCGACTTTAGAGCCAGTTGCTTCACTAGGTTCACTAATAGAAGATTGTTTATCCAATTCTTTTTTTGGGGTTTCAAGTGTTGTTGTTTGCTTTGGCGTATACACGTTGACGGACATATTCACTAATTCTTTTATTACTTACTATAAAATAGATTATACAGAAGATTGTTAAAGATGTCTTTCGAGTTAGATACAGCTAGTGACCTTATCTATTTTGATTAATTATTGCGGAAGTATTTTAGTTACTAAATATTAAAAATCATTATCTATAAATTTCAATAATTTGTATCAAAAGAATCTAGATTAAAATTATCTTAGCTAGAACAAGTTCATCATTTATATTCGGTTGATAAAATTCCAATTAAAGATAGAATTTATTACTTTATTTTATTGTAAGTAGTGCTATGACAGAATTTTATATTTTGGTAATTGAAGACGATAAAACCTTAAATCAACAATTAACTGAGTTATTGATATCCAAAGGTTATAGAGTTGAGCAATGTTTTGATGGTGAGTCTGGGTTAGTTAGAGCTGCATCACAACAGCACCATTTAATTTTGTTAGATGTTATGCTTCCAAAGCGGGATGGCTTTTCTTTGCTTAATGTTTTAAGAAAGTCATGCCAAACTCCTGTGATAATGGTAACTGCAAAAGGGGCAGAACAGGAAAAAATTCAAGGGTTTAGCCAAGGAGCTGATGATTATGTCGCAAAACCTTTTAGCTCTGCAGAATTGATACTGCGTATCGAAGCCATATTACGTAGAAGCCACAATCAAATAGTTGAACAGCCATCCCAAGAAATGAGTGTTGATGGTTTAAATATTAATATAAAAACCCAACAAGTTAGTGTTGCACAGCAGGTTTTAGAATTCACACCCATTCAATTTAAATTATTGTGGGAGTTATTACTTCATAGAGGCGAAGTATTAAGTAAAGCTTATCTATATCAAAAAGTCCTAAATAAAAATATCGGCGCTTACGACCGAAGTTTAGATATGCATCTCAGCAGAGTTCGTAAAAAACTCAATGAAGGTAATTGGCAAGGTGACCGATTACAAACCTGTCATGGCAAAGGATATTGTCTAATATGACCAATAAACTATTTTTTAAATTATGCATGATAATTGCGACTAGCGTTGTGATCCTTTTTTATTTACTTAATCAAATTACCAACAAAACAGAAGAAGGTATGAGTTACCTTTCAAGTGATGATAAGCAAACTCTCGTCACCTGGGGCAAAAAGGCAGAACGCTTATATTTATTAGATGATCAAGTGCAATTGGATAATTGGTTAGATACACTACAAAAACAAGAAAATACTTGGATGGTAATTGCCAAATTTAATGTAGAGCATATTGCAGGAGAAACATTAAAGTCGGATCATTATCTAGGTTATAATTTAGGGCGAAATATAGACTGGCAAATACATTTATATTTTGCTCATAACCCCGTAATGCAAATTCCATTTTCAGATCATAAAACAAGTTTGCTCATATACTTACCTAGTAGAATGAAACCAGGAGCTTATTGGAAGCATACAAAAATAACCTTACAAATTATTGTGCCAACAATATTATTAATATTTTTATCTTACTTACTTTACCGTTACATCATGAAGCCATTAAACCAGCTAAATATCGCAACGCGAGATTTTAGTAAAGGCAAATTCGATGTTAGTGCAAAAAAGATGATGGGAGTTCGTAATGATGAGTTTTCAGAGCTAGCTAAAACTTTTGATCAAATGGCATCGCGCATTGGCGAGCAAATTATTAACCAACGACAATTAATAGCTGATTTATCACATGAATTGCGCACCCCTCTTACACGATTAGATATCGCATTAGAAAAAGAAAGTAGTGCTCTTAACCCCAGCGAAAATATTGTAAGAATCGATAGAGAATCAAAACACATTCGAAAACTAGTTGAAGATACTTTAACTTTTGCATGGCTAGAAAACGAGCAACCTGAATTAAAGCAAGAGTCTCTTGAGTTAATCGATTTACTTGATGTGCTAATTGAAGATGCAAAGTTTGAATTTCCAAACAGACACATAATATCTAATCTTCCAGACTCGGCATTGATCTGCAATTCAAGTCATAGAGCTGCAGGTCAAGCTTTAGAGAATATATTAAGAAATGCATTACGTTATACACCCGAAGGTAAATCAGTTTCAGTATCAATTACTCAAAACAGCAGTTCATTTGAGCTCTTCATCTGCGATCAAGGTCCAGGTGTACCGGAACAATATTTAAAAACCATATTTAAGCCATTTTTTCGAATCGATACTTCACGCACAGTAAGTAGTGATAGCTTTGGACTTGGACTTGCATTAGCTAAACGGCAATTAGCAACTATTAGAGCACAAGTTGATGCAAAAAATATAATACCCACAGGCTTGCGCATGACGGTCTACTTTCCTAAGCAATAACCTATTTTTATTTGTAACAATTGTAAACTTACTAGACATTAAAACGTAAATGAGAATAATTACCATTTATTTTGGTATTATAATAATTATTTTTTAGGGTCTAACATGAAACATATAAATATTCGCAGAGGATTATCACCTTTAGCTGCAGCAATTTCGCTTGCACTTTGTGCACCTGTGGCACTAGCTGAAGAAGATAAGCTGAAGGAAGATGACATTGAAAAAATCGTTGTTACCAGTAAATTTCAACAATCTCTTATCAATCGCATCCCTGTAACGCAAAAGGAGTTACCATTTACCTTAGATGTTGTTGACAAAGACCTGCTAGAAAATCGTAATTTTACTCGCCCTATTGAAGCGCTAACAACTTTACCTAATATTGCTCGTACAGAAGATAGAGTTGGCACTGGCACAACTTCATTTCTTTCCCGTGGGTTTGAAGCACCAGTATTAGTTGATAACCGTTTTCAAGTTAATTTTAGAGGAATGGGTTCTCGTGATGATTCTTTTGTTGAACGTTATGAAATATTAAAAGGGCCAGCTTCTATCGCATCTGGGCCTGTAGGTGCCGGTGGTATCATCAATACAGTCACTAAAACTCCTACAAACATTAAATCAGTTGATTTTAAACTCCGTGCAGATCAATTTGGTAGTGGAGGTGTTGATTTTGATGTGAATTTTGGTGAGTTAAATGACTCAGGCACAGTATTAGTACGGATCAGTGGTGCCCATAGAGATTTTAAGTTTGATGCAGACCATGCAAATCGAGTGACAACTGCGATCCGACCTGTTGCTATTTTTAATATTGGCACTGATACTTCAATCAAAACAAGTGCCGCTTACCGTAAAAATGATTCAAATCCATACGGTGGTTTTCCACTCACCAGTGAAGGTGAAATACCTGAGGGTATAGATACAGATACTTTCACAGGTTTTGTGGACGGTGAGTCAAACGTTGAAGATGTATTATATGATGCTGAGCTTAATCATGATTTTTTAGATAACCTAAAATTGACTGTTCGTGGTAGCAAGCAAACGACGGATAACGAATACAAACACCTTGGTGGTATATATAGTTACGATGGCTTAACAACAGGCGACCACACATATATTTCTGAAAATGCGGCTAAAAACTCTATGGATGCAAGTTTTATTGATGCTCAACTTGCATACCAAACCCATTTTCAGGGACTTTCACAAGATTTTGTTATTGGTATTGCAAGCTCCGACAATGATTGGAAAAGGGAATTTAGCGAAAATTATCGATGGGAAAAATTAGCTTTAGATCAAATAGGTAAACCTATATATGGCTGGGATGATGAAAACTATGGAGATTATTATCTATTTCAATCGACAGATCAAAAGCTTAAATCGATATTCGCAGAAGCAGCATTACGCCCTAATGAAGATCTCACGATCACCGCAGGGATCCGCTACGATGATTTAGAACAAAATAATTTCCGTAGAGGTGCTTATGGCTTTGATGACAGCGAAATCACTACAAGGATTGGCGCTTCATATACATTATCCGATAACATAAACCTATACGGCAGTTTTGCACAAGCATTCATTCCTCAATATCGCGCACTAAAAGACGGAGAACCAAAAGCAGAAACTTCAGATGGCATAGAGTTTGGTGTTAAAGGATCACTATTTGATAACAGTATGTCTTTTCAAACGGCAGTATTCTCGACCAAACGAAAAGATGTTGCAGTCACAGATCCCCAAGACCCAGATTATGCGATTCTTGCAGGCGAAGTTGATGTTCAAGGTATCGAATTTTCAAGTACAAGTATATTAACTGAATCATTAAATATGTCATTTAATGTCGGTTATACAGATATAGAAATAAGCGAAAAAGATAAGTTAAATGGTGTGACAGCACTTGTTTTCCCTGAAATTACGGGAAGTTTATATCTTAATTATGAAGCTTTTACGGGTCATTTTGAAGGCTTAAATTTAAGTGGCGGTCTACGCCATGTTGGCGAAAGTGAAGGTAGCAGAACTTGGGATGGCTATAATGTTGCAGACTTAAATGCCAGTTACCCAATCACAGAAAATATTAATATATCCTTAGGTATTTTAAATTTAACAGACGAGAAATACATTGAAAATACACAAACAGCTGGCGTAAATAAGTTTACTTATGGCGCAGTATTAGGTGCACCAAGAACATTTACGATGACACTTCGCTGGAATATGTAAGGAATAGTAATATATATGGAAAATATCAATGGCTTAACGGCTAAAAATTGGTATGACCGTGGTAATGAATGCAAGTGCAGTGGCGATTACGCTGCAGCACTTGACGCATTTAAAAGGTCAATAAAACTCAACCCACATGTAGCAGTTCCTTGGATAGGCTTAGCTAAATTACTTGATGAAAATGAGCAGTTCGAAGAAGCAAAACAATGCTTTATACGCGCTGTAATTTCTGAACCCAAACACTTAATAGCACGCCAAATGTTAGCTACTAGCTATCAAAAATTGGGTTATGTTGAAGAAGCACGAAGAGAATACAACTATGCTATAAATCTTAAACCAAATTCCGCAATGAGTTATTTAGGATTAGGGCAATTATTTGAAGATATCGGCAAGCCAGAGCAAGCTGCTTTTGCCTATCGTAAAGCAATTGAATACGACCCTGAAAAACAAGATGCGCTAGCTAGTCTGTTAGAGTTAAGTAAATATGTAGATATTTCTCAAGAAATAACTTTCGCAGAAAATATATTAGAAAATCTTCAACTACGCGAAAAAGCACTAGTCGGTTATGGGCTAGGAAAAGCCTACGATCAGTCTAAAAATTATGATGCAGCATTTAAAGCTTATATTATCGCTAATAAAGCAAGGCAAAATGATTCGCCTAAATTTAATCGTGATACTTTTGATGCGCGTATAAATAGTTTGGTTTCATTATTCTCTTACGAATTTTATAAACGTCGTCAAGATTGGGGTTCTTCCTCCGAACAACCCATTTTTATTGTTGGCCTGCCACGATCAGGTACTACGTTAACAGAACAAATATTAGCTTCTCATCCACAATGTTTTGGCGCTGGAGAATTAAATACCTTATCAGATCTCGCTACCGGTACACCGGATCGACTAAATAATGCAGATATTTCATGGCCACAAACAGCGACTCTCCTGTTTAAAGCACAAATAAATAAACTCGCAGAGGATTATCTATCGCAATCAAGTTTGCGAGCCCCGACTACAGCATTTAAAGTAATAGATAAGCAGCCTTTAAATTTTTGGCATTTAGGCTTAATTGCGATGGCATTTCCTAATGCTCGTATCATTCACTGTACTCGTGATATTAGAGATTGTGGATTATCCATTTTTAGTCAAAACTTTAATCCGTCACAAAGTTGGTCTACAGATCTAGAAGATATTGTCTATTATTGGCAAGGTTATAAAAAATTGATGACGCATTTTAATACGATCCATCATCTAAAAATTCTTGAAATCAATTATGAGAAAACACTCTCTAATATTGAAAGTCAAAGTAAATTATTACTGGATTTTGTAGGCTTAGATTGGGATGACAAGGTTTTAAACTTCCATAAAACACAGCGAGCAGTTCAAACTCCCAGCCGTTGGCAAGTACGCCAACCTCTATATCAGACTTCAAAAGCACGTTGGCGTAATCACGAAGCCCACCTTTCACCATTAATCAAAGCAATTGAAACACATGATGTTTGAATCTTCATTAATACAAGATTTTGCTATAAATTCATTATTAAAGGTCTTACATGCTGCGTAAATTTTTATTTTGGACACATTTGGTTGTTGGGATCAGCATTGGTATTGTGGTTTTTATTATGTCTGCAACTGGCGTATTATTAACTTACGAGGCACAAATTATTGATTGGGATGATTCAAGACATAGTGTCGTTGTTAAAGAAGATCAGTACATATTAACAACAGATGAAGTATTACAACTAGCACGTAAACTTCACCCTAATGAACATCATATTTATATTCATAGGGTTAATGAAAAAGGAAGGCCGATCCCTGTTTGGATAGGCCCTAACCGTTATTTAATTTCTCCCTATTCAGGTGAGATTATTCAAATCGGTCAAAGTGCTTTTATAAAGACAATGGACTTTATAAAAGCGCTTCATCGTTGGTTAGCTGTTGAAGGAAAACAACAAGCATTTGCAAAAGAAGTTACAGCTTATAGTAATTTATTGTTTTTGTTTCTTATAATAACAGGTGTTTATTTATGGTTACCTAAACGCATTAATAACACTTCATTAAAATCACATCTCACTTTTAGAAGGAATTTTAAGAACCGACATGCCAAACATTATAATTGGCATCACGTGTTGGGCATTTGGACAATAATACCATTGTTTATCATAGTCATTACAGCGACTGTATTTCATTTTCATTGGGCAAATGAAATACTTTATGGTGCATATTCTGAAGAACCTCCAGGCCCTCGTCAAAAGAGAATTACCGTAGACTTGATTAACGGTAAACAAACTTATGAAAAATTGTTTAGTGTTGCAAAACAACATGCAGTAGATAACGGTGCCAACGACTGGCATTCAATGTGGCTAGAATTTGGTCGTGAAGTCGGTAATACCCGTTTTTATATCGATCGTACCCTTGGAAATAACTACGATATGGCTTATGCCTTGTATTTAGATAATGACACAGCTGAAGTTGTTCGAGTTAAACGAGGCTCAGATTGGTCAAATGGGGATCAAGCATGGGGAGTGGTTCGATTCGTACATACTGGCGAATATTTTGGTTTAATAGGCCAGACCATCGCGGGGCTATCCTCTCTAGCAGCATGTATTTTAGTATATACCGGATTTACACTTTCTTGGCGACGACTAATACAACCTTTAAAGCGTAAAAGAAAGTCTCAAATAATAAATTAAATTAAATTATTTATATATTAGATTGATTTATAACCTCCAATAAGTATTTTTTACTAATAATTAATGACATGCATATGATCCCTTAAACAGGTTTTAAAGCGACTTTAACTCCTGTTTAATAAAAAGGTTACGGAGTAAAATAACGCAGGGATCAAGCTAAAGACTGAAAATATTTCAAATAACCTAAACAACTACTTAGATCAAACACCATATTTCTAACCAAACACACGTTATAGAACAAGCCTCTAGTGGATTGTTCTTTACCATAAAAGCATACACGAACCATATATCTAACCAAACATAGCCCCTAAAGTACACTATCTATACTAACCAACTACGACAGACAGCATATTTCTAACCAAACATAAGAAAGTCATATGCTCTTTGAATCTATACAACCCAAAACAAAACCTCAAGTCGCATATTTCTAACCAAACATGAGAGAATTCGTTACATTTTCATCTATACAAGCCAGAGAAAATATATAAATGCGCATATTTCTAACCAAAAAATACAGAAGATCATATTTCATGTTCATTCTATTGGTTAGTAATTTAGATCTATAGATAGATAAACATGATGTTTCTAACTAAAAAACCTAAAAATAAATTGTTTTTTGTACAATAAATACTTCAAGACGCATATTTCGAACTAAAAAATAGTGAAGCAGCATGTTTCTCACTAATAATTTTCAGCATGCTTGATAAATAGGTTAAATGAAGATCACGATTTCTAACCAAATATTGGGATCTATAAATTGATCTAAAAAACAACAAAACCAACATTCCTTGTAATGAAAAATTAAATATATTGTTAACAGAGTTTTACGGGCTAAAGTTTTTGGCAATTTAAGCTGTTAATAACTTATTTTATTGGTCAGAAATACCGTTCTTATTAATCAGATCACCTGATCTTTTAGTTAGATCCTTTGATCGCATAAATTTATTTTAGTTAGAAATAATCTATTTTATGGTTAGAAATAGTGTTCATAAAGTGTATTAAGGCCGTTTTTGTTGTGGATAGATCTCATTTATAATAATTATTAGTTAGAAATACTGATCTATTATGCTGAGAAATAGTGATCTGATTGGTTAGTTATATTGATCTCATTAACGATCTCATTGGTCAGAAATTTATGATCCTTTAGTTAGAAATAATACATTTAATGGTTAGAACAAAGCACTTACTTGGTTAGAAATAAGGTTCCCAATTTAAATAAATATAATTATTATCAGTGAGTTACAAGCACTTCCCTATCCAACCCAAAACCTATATTTAAATAATTTAAACTACTCTTTTAACCTAATCTTAAAAAAAATCCTTTGATTTACCTTTTCATAGATAAATAGACGATCAAAAAAAGATCTCAATTTCTAACCAAAGCAATCTTGCAAGCTTTAAATAAAAATTTTATGATCCCAACCACTTAATGATCATTCTTATAAGAAAAAGAGAACCTCTAATGCTAGCTACAACACCAGATTTCAAAGTTGATCCAAAAGAAGCTTTGAGATTACGTTTATTTGAAGTATTAGATGGTGATAAA
>Ga0105356_10005948_pt1 | contig 11466 bp, 10 predicted proteins | sample GOMGulsemesocosm_3_FD_83502 | JGI IMG/M metagenome (GOLD analysis project Ga0105356, IMG submission 83502) | Methane-oxidizing microbial communities from mesocosms in the Gulf of Mexico - GOM9D Gulf of Mexico | ecosystem: Environmental > Aquatic > Marine > Cold seeps | place: Gulf of Mexico...
CCCGGTGTTATCGAGCGTCAGTCAGTCGACCAGCCTGTTCAAATCGGCCTTAAGTCGGTTGACGCGATGGTTCCTATCGGCCGCGGCCAGCGCGAATTGATTATCGGTGACCGCCAGATCGGTAAAACCGCTATCGCCATCGACGCGATCATTAACCAGAAAGGTTCTGGTATTAAGTGTATTTATGTCGCGATAGGTCAGAAAGCCTCCTCTGTTGCCGCGGTTGTGCGCAAGTTGGAAGAGCACGGCGCCATGGAGCACACTATTGTTGTTGCCGCCACCGCTTCCGATCCTGCAGCGATGCAGTTTCTGGCACCCTTTGCCGGTTGCTCAATGGGCGAATATTACCGTGACCGCGGTGAAGACGCGCTGATCATATATGATGACTTGACCAAGCAAGCTTGGGCTTATCGTCAAATTTCACTGTTGCTACGTCGCCCACCTGGTCGTGAAGCTTACCCCGGTGATGTATTTTATTTGCACTCCCGTCTGCTGGAACGTGCCGCCCGAGTTAATGCTAACTACGTTGAGAAGTTTACTAACGGCGAAGTTAAAGGTAAGACCGGTTCACTGACCGCGCTGCCTATTATCGAGACACAGGCTGGTGACGTTTCTGCCTTTGTACCGACTAACGTTATCTCTATTACCGATGGTCAGATCTTCCTCGAAACCGACATGTTTAACGCCGGTGATCGCCCTGCGATGGATACCGGTATTTCGGTATCACGGGTAGGTAGTTCAGCCCAGGTCAAGATCATGAAGAAGCTGTCAGGTGGTATTAAAACTGCACTGGCTCAGTACAGTGAGATGAAAGCGTTCTCACAGTTTGCCTCTGATCTCGATGACGCCACCAAGGCCCAGCTCGATACCGGTGAGCGCGTAACTCAGCTGATGAAGCAAAAGCAATTTGCACCGCTCAACGTCGCGCAAATGGGCTTGATGTTGTACTGCGCCAACCAGGGTCACCTGGCTGACGTTGCCGTTGAAAAAGTCAGTGACTTCGAAGACGCGCTGCTGTCCTTCGCTAAGAGTGAGTACGGTGATTTGATGAGTTCTGTTGCTGCCAGCGGCGATTGGAATGACGAGATCGAAGGTCAGTTCAAAGAAGCTGTTGAGAAGTTTAAAGCGACTCAAACATTTTAAGCTGAAACAAAGCCGGTTTAGCCGGCTTTGAAAATGCCTAGCAGTACTGCTGTTCTCAGCGAGCCAGCATGCTGCGAGGCCTTTTTTCACATTAGCTTTTTATAGGTAAGAACATGGCAAGCGGAAAAGAAATACGGACTCAGATTACGAGTATCCAAAGTACGCAAAAAATTACCAGCGCAATGGAAATGGTTGCCGCTAGTAAAATGCGTAAGGCTCAGGATCGCATGGAAGTCGGCAAGCCCTACGCCCAGCGTATTCGCTCGGTTGTCGGTCATATTGCCAATGCCAATCCAGAGCACAAGCATATGTATATGCTTGAGCGCGAAGTGAAGCGTGTCGGCTTTGTTGTAGTGTCCTCCGATCGTGGTCTGTGTGGTGGCTTGAACATCAATTTGTTCAAGAAAGCCATTCGCTCGATGAAAGAATTTGCCGATCAAGAAATAGAAATTGATCTGTGTTTGATCGGAGCTAAGGGTGCGGCTTTTTTCAATAGCTACGGTGGTAACGTTGTTGCCGCTGTTCGCGACATAGGTGAAGATCCAGCCATTGCTGATTTAATTGGCGGTGTTAAGACTATGTTAGACGGTTACAGCGAAGGCAAAATCGACAAGCTGTTTTTGGTGTCCAATGTATTCGTGAACACTATGACGCAGGATCCCACTGTGCAGCAGTTACTGCCTTTGCTGGCTGAAGAAAGTAGCGAGATGAAACACTACTGGGATTACATATACGAGCCCGACGCCAAAGAGTTGTTAGAGGGTCTGTTGACTCGCTACGTTGAATCTCAAGTTTACCAGGCAGTTGTTGAAAACGGTGCCTGTGAGCAGGCCTCGCGTATGTTGGCGATGAAAAACGCCACCGACAATGCTGGTGATTTGATTGACGACTTGCAACTGGTTTACAACAAGGCCCGTCAGGCTGCGATTACCCAGGAACTGTCGGAAATCGTAAGTGGCGCAGCAGCCATCAGTAGTTGATAACACGCGGAGTTAGTATCCGCCCGGCACTGTTATTGTAACGGTGCCATGTAAACGCAATGCAAACAGAATTTAATTTTGATGGCGACGCCGTAACGGCAGAGCCTGAAAATCCTAGAGAGGAACCGGAAATGAGTAGCGGACAAATCGTTCAGATCATTGGCGCGGTAATCGATGTGGAATTTCCACGCGATGCAGTACCTAAGGTTTATGATGCACTGATAGTCACCGATAAAGGTTTGACCCTGGAAGTACAGCAGCAATTGGGCGACGGAATTGTTCGTACCATTGCTATGGGTGCTTCAGAAGGTGTTAGCCGCGGCCTGTCCGTTGAAAACACCAATGCTCCTATTTCCGTACCGGTTGGTATCGAGACTCTGGGTCGCATCATGGATGTACTGGGTAACCCCATCGACGAGTGTGGTCCCATCGGCGAAAAAGAGCGCGCTGCGATTCACCGCAAAGCCCCCGCCTACGAAGAGCTAGCCTCATCCGATGACTTGCTGGAAACCGGTATTAAAGTTATCGACCTGGTTTGTCCTATCTCCAAGGGTGGTAAGGTTGGATTGTTTGGTGGAGCGGGTGTTGGTAAAACCGTTAACATGATGGAGCTGATTAACAACATCGCCGTATCCGGTGGTGGTTTGTCAGTATTTGCCGGAGTGGGTGAACGTACTCGTGAAGGTAACGACTTTTACTACGAAATGCAGGAAGCCGGTGTTGTTAACGTCGAGACTCCTAGTGAGTCGAAAGTAGCGATGGTTTACGGTCAGATGAATGAGCCCCCAGGAAACCGTCTGCGTGTGGCGCTAACCGGTTTGACCATGGCTGAAAAATTTCGTGACGAAGGTAAAGACGTACTGTTGTTTGTCGACAACATTTACCGTTATACCTTAGCGGGAACTGAAGTATCAGCACTGTTGGGTCGTATGCCCTCAGCGGTTGGTTACCAGCCGACACTGGCCCAGGAAATGGGTGAGTTGCAGGAACGAATTACCTCTACTAAGACCGGTTCTATTACTTCGATCCAGGCGGTATACGTACCGGCAGACGATTTGACCGATCCCTCGCCAGCAACCACATTTGCGCACTTGGATTCGACCGTGGTATTGAGCCGTGACATCGCCTCTAAGGGTATCTATCCTGCGATCGACCCGCTGGATTCTAGCTCACGCCAGTTGGATCCGCTGATCATCGGTAGCGAGCACTACGATACTGCCCGTGGCGTACAGGCTGTACTGCAACGCTACAAAGAGCTGAAAGACATTATCGCAATTCTGGGTATGGACGAACTGTCCGAAGAAGACAAGCAGGCGGTTAACCGCGCTCGTAAGATCGAACGCTTTTTGTCGCAGCCCTTTACTGTTGCAGAAGTATTCACCGGTTCTCCCGGTAAGTACGTGACCTTGAAAGAGACGATCTCCAGCTTTAAGGGTATTCTCGCCGGCGAATACGATCATATTCCCGAGCAGGCATTCTTAATGTGTGGCGGAATCGACGATGTACTGGAAAACGCTAAAAGCATGTAAAGCTTGGGGGAGTAATCCCCCAGTTTTATTGATTGGCGACGGCTCAGGCCGTTATGGTACTCATTAAAGAACAACGATAGGCGTATTACTTATGGCTATGACTATTCATTGCGATATCGTCAGTGCCGAACAGGAAATTTTTTCCGGTTTGGTGGAGATGGTTGTTGCTACCGGTACCCTAGGTGATCTGGGTATTAGCTACGGCCACGCACCACTGCTAACAGCTCTGGAACCCGGACCTATCCGCATCCAGCCGCAAAGTGGTGCCGAGCAAGTTTATTATCTCTCCGGTGGTTTTCTCGAAGTGCAGCCGGGCATTGTCAGCGTATTGGCTGACACTGCTATCCGCGCTGATGACATCGACGAGGCGGCGGCACTAGAAGCACAAAAAGCAGCCGAGCAGGCACTCGCTAATCAGAGCGGTGAATTTGACTACGGTCGTGCCTCTGCTCAGTTGGCGGCAGCGGTAGCGCAGCTGCGCACGATTCAGTCCATCCGTAAGAAGATGGGCTAGGTTCGCTAGATTGCCTACCTTATTGGGATTGGCTTGAAGAAAAAGGGTAGCTTAGCTACCCTTTTTTGTGCGTGTAAGATTTGCAAAATACATGCTAAGGTAATGTGCGAATAAACCACTGTTTACGGCTGATATTACAGCAATCAGTTGCTATATGAAGACAGACCACAAGTGAAGGAATACAGGTGAATAGAGAAATAGAGGTGATAATCCTGGCCGCGGGTCAGGGCTCCCGTATGCGCTCTAAACTGCCCAAGGTACTGCATCGTATTGCAGGCAAAGCGATGTTAAGTCATGTAATTAGTAGTGCTAAGGCTCTGGTGCCAAAGGCGATTCATGTAGTGGTTGGGCACGGCGGCGACCAGGTCATTGCCGCTATTGATGATGACAGCCTGCAGTGGGTGCGCCAAGAACAGCAGCTGGGTACCGGCCACGCTGTGGCTCAGGCTATGCCCAATGTTCATGCCGACTCCCTGGTATTGATTGCCTACGGCGATGTGCCATTAGTTAATACCAGCACCCTCAGTGCACTGCTTGCCACCGCCGATGATAATACCTTGGCATTGTTAACGGTGACGCTAGACGACCCCACTAACTACGGCAGAATTGTGCGTCGCGACGGCGAAATTTGCGCGATAGTGGAAGAAAAAGACGCCGACGAAGACCAGCGCTGCATCGATGAAATTAATACCGGCATTTTAGTAGTCACCGCCGCCAAGCTAGGTAGCTGGTTGCCGCAATTGTCGGCCGACAACGCCCAGGGCGAATTTTACCTTACCGATATTATTGCGCTGGCAGTGGCAGATAGTATGCGGGTGCAATCTTGTGAACCGAGCTCGCAGATGGAAGTTGAAGGTATCAATAATCGCCTGCAACTGGCGGCGGTGGAACGCTATTACCAGCAGCAGCAGGCCTACCGCTTGATGCTAGAGGGAGCGACCCTGGCTGACCCTGATCGCATTGATGTTCGCGGTGAACTGAGTGTTGGCGAAGATGTATTTATTGATATTAACTGTGTTTTTATTGGCGCGGTAACGCTAGCCGACGGTGTTTCTATCGGGCCAAACTGTGTTATTGAAAACTCTACTATTGGCCCCGACTCGGTGATTAAGGCTAATTGTGTGCTGGAACAGGCCACGGTGTCAGCCGATGCTGATATAGGTCCCTTTGCGAGATTGCGCCCCGGCGCTGTATTGGCTGACAGGGTGAAAATTGGCAATTTTGTTGAAGTGAAAAATACCACCTTGGCGGCGGGTAGCAAGGCCAATCACTTAGCCTATTTAGGTGACGCGGTCATTGGTCTGGACTGTAATATCGGCGCCGGCACTATTACCTGTAATTACGACGGGGCTTTCAAACACAAGACGACTCTTGGCGACAATGTGTTTATCGGCTCCAATAGCACCCTGGTGGCACCTATCACAATCGCTGACGGTGCCTTTGTCGGCGCCGGTTCAACCGTGACTAAAGCAATTGAGCCCAATCAGTTGGCCGTGGGTCGGGGTAAACAGCGCAATATCGATGGCTGGAAAAAACCGGTCAAAGGCTAATCTTTCCGATAATAACAAGTAGGTAATGGTATGTGTGGCATTGTAGGGGCAGCGGCCCGACGTGAAGTATCGGAGATATTGTTAGAGGGCTTAAAGCGACTAGAATACCGGGGCTACGACTCCGCTGGGGTCGCAGTAATCGATATCAGTGGTGCTCTTGCCTGCCACAAACGTCTCGGCAAGGTCAGGGTATTGGGTGAGGCGCTGGAACAGCAACCCCTGCAGGGGACCACAGGTATTTCCCACACCCGCTGGGCCACTCACGGTCAGCCCTCGGAAGAAAATGCGCATCCGCACCTGTCAGCCGATCGCCTTGCGTTGGTGCACAACGGTATTATTGAAAACCACCAACAGCTGCGCGAGCAGCTGCAGGCACAGGGCTATCAGTTTCAGTCAGAGACCGATACCGAGACCATCGTGCATTTGCTGCATTCGCAGCTGGTTAGCGGTATGCAGTTGTTGCAGGCGGTTAAGGCCACCATCGTGCAGTTGGAGGGGGCCTACGGTCTGGCGGTGATCGATACAGAACAGCCAGAGCGTATTATTTGCGCCCGTAGTGGCAGCCCTTTGGTACTGGGCCTGGGCCTGGGAGAGAATTTTTTGGCCTCTGATCAAATGGCGCTGCGGCAGGTTACCGACCGCTTTGTTTATCTAGAAGAGGGGGATGTGGCCGAAATCACCCCAGATCACTACCATATTTGGGATTCCAGCGGCGATGCCGTGGCCCGCAAGATAGTGCGCTTAACCGGCGATGCCGAAAAAGCGGATAAGGGTAACTACCGGCACTATATGCTCAAAGAGATATTCGAGCAGCCAGCGGTAATAAAAAATACCCTACAGGGGCGCCTGGGCCGAGACCATGTACTGGAGCAGACCTTTGGCAGTGAAGCTAAATCGATTCTGGACCGTACTAAGGCGGTGCAAATAGTCGCCTGCGGTACTAGTTACCACGCCGGTATGGTGGCTCAGTATTGGATTGAGGGTATCGCCGGGGTGCCCTGTCGGGTCGAGGTCGCCAGCGAATTTCGCTACCGCAAATTCGTAGTGCAGCCCGATACGTTGTTGTTGACGATTTCCCAGTCCGGAGAGACCGCCGACTCCCTCGCCGCACTGCGTCTGGCCAAAACTCTGGGTTATGCCTCTACTATGACCATCTGCAATGTCGCCCAGAGCTCGCTGGTGCGCGAATCGGACTTAGCACTGATGACGGAGGCCGGACTTGAGATCGGTGTCGCATCGACCAAGGCCTTTACTACTCAACTGACCGCATTGATGTTGCTAACCATAGCCCTGGGAAGACGCCATAGCCTAGACGCTGCCCAGGAGGCTGAGATCGTCGCGGCGCTACAGCAGCTGCCGGAGTTGTTGCAACAGACCCTGCAACTAGACCGTGAAATACACAAGATGTCGGAGTCTTTTGCTGAGAAAAACCACGCGTTGTTTCTCGGTCGTGGCGCCCAGTGGCCCATCGCCATGGAAGGAGCGCTAAAGTTAAAAGAAATCTCCTATATTCACGCCGAGAGCTATCCAGCTGGTGAGTTAAAACACGGGCCCCTAGCCTTAGTTGATGCCGATATGCCGGTTATCGCCGTGGCACCCAACGACCAGTTATTAGAAAAACTCAAATCCAATTTACAGGAAGTGCAGGCCCGGGGCGGTGAGCTGTTTGTATTTGCAGACAAGGCTTCTGGTTTTAGCAGCAGCGAGGGTATTAATTTGATCAGCGTACCGGAGGTACCGGATGCGATCGCGCCGATTGTCTACACCATTCCGCTGCAACTGCTGTCTTACCATGTCGCGGTGTTAAAGGGTACAGACGTCGATCAGCCGCGCAATTTAGCGAAGTCTGTAACAGTAGAGTAGTAAGTGCTTGCTATCGATTAGTATACTGTATTTAGAGACGTTCTTTGAATGGTGGGGGAAATATACGTCGGGTTTAAAGCCTCACTACAAGGTTGTAGGCTACCGCTTAGGTCTGATGTTTTACCAACATCTCAGCACAATTCACACAAAGGCTATTATGAGTATTGACGATCAAAAGGCCGGTGAGCGTATACGCCGGGAAGTAATGGGCAGCGCCCATGTCGATGCCTCACTCGGCAATGCAACGGCATTTGATATGCCGTTACAAGAGGCGGCGATGGAACACGCTTGGGGTGGTGTTTGGACTCGAGACGAGTTGGACCGCAAGACTCGCAGCATTGTTACCCTGTCGATGTTAATAGCGCAGCGCGCCCATGCAGAGTTAAAAGGCCACATGGTAGGTGCTCTTAACAACGGTGTCAGTGAGGAGGAAATCCGGGAGATTATTATGCACTCAGCGGCCTACTGTGGATACCCGGCAGCACTCGCCGCCATGCGTGTGGCTAGAGACGTATTAGATAATCGAGAATAAATAACACAGGGAAGGTTCACCATTAGGTCAAACTTCAGTCCGATTCATTGTTGCGCGCTACCGGCATATTGTGGCCACGTTGTGAACACGTTGTGACATAAAAGCCCGAGTTATACTCTAGCCAAAATTGTCTGCGCCCGAGTCAGCACCGGCGCATCAACCATGCCGATATCACCTCCAGTGGCACCTTCGCCAATACCTTGTGCGACCACGGCTTCGGCCCAGGTCACTTCTTGTTCAGTGGGGCAAAACACCTTATTAGCTAGCACCACTTGTTTTGGGTGCACACATAGGCTACCGGAAAAACCAATGGTTTTTGCCTTTTGCACCGTGCTTTCAAACAGCGCCATGTCCTGATAATTAGCCAGTGAACCGGGTAGGCCATAGGCAGCAACACCCGCCGCCGCCGCCGCCAGTGCTAGCCACTGGGCGGGCATCGCCAGGGCATCGATGTCGGTAGTCAACCCCGCGTCCGCGGCAAAATCTTCGCTGCCAAATACCATCGCCACTACCTGCTGGCTGGCCGTGGCGATATTACTTGCTTGAAATAAACCCAGCGGACACTCGATCATGGGCAGCAGCTGTAAAGTTGATAGAGTTTTGCCAGAATCACGCCAACATTGTTCTACTGCTAACAACTGCGCCGCTGTCGTCACTTTGGGTATCAGCAGGGGCGGTGCAAAACGAGAGTCGATGGCCTCGATATCCAACCTCCCGCCAGACTCTAAGGCGTTAATCCGCACCAGAGTTGTTACACCCCGGTCCTGCAAATCCTGCAGCAGCGAGTTCAAGGTCTGCCGGGCCGCCGGTCTCTGTGTAGCTGAAACTCCGTCTTCCAGATCCAGTATAATTCCCCCTGCACCCCGTTCGTGGGCACGCTGGGCCATATCTAGGCGCGACGCTGGCACAAAAAGCAGTGATTTAAAGGCTCTATTATTCACTGTTATCTCCAAATCTTGCAGCTGCGCTCTGAATTTGGGCGCCGTTATCGTTGCGGATTTCCAAGATACTATCAGCACCGGAATCGTCGCCTGTTACCGCTAGGCGCAGGGCTTGATTGACAAAGGCCGGGGCCAGCCCGCGAAATTCGAAGCTGCGCAATGGCTGCTCGGGCCGGTTGGCCTGGGCAAAATTCATTAACATCGAAGCCATCATCGGCCCCTGCACCACCAGAGCGGGATAGCCCTCCTCCGTGGTGGTGTAGTGCTGATCGTAGTGAATGCGATGGCTGTTAAAGGTGATACCGGAGTAGCGAAACAACAATACGTTATCCGGCGTTACGGTCATAGCGCGGGTAGCAGCCGGTATTTGTTGCGGCGCCGGCGCTTGGTAGCTAGAGAGCTGGCGGTAGACAATGCTCTGGCGGTCTTCAATGAGCGTGTGATTGTCCTGGGTATAAATGTGATCGACATGGACAAACACCAGTGGTCCGGAAGCTGGGCTATGCTTTAGTACTACATCGGCAATAGTGGAGGTTCTGTCGATGGCAATGCCGACCTTAGGGTTGTGGTGAAAGCGAACTTTACTAGCGGCCCACATTCTGCGCGGCAATGGTACCGGCGGCATAAAACCGCCCTTGGCGGGGTGACCGTCTATACCTAAACCCTCGGCGGCAATGGCTGGCTGTGCTAGGCACCAGTGAATACCTAGCGGCAGCTGCGCCGGTAGCTTGGTATCCAGATCTGTGTAGTTACTGAGTGTCGCTCGATAGCGTTTTAGCAGCTCCGGAGTGATGGTATCGCTTTCTCGGTCTCGTTTGCCAATCCAGCTGCGCAGGTGATCTATGGGGATTGTTTCTGACATGGTGTTTCTCTTGTTAGGGCTTGCTTCTGGTGCTGTGCCAGATAGCAGCTTGGAGAAATGAAAGGCACTCAAACCAGGGCGGCGGGTATGGGCTGCACTTATTGTATAGGCTTTTGCTCGATAGGAATAAATTTTGTCGCTGCGGTCAATATGGGGCGGGCTGTACGCGCAGCGTAAAAGCCATACGATAGCCATAGGGTGAGGCTGTGCTCGACTGCGCTTTAGCGAGCCAGTAGAATCCCTATTGCCTGGCTAGCTTTCTATCTAGCAGCCGTATCACACCATCGGGAGACAGTTATGCTAAAAGGGATTCACCATGTATCGCTCAACGTGAGTGACGTCGATAAAGCCCTGTTATTTTATGTTGATGTGCTGGGAATGGAATTACTTTCACGCCCGGACCTAGGGTTTCCCGGAGCTTGGTTGAAAAATATGGAGCAGGAGGTTCACCTATTAGGTATTGAGTCGACACCGCCGCCGAAAGAGCAGCACTTTGCCTTTGCGGTAGATGATATTGCCGCGGTTATCAACACGGTAGAGGCGGCGGGGTTTAAGTGTTCGGCGCCTTCAGAGATGAAAAACATCTGTCTGCAGGCTTTTACCCACGATCCCAGCGGCAACATGATAGAGTTTAATCAGCGGTTGTAGCTGGCGATTTGTAGATCTTTATACTATGCAGTGTCGGACTGAAGTCCGACCTACAGCTCAGTGAGAACGCAGCTTATTAATTTACAATACCCGGGTTTTTGATATGGCGTTTCAGTAGCGCCTTAAAGGCCACCTCGCCAATACCGTAGCTCACCAAATCTTGCTGGGCGAAGCGTGCTGCTTCCGCTGAGATGGGTTGCGGATTTTTTGTTTTCATATGCACTTCAGCTACCCGCTCCATGTGCACAAAACTACCCACCGCTTCGGCGACGCTATCTGCGGCGGTTAACAAACCGTGATTGCGCAATATAATGGCGCGATTGTCGCCCAAAGCTTCAGCGATTCGAGCACCGGCGGCGACACTTTGTACCTGTACTTCTTCATCATCAAACAGGGCGTGGTCTTCGAAGAAAATACAGGATTCTTGCGAGATCGGGTCAAATAGCCGCGCTTCAGAAGAGAACGGTGTGCCCCAGCCGGTGTGCACATGCACCGCGCTAACCAGATCGGGCCTGGCCTGCAAAATAGGGTGGTGAATATAATAACCCGCAAGGTTAACGCCGCCTCTACCTTCCACCAGTTTGCCGTCGGGACCGACTAACACCAAGTCCGATACCTTCACGTCGTCATAAGACACGCCGTATCGCAACATCCAGAAGCAATCAGGGCGGCCCGGGTCGCGGGCACTGATATGACCGTCGCCTAAATCGCCCCACTTCATCGCCGCCAGCAGGCGGTAACCCAGGGCGCATTCCATTTTTCGCTGGGCACGAACATCTTCTACTGTTTTTCTTGTTGCGAGTGTTTTAGTAGATTCAGACACGTTTAAGATTCCTTGGTAGGGGCAGTGGGTCTAAGCTGTAAACACTAAGAGGTCGCACTATCGATGGATTGGTGAGCAGTA
>Ga0105356_10005951_pt1 | contig 11464 bp, 11 predicted proteins | sample GOMGulsemesocosm_3_FD_83502 | JGI IMG/M metagenome (GOLD analysis project Ga0105356, IMG submission 83502) | Methane-oxidizing microbial communities from mesocosms in the Gulf of Mexico - GOM9D Gulf of Mexico | ecosystem: Environmental > Aquatic > Marine > Cold seeps | place: Gulf of Mexico...
CTTCTAGCTCCGTAGCTCCAGAACATTGGCAAAAGCTATCTACCCTATATTAATGCCAACGCCATCGATGTCAGTCGCGATGAGCGACGCTTCGATGCAGAGATTGACGGTGTCGCCTATCGCGGAGCGCGCTATTCCCGCTACCGAGTATGCTGCCTGCAACAGTTATTCAAGAACTGCCGACGGCTGCGCAAACAACCGCTCAGACATTGCTTGAACAACACGGCTGCTGGCAAGCCCTATGGCACTCGAGCAGCTGCCATTATCGCAGCAGCAAGAATAGGATTGCCGTTCAGAGCGTCCAGTAAGATGATCGAAAATAACAACTAACTGCAGCTGCGCTAGTGGCGAAGCGTTATTGAACGTCAGAAAAGCGCTGTCGTTCTTCATCCCACTGTATCGCGAAGCTATGCTCGGCAGACGTATTGATGCTGATTTTAGTGGTGTTGTTATCCGGCGACAAAAAAAATATTTTATTGAACAGCGTCAGGTCCAAAGGATTGGGCAGGCGTATATCGCCTATACCGGGATGTTGCTCGGAGCGATCACTAATAGCGCGGTCGATCTGACACAGAAAAACCACAATACAACCAGTGCTACGCGCGAAGTCTTGCAGTGCGACAACCTGTTGCTGCAACGGCGGGTTCACCCGCTTCTCGTCCAACATTTGTAAATAGTCCACTACAATAATGGCGCCGGGGCACGCCCTTTGGCCAACGGTGGCGGTAATATAAGAAGCACAAATATTGTTAGAGCAATCAATCACACAGCGCTGCGCCATAGCTGCCGACTGGCCGCAGGACACTAGCCTACTGCGCCAATCATCTGGCCCCTCCACAAGGGTGAAAATAGTGTTCCCCGCGCTGCTGGCACCTGCACACTGGGCCAGCAAACCAGCGGCAAAAAATGACTTGCCAGCACCGGGCCGGGCCGCCACCAATACCAGATCACCGCCATTGAGAAAGTCCAATACTTCACTGAACCGGCGAGGTAACAGCTGATCACGCTGCGCCATAAGAAGCGACCAAGAGGCGAAACCCTCCTGCATAGCCACTTCGTTTAGTGCTAACGATAGCGAAATATTAAGCGTGTTTTTTAGTTTTTTGGCCCGACTTTTTAGCCGGTAGATAGGTACAGACAACTTCATAAAACCTCCAATAGCAGCCGACACATTCCCTTCTTCTGTGAGACCGGTATTAGGGGTCGTGGTGAAATCGTCACGTCTTACATTCTGCACTCTGGTGCTTTCCCGGTGAAGGGGGGAGGCGCGAACAACGCCAAAATCTATACTAGGCGTTATTAATTCATTGTGCAAGATTCTTTTCAGTGCGCGCTACTGACGCTGTCAGTGACGAAGAGCGCAGATGTAAACCCTAGCCACGACCGCGATGTAACTACCAATACAGTTCCGCGAAACCATTCGAGCCTGTGGTCGCTCATGCCTCGACTGCAAACGACAATATACTCTATATCAATACACCACAGTCTCACAAAGGCCTAGAGAACAGACCATTTTAGGCCAAGGCAAGAAGTGAGCATAGACTTACCTCTTAGCTTTATTGTTAGATCTATTCGCTCGATATTTCTACCTTGCTACCCAAGGCGACCGACCCTGGATTTATCACTGACGCATACACGCCAAAGTGCAATGAAAAGTTTTTAGTCACTTCTTTGAGCACGTCCGGGCTGTGCCTCAGATCACCCTGCGCCAACGCAATCATCCTACAGCGCTGGGCTTTGTGAGTCACCCTCAGTTTTACCGTACCCATTGTGATAACTTTACCTAGTAGATAATCGTCATCGAACCATGGCTTCGCCGCTATCACTATATTAGCTCGAAATCTTCGCTCATCTAAAACTGACAGCGGCAATAAGGCCTGGAGTTTTGACAAAGAACCGGTTGTCAGTATATGGATAGCTGCATCATCAAAGTGCGATACTTTCGCTTCTCGAACAAGGGTAACATTCTGGCCAAGAGCCTGAGACAATTTAGCATTGAGATCATCTTCTTTATCCGCAAGCATGACACCATCAGGAAATTCTATAACAACACCCTCTGCAGTGGTTTTCCCCACTAGTGAAAACAAGCCATCCATGCGGGTGAATCTTCGGGTGTTTTTCCCGCTACCGAACTTTCCTTGTTCGTTAGCTACTGCATAGAGGCGATCCATTGCAACACCCCTAACGTCTATATCTAGTCGATTAGCCTTCTCCCCCAACAGTGATTTAACGGGATAGCGCCACAGCGACTTAATGACTCCATCACTCATAATTTGTTTTATATCCGTGTTTACCGAGAAAGATGAAGCGACTATTTTTGTTTAAAAGACGACGATTTTAATCGTCTCGCCCAGAGGAAACTACAATATTTATCCATTAACTATTTCTCAGTATTATCGGCGAGACTAGCTTATTGCATACAAAGGCATAAAAAGAAAATGTTCTAGAGTGGAAACTAGAACTTAGTCAGGCATTGTTTCACCGGACCCTCCCACGGCAGGATCAAAATCTCTGAATTTCGGCAAACCATCATGAAAGCTCACAATTTTCTCGGCGTAATTTGCATGGAGCTTCGGCTTGAAAACAAGATCTGGAATGGATACTGCCATTATGTCAGTTAGTTTAATATCGGGGTGTTCATTGAACAACGCGGACCCACAATCGCAACAAAATCTACGCAGGCTGCCAGTATCATTTGTTCGTTTGAATAACCTCAGCTCCCCCACTCCAGCCACAATCTGAACTTGATCGGAACGAAACAGGCATCCACCCATAACAGGTGCGCCAACCCAACGACGACACGATTCACAGTGGCAATAAGTCATTGTAATAGGCTCCCCCGTCACATCAAATTGCACAGCTGCGCACAAACAACTACCTCTTCGTATTATGGCTGCCATATACGCCTCAGAAAGTTATCGTCTAGAACGACCGTTCAACGCCACGAACCCAGCGCAGTAAACAGCATCAGCTAGCCAAGCTTGTTACGCGAATCCTATTTTGTGCCCCATATTTTTGAAACCGCACTGTTTGATCCCAGCGAGCCTACAACAGTTGCGATCAAACCCGCACAGAAGAAGATTATCACCGGGATAAGTGCCCCTGCCCCGCCAATAGAAATCGCCGCCGCCGTAGACACTAACGACAGGAACATAAACAAGCCACCTACAGCAATGAGCGCAACTCTGTGAGACTTTTTATAATTAGCAGTATCTTCGCCTGTTTCGAATCGCTTTAGTATGGGCCAAAACACTTTTTTTAAGCTATTTTTCATTACACTCCATCTCGTTTCCAATAACAGTACTTCGGTCTATGCTCGCATCTTGCTTTAAGGACTATAAAACAACCACCCCAATTATTGGGCTCAATCATGCCCGATTATCAACCCAAGGGCTAGGCCATCAAACCGTATACCTGCAGGCGGTGCGCAGGGGCAAACCCGAAGGGACAACATTGATTCCTTTTTTATGCGCCGTGATCAATTTCGCTTTGCCTATACGCCTACTGATATGACGATCTGATTGAACGTTCGGTTATAGGTATTTTTAATCCAACGTCACAGACATCTCAATTAGCTTGCTCTTAAAACCTGCTTTTTCATATGCCCTAATGGCAGCTTGATTGTCCGCATAAACATCTAGGCTAAAATGAAACACCTGTTGAGACTTACTCCACTCTTTCAGTGAATCGAGCACTAATTTATTAATGCCTTTCCCTCGAAAAGTAGGGTCAACATACATAAACCCCAAGTACGAGTGATAATTATGCTTCTTATAGGGCTTTGACGTTCGTATTTCCGCATAGCCTGAACCAATTATCTTATTACCGATTTCAGCAACAATAACTTCTGCGTTAGCAGACAAAATAAGCGCCCGCAAATCGTAATATGATATCGACTTGGATTTGAGTTCACTATCAAATGCTCGTTCGGCCTCAATAATTCGCTGTTCAATTTCTAGCAAAGTGTCGATATCATTCAAGCTTGCACTTCTTATAGCGATGTCTGTCATTCACTACTCCAATTAAATTATTAACTTACACACAACGCTGAATGAATAATCACGCTGATATGAATCAGCATCGCTACAATTTACGCAGGGTGTCGTCGCTGCGAAAAGGCATAGAAAGCTGCGTCCACAGCGTTAGCGCTCGCCCGCTGCCATTGCCAATAGTCTCGACGTTGGTTTTACCGTTGAAGGTGCCAAACAGGCGATCCCACACAATCACCGTGCAGCCAAAATTAGTATTGCTCTCGGCATAATCCCGGGAGTGATGCAGCGAGTGCCACTGCGCGGTGGTAAACAACCATCCAAAAACACCCGATTGCAGCGGCAAGTTACAGTGATTGATATGGGCACTAACCATTCTAAATACCAGCGCTACGGCGATCACTTCTGCAGAAGTACCGAGCACAGCGAAGGCAACAGCGGCTCCTAGATTCAGCGATAGAAATTCCAAGGGGTGAGTGCGGTCGGCACGACCAATACTCATCTTGGTAATATGGTGATGAGTAGCGTGAAGGCGCCACAACAGCATGTAGCGATGCTGTAACCGGTGCAGCCAATAGCCGATAAATTCCATAACAAAGATGGCGACCATCGCATTGAAGAAAAAGGCCAGGGTACTACTGGCTGTCCATTGCAGTTCTAAACCAATAGCCTCTCGCAGTGAAGAGAACAGCGCCGCAATGGGCGTATCATAATACTCACCGTATATAGGCAGCCAAATTAGATAGCTGCCAAGAATCCAAAACAAGTCCTCGGCAAGGTCACCGCCACTGAGCAGCCAATCGGCGCGCAGTGGCCAAATACGTTCAGCGATTAAAAATAGGGGGAAACACGAGAACATCAGCAATGTAGCCAATAACACCGGATTCATCCAGGGGTTAGCCATAGTATAGGCGGCTAGAACCGTACAGCCGAATACATACAGCGGCTGTACCAACGACCAGGGAGATAGCAGCGATGATGTCATAACATGCCTCATTTATAAGCTTACGATTTTTACTATCAATAACAAATCTTGCCGATGTTTACGCAAAGTGTTTCTCCACAACATTACTGCGTCAGGGGAAAGTCAGAGCTGGCGGCAAATTTGGCATAACCTGCCGCCATCGCTGCGGCGCATTTATCCGGTGTCGGCCCGCCATTGAAAAAGCCCTGACAGGGCTCTGCTACCAAGTCTGGCAACATACGTCTAACCCACTTCGCCGCCTCACGATAAACAGGCAAATCGTTTGAACGGGTCACCACCTGGGTGACCGCTCCATTCTCGATGCTAATCTTAAAGGTATCGGTGACGTTAAAGTCGATGGCCAGCGCCTTCATATGGTCGTCTTTCACCGTTACCGAACAGTCGAACAGCCCCTCAGCCAGAACATTGCAGGGCATTCTGTTGACGATTTCATAGTGTCCGCCCCGGGCCCAGCCCTGATAATAAACAATGGACGGTTTAGACTGTTCTGCATAAACCAGAGTCTCCTCTAGTAGCTGTCGGTCAAAGGAATAAAAGGCGCTGATAAATGCCTCTGCCAGCAGCGCGTTAGCACGCTGCATGGTAGTGTCTGCAGCTCCTAGTGAACTGTTTTCCTGCGCGGTGTTAACACTGCAGGCGCTCAGCAGCAATATAGCTGCCAGAATAGTTGCGTGACGATAAGCAATCATAGAACTTCCACCCATAAATAGAATGTATCAGCCACTGTTTGTCTAATACCCTGCATAACAGTCAGTGAGATTACAGTCGCACAATAGAAGTAAATTCGCGGTCATGCAAATGTAAACACCCCAAGCACTGGCTAGAAAACTTTTGAGGATAAATAACTGGCACAGAAGCTGGACTACTCGGTAACTCAACAATTAGTGCTCTGGCTGATCGCACTATTAGTCATCTTGGATTGGGTGGTGGCACAAAAACTCGTCGGTATTATGGCGCTGACGGATCTACTGCACTATAGAGCTGACCACGACTCACTGGGCATTATTGTTGCTTGTCATTCATTTGATGCTGCGCTTTCGCAACAACACCCCCAATCCGGTCGTAGCAACCACTAATTGGCAGCACTAAGCTTGCATTACGGTACCGCAATTGCGAGCTGTTGTTTCTCCTCGGCTAGCTCAGAAAAGTTATCGGCCCAGTCCAATAGTTCACGCCGCAGTTTTTCCTGTTGTTTACTTGTGAGACTGCGCTGCAGGGCGATCACCAGCTCGATACCATGCGCAGTATTAGCCGTGTATCGTTGCTGATAATCACTAGACCAAAAGCTGTCCGCATCGACAAACAATTGCTCAATAGCCTGTTCGAAGCCCGGCTCTGTGCGGGCTCTCAGGGCTGTTTGAAAACTGGCAGTCCAGCGACTGCGGCTTTGCGACCACTCAGCTTGATTGTTGCCCAGCGACTCGGCCCAGCGGCTAATCAACTGTTTTTGCGGTTTCGACAGCCTCCCTATAAATTTTTTCGCCGTTTTTTCAGTGCGTTTTACCCGCTCTTTAAGCCGCTGCTGCGGGCTCATACGCTGATACTTTTTACTGCGTGCGCGCTGTTTTTCTTCAATATTAGCCAACAGTTCTTGTACTTGTTCGTCGTCTAACTGGGCTAACAGGTCCGCCGCCACGGGGCTAACTTCGCGCATAATATCGCGTAAAAACACGTTAATTTGCTCAACGTCACGCTGCAAGCCGGTCGCTGTTAGCGGTGTTTCCACGGTGTCGGCCCAGCGGCGGAAAAACGTGCTGTAGCGAGGCAATTGGGTCGACTGATGCCAGTCGATCGTTTCGTCCAGGGCCAGGGTGAAGAAGCGCTCCTGGCTAGTAGTCCACTGCACATAGTCGTCGACAGACCAGGCTACCGCCCAGTCGATAAATCGATAGGAGGTCTTGGAACTACAGGCCGCCAACAGCAGCAGACCAACGGCCAGTATTATCGACCGGCGTAATTTGAGCGTAAACATAGTATCACCGCGAGAGGTTTGATAATCGGAGCACTAGGGTAAAATCGACAAGCCCTTATTGCACTGTAGCCACCGCCGGAGGCCTAGTCAATCGCCCCTAGCCGCTCAGTCTGCGTTGAGCTCTTGGCGTTGGCAGGCATATTTATAAAGCCTTGTTGAGTCCGAATAAAAACACCACATCGGGTGCTGTGTCGACGACTATATCCTCGCTAAAGGCGACATCAATTGTCCAGCCCGGTGACAGCGCAAAGGCTGCACCTAGCACTAACTGTGCAGATGGATCGCCAAGCTCCTTGAGTTCACTGTGGTAATAGGCGCTGTGGGCATCTATTTGAAATTTTAAGGCTATTCCGGGACGCAATCGCCAACTCACCGCGGTGGAGGCAAAACCGCCCCAGTCACGGCGGCGATTGTTAAGCAGCCCACCGCTGCCCAGCCGGGTCACCCCAGCACTGGCGTGTAACTGCCAGCGGCCTGTGCTAAACAGATTTAGTTCGCTATAACTCAGCGACAGTGCGGCATCTCGTGACTCAGAGCCGGTCAGTTTATCGCTATCGCCGGTGGGAAATTTCAATGAGGCCCGCAACAACCAATAGCGACTATCTTGTTGTGCCAATTGATAGGCCACCGCCAGACGCAGGTCGCCAACACCGTTCACAGACTTGTTCAGATCAGCGAGATTGTGCTCATCTCGCCGGTAGCTCATGCGCAGCTGGTCCTGTGGAAAAGAGGGTCGTTCTCCGTCGGGCAAACCCCAGAAGTTGTGCCATCCTTCTATAGTGCTGTCCAGCCCCCCGCGCTCCTGACTGCTATAGGGTATTGAAATACCCAGCTCGAGATCGTCACTAACAGCGTACTTGAGTTTCATGTTTACCTGGTGGGTCTCACCGTCGATAAACACTGACTCCTGGTGCTCATCCGCGGCCACTGTGCGTTCGGTAAAGTGGCTGGCAACTTCCCCCTGCAACCGAAATTGTACGGTGCCCTTAGCAGCCAATTGCGCCGTTTGCGCTCGCTGTGGATTGTACACTTGCACAAACGGATTGAGATTAGCGGTGGCAAAGGGTGCGCCCAACAAACTATCCCCAACGCTACGATCAGCGCCACCCAAGGCGACACCGGGACTTAACAACTGCATTAGCAGCACCGCGGTCGCGGCAGTATAGCTCCAACGCTGTAGAGTGCGAGACTGCCTGTTCACTGCTACTCTCACGTCAGCGCTTTATTCAATGCCGCGCTCCAGCGCACGCAAAAAGGCCGGGCGCTGCTTATTTCGCTGCACGTAATCACTGAGACTGCTGTGGTTCGACAGCAAATCTAGGCTCTGGGCCATCGACAACATATAACATACGCCGATATCCGCTGCGCTGAACTGGTCACCAAGAATATAGTCGTTAGCTGCCAGTTGCGCGGTTATATGATTGAGGTGCAGGGTCAATTCCGCACCGGAATAGGCATCGAACAGCGGCGCCTCGACACCGCTTCTCAGCAGTAACAACTGGATTAGCAGCGGAGTAAACACCGAACCCTCAGGATAGTGCAGCCACTGATTATACTGTGCCCAATTGGCAATATCCGAGCTCGCCGGTGACAGTTTGTGTTGAGGGTCGTGCTTTTTCAACAGGTAACTGGCAATGGCACCGGACTCAGATAACACCAGACCATCGTCATCGATAACCGGTGATTTACCCAGCGGATGAATTTGCTTGAGTTCTGGCGGCGCGCGATTGGTTTCTGGGTTGCGGTAATATTCTTTCAGCTCATATTCCAGCTCCAACTCCTCCAACAACCATACCGTGAATATTGATCTACCTATGCGCAGGTGGTGTATCGTTAACATTGTGAACTCCGTCTTGTCGGTGAGCGTATAAAGAGCCTCAGCTGGTTTTAACAAAGCCATCAGCGGGCGCTTAGAGAGCATCAGCAACTGTGGCAACAAGCTTCAGCCCTGTGGTGAAAGCCGTAGCAGTGTAGTAAGGGCCTCCCTACACCGCTCGTGAGCGCCGCAAAACGTTCAGCTAAGCCCGCGATAATCGCACGACCATCGCCACCGCGCAACTGTGACGTTATCGTTCAGAAAACACCCGCTAGTGGGATTCTAGTCGCCAGCCAAGCCACCCAATTGCCACGAGGCATGGCTGCTCTATCCAGGCACTGGTGATGAATATACTCACAATAAGTACACTGCCTCATCGTTGAACGGCCCACAGCACAAATGACAATCCACAGGCCCAAAATTGTTTTAGCAGACAAATAAATCGGTAGCTCGCCTAAGGCTAATCTCTATACAATTGCCATGCCTGGTAAATATTCGGTTATTATCAAAAGGCAAAGCAGTATGGGGCCTGCTCAAGCGTGAGTAGCACGAGGCCAAAACCCTATAGGGGAGCTAGATGAGGAGGAACAGGTAGCCCCTCCCTAACGACGCAGCATCCGCTAGACATCTACCAGAGCGAGTTCAGAAAATTTTTTACCTATGTTATACCGCTGGCCTGTATCGCCTATTTCCCAGTGGTGGCGCTGATGGACAAGCAAGACCCGCTGGCAGCACAGAATACTGGTACCGCTGTTTACTGACCTAGACGGCGGCCAACTTTTCTTGCCATTGTATATATTTACCACTACTGTACGCAATTTCGTGGCCCGGCACCTGGTCACAATTGACACAACTATTCACCAACAAAGCCTAGGCGGCGGGAGATACTATGAGCATCAAAATAGGTATTAACGGTTTTGGCCGCATGGGTCGCCTGTTACTGCGCGCCGCATGGCAGCGACCGGAATTCGAGTTTATCCAGATCAACGACCCCGCTGGCAGCGCTGCCAGCCTCGCCCATTTACTCAACTATGATTCGGTGCACGGTATTTGGTCCTACCAAGCTGAAGATCGCAACAACAGCATTATTATTGCGGGCAGCGCTATCGACGTTTCTCACAACAGCGCTATCGCCGATACCGACTGGTCTAGCTGCGATCTCGTGGTCGATGCCTCCGGAGTCATGAAAACAACCGCACTACTGCAACAATACCTGGCCCAGGGCGTTAAAAAAGTGGTGGTAACCGCACCGGTAAAAGAACCCGGCATACTCAATATCGTTATGGGTGTTAATCACCATTTATATGACCCGGAGGTACATTCAATTGTCACCGCGGCGTCTTGCACCACTAATTGTCTGGCACCGGTGGTAAAAGTACTGCAGGACCATATTGGTATCAAACATGGCAGCATGACCACCATCCACAATATTACCAATACCCAAACCATTATCGACTCACCGCACGCAGATCTGCGCCGGGCCCGTTCCTGTGGTCAAAGCCTCATTCCCACTACCACCGGCTCGGCAACTGCCATCACCCAGATATTCCCAGAACTTGCGGGCAAGTTGAACGGCCACGCCGTGAGAGTGCCGCTCACCAATGCCTCGATTACCGACTGTGTTTTCGAACTAAACCGCGAAACCTGCGCCGAGGAAATCAATCAGTGGATGTTGCAGGCCTCCCAGGACGAGCTCAACGGCATTCTCGGTTATGAGGAAAAACCGCTAGTATCGGTGGACTACAAGACCGATCCGAGATCGGCCATTGTTGATGCCCTGTCTACCATGGTGGTTAACGGCACGCAGCTAAAAATGTATCTGTGGTATGACAACGAATGGGGTTATGTGAACCGCTGCGCCGAACTGATAGACACAGTGGCGGCGAGCATTGCCTAAACTATTGGAAAAAGTCAGTGCCTTAGACCCCGCCCTCAAGCAGTACCTGCTGGTCACCACTAACTATTGGTTTTTCACCCTAACCGATGGCGCCCTACGCATGTTGGTATTGCTGTATTTCTATCAGCTGGGCTACGGTCCATTGGCCATCGCCGCGCTGTTTTTGTTTTACGAAGTAGCCGGTGTTTTCACCAACTTAATTGGCGGCTGGCTGGGGGCTAGCTTCGGCCTCAACCGCACCATGAATGCAGGTTTATTGCTGCAGGTGTTGGCACTATTATTATTGACCGTGCCCGATAGCCTGTTGACCGCAGCCTGGGTCATGCTGGCGCAATCGCTGTCGGGTATCGCCAAAGATCTCAACAAAATGAGCGCCAAAACCAGTATTAAAGTTTTAGTGCCCGCTGATCAAAATAGCACTTTGTTTAAGTGGGTCAGCCTTTTAACCGGCTCAAAAAATGCTTTGAAAGGGCTAGGGTTTTTCCTCGGCGGCTTTCTATTGACCACCTTAGGTTTTAGACCCAGCCTGACCCTAATGGCAATAGTATTAGCGGTGGTGGCACTGATTAGCATCGTGCTGCTTAAACCGTCACTGGGTCAGGCAAGCTCTAAGCCTAAATTTACTGAACTGCTGTCAAAAAATCGCTCACTCAACTTCTTCTCCGGCGCTAGATTGTGCCTGTTCGCCAGTAGAGATGTCTGGTTTGTGGTGGCGCTACCGGTGTATCTGGCCAGTCAAATGCACTGGCAACACAGTGAAATCGGTGCATTTTTGGCCCTGTGGATTGTCTTCTACGGCACCGTC
>Ga0105356_10005954_pt1 | contig 11461 bp, 12 predicted proteins | sample GOMGulsemesocosm_3_FD_83502 | JGI IMG/M metagenome (GOLD analysis project Ga0105356, IMG submission 83502) | Methane-oxidizing microbial communities from mesocosms in the Gulf of Mexico - GOM9D Gulf of Mexico | ecosystem: Environmental > Aquatic > Marine > Cold seeps | place: Gulf of Mexico...
AGGTACACGCCGTGCATTACGGCCGGGTGGTGTTTGCCGATTGGCTACGTGGTTTTGGCCTACTGTTGATTCTCGATCACGGCAACGGCTACATGAGCCTGTAGGACCACAACCAATCCATTTACAAAGAAACCGGCGACTGGGTCAGCACAAATGACGTCGTCAGCAGTGTCGGCAACAGTGGTGGACGCAACAGCGCCGGACTGTATTTCGAGATTCGTCGCAACGGCAAACCACAAAACCCCAAAAACTGGATTTTAGCTCGCAACTAACCGCCTCCCATCGGTTCTATTGATAAAGAAATTCAACACAAGCCCGACACATCATACTAGAATGCATAAAAGCCATGTCTACCGGGACGCCAAAGAGATTATGATTACCTTGAAAAGCTGCACTAAACCACTCGCCATTGCACTGCTTTCCTGTCTGCTAATTCCCGCCCTGCATGCCGAAGAGAAAAAAGAGGCCGAACAGGGGCCACTACCGCTCAAAGAACTGCGCACCTTTACCGAAATTTACGAACGCATCAAACAGGCCTACGTTGAACCTGTTGATGACAAGACGCTGCTCAACAGCGCCATCGACGGTATGCTCAGCGGCCTCGACCCGCATTCATCCTACTTGAGAAAAGAAGCGCTTGATGATTTGCAAGAAAACACCCGTGGCGAATTTGGCGGCCTGGGCATCGAGATCGAAATGCAAAACGGTTTTGTGCGTGTTATTACTCCGATTGACGACACGCCCGCCCTTAAAGCCGGTGTTGAAGCGGGCGATTTGATTATCAAAATTGACGACCACACCGTTAACGGCCTCAGCCTGCAAGAAGCCGTCGACTTTATGCGCGGCAAACCCGACACCGATGTCACCCTAACCGTGGCGCGTGAAAAACGACCACAACCGTTAGAAATCACCATTACCCGCGCCATCATTAAAGTCACCAGCGTCAAGAACCGCAGCCTTGAGCCCGGCTACGGTTATATCCGCATTACCCAATTCCAGGTTCAAACCGGTAGCGACCTGGTCAAAGCCATCAACAAACTACGCAAAGAAAACCAACAACTCAACGGTCTAGTGCTGGATATGCGCAACAACCCAGGTGGCGTACTCAACGGTGCCGTCGAAGTCAGCGATGCCTTTTTGACCGACGGCCTGATCGTTTATACCAATGGCCGCCTGCCCAATTCAGAACTCCGTTTCAACGCCACCAGCAAAGACCCCAGCGAAGGCATTCCGCTCGTAGTACTGATCAACGGCGGCTCAGCCTCGGCGTCAGAAATCGTCGCTGGTGCATTACAGGATCACCAACGCGCCGTCATTCTAGGCACCCAAAGTTTTGGTAAAGGCTCGGTGCAAACTGTCTTACCACTGACCAACGACAGTGCATTAAAATTAACCACCGCGCGCTACTTCACGCCTAGTGGTCGTTCGATTCAAGCCGAAGGCATCACCCCAGATATTCTGGTGGAAACCATCCGCGTCAAATCCACCGCCGAACAATCGTTGCGTATCAAAGAGTCTGACCTCAAAGGCCACCTAAGCAATGGCGACGAGAAAAAAGACGTCAAAGCCAGTAACGGTGAAGAGGTTGCGCTGGCGGAAAAAGATTTCCAGCTTTATGAGGCGCTAAACTTACTCAAGGGTCTGCATATTATGAACCAAGCCAAAACCAAAACCAAAACTGCAAACAGCGTGGCCAATTAAAGCATGCAACAGAGACTCAACCTGCTGTTTTGTCTACTGTTATTGCTGCCCTCATGGACCGTAGCGGAGACCAGAAAACAAGCCTCCATCACCATCATTATTGACGACATTGGCAACAACCTACACCATGGTCGGCGTGCTATCGACCTACCCGGCGCGGTTACCTACTCCTTTTTACCTTTCACGCCGTTCAGCAAACAGCTCGCCAAACAGGCGCATCAGCAGGACAAGGAAATCATGTTGCACCTGCCCATGGATAACAACCACGGCCGACCATTGGGCCCCGGTGGGCTAACCTTCAAACAGAGCCGCCTGCAATATGAGCAACAACTGGACAACGCCATTGCTGCCATTCCCTACGTCAGCGGCATCAACAACCACACGGGCAGTCGCCTAACGGCAAATACCGAGCGCATGCAATGGTTGATGCAAAGGCTACAACACTACCCGCTCTATTTTGTTGATAGCCGTACCAGCGCCAACTCAGTGGCTGCCATCACATCATTAAAGCTAAACATCCCTACCCTAGAACGAAACGTATTTCTGGATCACGAACAGAGCACCGAGTTCATTGATCGCCAATTCAAACGATTGGTTAAAGACGCATTAAAAAAGGGGCACGCTGTCGCCATCGGCCACCCTTACCCCAGCACATTAAGCTACCTGGAAAAGGTTTTGCCACAGCTCGAAACTTTGGGGATTCAATTGGTTTCACCCACGCAAGTTTTAGCGTTACAGCGAACGCCTAAGCTCATAGCCATGTCCACTTTTCAAAGGGCTGAAGACCCCTCCAACGATAGTAAAAAGACCCTCGAATCGGCAGTAATCAAACAGTTCATCAAAACACCGACAATACAGCTAGCCAAAGCTCCGCCGGAAAAAAAACCACTCCCGAAGGCTCCTCACGTAAATGCTGCGTCCAAAAAAGAGAGGGATTGCCAGATTACCGAACAGCTAAATGTAACCCGTGTGACTTGCAGCTAATCCCGGTGAGCACAGCTCAACAGTAACAAATGCACTTACTTTTAATGAGATCGCAACATCATGATTGATCAGGAACTCGAACAATTTCAGCAAATTTATACCCTCATCACTGAGTTTTTAGTGACCTACAGCTTCCAGCTGGCTGGCGCCATCGTCATCTTCCTGATCGGCCTGTTCGTCGCCAAGAAAGTCGCTAAAATAGCAACTCGAGTTTGCGAAAAGAACAACGTTGATATCACGCTGTCGATTTTTATCGCCAACACTCTACGTATCATTGTTGTCATCATGGTGGCGATTATCGCGCTGGGGAAAGTAGGCATCAGTGTCACCCCGATGGTGGCAGCCATTGGCGCCTTATCTCTGGGTGCAGGTCTTGCCATCCAGGGATTACTGTCCAACTATGGCGCCGGCTTTACGATTATTATCACCCGCCCTTTTGTCATCAGTAACACCATCAGCGTGCTAGGCGTGAACGGTATCGTGAAGGATATCAGTCTAGCTCACACCGTGCTCACCAATGAAGACGGTGTCGAAATCACCATCCCCAACAAACATATTATGGGCGAAATCCTGCACAACTCCTTCGCCAATACGCTAGTGGACAGTAACATCGGTATCAGCTACGACTCCGACCCTCAACAGGCTATCGCAGTTATTCAGCAATGCTTAAAAGAGATGAATCCCGTTTGTAACGAACCCGAACCACAGGTCGGCATCGACAACTTTGGTGACAGCGCTATCGAAATCGGTGTGCGTTATTGGGTGTCCACCGAGACCTACTTCAAGAACAAATATCAAACCAACCTGAAGATTTTCAAAGCCTTGCAGGATGCCAACATCACTATTCCATTCCCACAACGCGAAGTACGTTTACTGAGCGAAAATCAAACAAAGGCTGTTGGATAACATGTATAAAGTCACCGCGTTTTTTGGCTGGATTAATCTGATAGCAGTAACCATTGGGCTAAGTGCAACACCTTTAATTACGCTACCTGAAAATATTGGCTCCGACGCCCTGATCTTTATGCTGGGTTTGCTCGGGTTGATTTCAGCAGCGCTTATTTTCGCCTCTAATCAGAAAGCAGAGGGCACAGATATTGGCGAGAAAGCCTATCCGGCCACCATCGCAGCTTATGTACTATGGTCGGTGATGGCTTTTAATTGGTTTGCTTAAGCTAGCGTATTCGCAGCTAACGCCTCAAGCGCAAGCATATCGAAAAGCCTACGTTGAGCGGAGGATATTAAAAGTCTTCGCGAACTTCGATGCCTTTAGAGGCCATATAAGCTTTCGCTTCTGGAATGGTATGCTCGCCAAAGTGGAAAATACTAGCCGCCAAAACCGCATCAGCCTTACCCTTGGTAACACCTTCCACTAAATGATCAAGATTACCCACGCCGCCAGAGGCAATGATAGGCACATGCACGGCTTCACTGATGGCGCAAACTAACTCGTTATCAAAACCTATTTTGGTACCGTCACGATCCATGCTGGTCAGCAAAATTTCACCGGCGCCGTAATCAACCATCTTTTTCGCCCAGGCAATCGCTTCCAGGCCTGTTGGTTTGCGGCCACCGTGAGTGAAAATTTCCCAGCGGTTAGGTTCGCCTTCGCCACTGACCTTTTTAGCATCAATCGCCACTACGATGCACTGCGCGCCAAACTTTTCGGAGGCTTCCTTAACAAATTCAGGATTCACAACAGCCGCGGTATTAATGCCAACTTTATCAGCACCGGCATTAAGCATTCTGCGAATATCGTCAACGGTACGAATACCGCCGCCTACGGTCAGCGGGATAAACACCTGGCTGGCAATATCTTCCACCACGTGCACCATGGTGTCGCGGTCTTCATGGCTCGCCGTAATATCCAGGAAAGTGATTTCGTCAGCACCCTGCTGATCATAGCGCTTGGCAATTTCCACCGGATCACCGGCATCACGGATTTCAACAAACTGCACGCCCTTTACCACTCGGCCGTTATCCACATCCAAACAAGGAATAATTCGTTTTGCCAAACCCATGATATTGCCTCTAACTACGTTTAATTCTTATCTAACAAAAACTATGAAGTGAGCTCGTCACTCAATTGCTGCGCTTCTTTCAAGTCCAGTGTACCTTCATAGATTGCACGACCTGTGATCGCACCACAGATACCTGTGCTGGCTACTTTTGCCAAGGCTTTTACGTCTTCGATGTCAGTCACGCCGCCTGAGGCAATCACTTCAATGCCACACTCTTGCGCCAATCGTGCAGTTGCCTCTACATTCACACCCTGCATCATGCCGTCGCGACTGATGTCGGTGTAAACAATAGCGCTCACGCCAGCTTCTTTAAACTGCTTAGCCAGATCTACCACATCAACATCGGTGATCTCAGCCCAGCCGTCAATCGCCACTTTGCCGTCTTTAGCATCTAAGCCAACAATGATGTGTCCGGGGAAACGTTTGCAGGCTTCAAACACAAACTCAGGTTCTTTCACAGCCTTCGTACCAATAATCACGTATTGCACACCGGCATCCAGATAAGCCTGAATGGTTTCAAAGGAGCGGATACCACCACCGATTTGAATCGGCAGATCAGGGTAGGCTTCGGCAATTGCACGTACAATGCCGCCATTAACCGGCTCACCGGCAAAGGCACCATTCAGGTCAACCAGGTGCAAACGACGCGCACCAGCATTTACCCAGTCCGCAGCCATGGCAACGGGGTCATCGGAGAACACCGTGGAATCTTCCATACGGCCTTGCAGCAGACGTACACATTCGCCGTCTTTTAAATCAATTGCTGGAATAATTAACACTAAACTTCTCCGTTCCAGTTAACAAAATTACGTAATAGTTGTAGACCAGCACGCTGGCTTTTTTCCGGGTGGAATTGCACGGCAAAGACATTATCGCGATACATCGCCGCAGCGAATTTTTCACCGTATTCGCCGTCACCAGCGACTTCGCTTTGATTGGCGGCACGCACAAAATAACTATGTACAAAGTAGAAACGCGAGTCATTTGGAATTTCAGCCCACAGCGGGTGGTTAACCGTCTGATGTACGCGATTCCAGCCCATGTGAGGCACTTTCAGCTTGCTGCCGTCGCTATCTTTAAGCTCATCACCAAAGAAATAGCTGTTGCCTTCAAACAGACCCAGGCAATCAACGCCGCCATTTTCTTCACTGTGGTTCATCAGCGATTGAATGCCGATACAAATCGCCAGCAGCGGCTTTTGCGTAGCCACTTCAGCAACCAACTGATCAAACCCCAAACGCCGAATTTCCGCCATACAATCACGAATTGCGCCCACACCCGGCAATAAAATTCGATCCGTATTACGGATCACATCCGGGTCGGAACTAACCACTACTTCAGCACCATCAGCCACATGCTCAAGGGCTTTCGCCGCCGAGTGCAAGTTACCCATGCCATAATCAATTACGCCAATACGACTGGTCGCCATTTGATTTTCTACCCCGTCTGAATTAAATCTGAAATAACAAATAAAAACGGCAAGCCCAGCTTGCCGTAAAACTTATAATTTAAAGAGTACCCTTTGTTGATGGCATTTTACCTGCCATCCGTGGGTCTTCTTCTAAGGCCATCCGCACAGCACGGCCGAAAGCTTTGAAAATCGTCTCAGCCTGGTGGTGGGTATTTTTACCCGTCAGGTTGTCGATGTGCAGTGTCACCATGGCATGATTGGTGAAGCCCTGGAAGAATTCAAAGAACAGTTCGCAATCAAATCCGCCGACACTGGCACGGGTGAAATCAACATTCATAAATAAACCCGGGCGACCGGAGAAATCAACCACAACACGCGACAACGCTTCATCAAGAGGCACATAGGCATGTCCATAACGGCGCAGACCTTTTTTGTCGCCAACTGCTTGCGCAAAGGCCTGACCCAGCGTAATACCAAGATCTTCAGCCGTATGGTGATCGTCAATGTGTCGATCGCCAACCGCCTTGATTTTCATATCGATCATACCGTGACGCGCCACCTGATCCATCATGTGCTCAAGAAAGTGCAAGCCGGTATCAAAATCGGATGTACCGTCACCATCAAGGTTAATGGCCACTTCAATTTGGGTTTCAAGCGTATCGCGTTTTACGCTGGCCTTACGTTCAGCCATGATGTTCTCCAATTGCGCACCAACTGTTACAGCCAGCACCTTCTAAAAGCGCGTATTATAATGTTTCGGCGCATTGGTTGGAATCCTTTATTAGCAACGCGCTGGGATGCCTGACCAGAATAGAAGCCTTCTCCTTGCGCCATGAAACCCAACCACGCACTTCGACCTCGCATTGCAGATAATTTTTCCGCTCCGGAAAGTAATGTACGTACTGCTTTGAAATACGGATATTTGCATCTGCACTCAGCATGAGCCGTACATAGTTACGACTCTCTTTGATGGCCACCGGCGAAACAGTCACGCGCTGCCAACCCTTATTTTTATCGCGCATCAATTGCGCCAGCTTCTGTGACCGATAGGCCGGCAGCTTCCAAATACCAAGACCTTGCGCCTCCGCGCGCTGCTGGACTTGCTGTAAACGCGACAGGTATTTCAGATTCGGTGGATGAATACTCAGCACTGCCAGCCCCTTAGCTAGCAACTGCTCATTGATTAAACGACCCTGCGCATCAAACAGATAAAACAGCGAGCGGCCGTATTTATCGAATTTCTGCTGACCCGCCTCAAGGGAGACTCGCTGACCTTCGACCCGAGCTTTGAGCCAACGTTTAGCCGCCTCGCCGCCCGGTTCAGCCAGGCGTTTCCCTTCAACCTCCGGGGCATTAATCGCCAATAAGCGTATATGGCGATTATCGCTCAACACCACTGTATCGCCATCAATCACGTATTTAACATATGCGGATTCGGCATGGCTTGGCGCCACGTACAGCAAGCCGCAAAATAACAGTAAAAAAATCAATCGCAATGCGTGACTCCTCTCAGTAAGCATCCGACTATTCCACCAACCGTTGTCGCAGATAAACGGGGAACCGGGGCAGCCCGTTATCAGTAAATCCTTGATGCCGATAAGTAATCACACTGCCTAAGGCCGGGGGATCAGCGCGCAACGCATCAGTCAGTCCACTACCGACATAAAATTCCTGACCGTTGATCATGCGCAATTTGAGTGAACCCGTCATGTCACTGTATTTACCTTTACCCGCCTTATAGGCCACGACAATCGCTTCAGCATCGTCAAATTTTTTCACTTTCAATAAATGAGTCGACCGGCCAGGCCTATATAACGCGTCTTTGTGATGCAGCATTAAACCTTCGCCATCCTGGCTAACCACATCATCTAATAACGTCATTAATTGGCGGTGATTAGAGATTCGCTGCTGAGCAATTATCTCTATGTAGGGCGACAGCAACTGATTGCCAATAATCTTCATTTGGGTATAGCGCTCAAAAAATGGCTGAGGGCTATCGGTATCGATATCGGGCAAATCGAACACCATAAACTTGAGTGCACGCCAACCGTCATGGGGTTGCTGTCGGCTAACCACTGACACGGTTTGCTGATATTTCCCTCGCCCCAACCACATCTCACCATCTAACACGTGCCGAGGAAAACCACTGACAAACCACGCAGGCGCGGCAAACACGTTGCCATGACGAGAAATCAGCTGTTTGCCGTCCCAGCGCGCTCTAACGCCATCAAGCTTTTCGCTAACAAAATACTCCGCAACCACCACGCCAACGGCGCATTTTTTGGCCTGCATAATGGCTGGCGTCTCGCTGGCAAGAGCACTGACAAAAGTACCGGGAACCGCAGCAGAAAAATAAACAATCAAAAAGATGACTTTGAGAATTTTAACCATCGACTACATTCCTTGTATGTCGGGATTTCAGCTAGTGAGGGCGAAAGCCTTGGTTTAAATGTTCTTTAGCAAACACTTAAACGTGTCGAAAATAAATTCGACATCAAAAAGAAGGATTAAAATAATCCGGTTTTGCCAGTGCCGGCAGATCACCACTCAAACCCATAGCATTAGCCGCCACCCGGTTTTTCAACGGTTCCAGCTGATTCAAACAATTCATGCCGGTATTTCGCAGCCAGCGCACCGGCAAATCGGATTCACCAAACAACAGCTTAAAACCACGCATGGTACCCATCATCAGTGAATTATCACCACGCCGGCGGCGCTGGTAGCGCTGCAACACACTGATTTCACCAGCCGCAAGTTGGCGCTGCTGAGCACGTTTCAATTCCTCCGTCAGTACCGCAGCATCCAGCAAACCCAGATTCACTCCCTGCCCCGCCAGCGGATGAATGGTATGAGCGGCATCGCCTACCAATGCCAACCCTGGCTGCACATAGTCCACCGCATGACGCTGGCGCAACGGGAATACAAAGCGCGCATCAACTTCGCATATTTTGCCTAACTTTGACTCAAAGGCGCGTTCCAGCACTGCCTTAAAAGCCTCATCATCAAGCGCTATCAAACTATCAACCTGATCATCATCTACAGACCAAACTATCGAACAAAAATGGTCGTCATCTTCGCAGGTTCGCAAAGGCAAAAAGGCCAACGGCCCGGTATCCAGAAAGCGTTGCCAAGCGGTGTTCTGGTGCGGCTTTTCTGTGCGCACGGTGGTGACTATCGCACTTTGCTGATAAGCCTTTTCTCTTAGAAAAATCCCTGCAAGCTCTCGCACTTGAGACATCGCGCCGTCGGCACCCACCACCAGTTTTGTTTTTAGTTCGCGGCCATCCTGTAATTGCACCGAACGCAGACCGTCCGCCTGCGGCTCACCTAAATCGACAATGCTCGCCGGGGCAATTAATTCAATATTATCAAAAGCGCTCAGGCGCTCGAACAAACAAGCGACGGTAATGTGGTTTTCAACAATAAAACCCAACTCGGACTGGCCGAGGTCTTCGCCCCGAAACTCAATATGTCCGGTACCCTCGGCGTCCCACACCGTCATATTTTTCATTAAACCAAAGCGCTGCCGGGTGATTTCAGACCACGCCCCGATATTCGTTAACAGCTGTCGCGAAGCCTGCGTTAGAGCACTAACCCTGGGCTCAAAGGCGGTGCCTTCATCCATAGTAGGCAGTGGCACAGGTTCGCGGGCCTCGATCAACGCAATGGAATAATGTTCACCCAGCTCAGTCGCCAAGGCACAGGCCAGCGTTGTACCCACCAGGCCGCCACCAACAATCACCACGTCATAAATTGGCTGTTCCACAGACTGGCTCATAAATGATCTCCACCCGCCACACGCGGCAGTTTGTCGCCCAAGCCCATCGCTTGCCGAGCAAACACTTGTTTCGCGGGATTAAAGAATTCCAGCGCCAGCAAACCTCGGCCCCGTACTTTTTTCAACACCGCATTCTGGCTGCCAAATAATTTCAATAGCTGGTCTGTGAAGGTGATGGTTTTATCCTGATCAATTTGTTGGCGTGACAAATACGCCCGCAACAACGCTAGATCCCCAGGATTTTGCCCGATAGCAGCTGCTGCGTTCAAGCTATGCGCCAGCGCCATCAGCCCCCGCAACGCCAGATTAAAACCCTGCCCAGCCACCGGATGCAAGGTATGCGCAGCATTACCGATCACAACGAGTCCCGGGCGCAGCTGTTCTTTAACGCGCTGTAAAACCAGCGGATAACTGTCACGCTTGCCAATAGCCGTAAAAGCGCCAACACGATAACCAAAACGTTGCTGTAACTCAGCCAGGAAGCCTTTCTCATCCAGCGCCATCAGCTGTTCTACATGCTCTGCCGCCGTAGTGAACACCAGCGCCGAACGGTTTTGTACAACGGCATTCGGCTCATGCAAGGGCAGTAAAGCGACAGGCCCCAGCGGGGTAAAACGCTCATAGGCAACATTGCCATGCGTTAACTCTGCACTGACATTAGCAATAATGGCGTGTTGTTGATAATCACTTTTTTGGATGTCCAGCCCCAGCTGCTGACAGACCGGCGAACGACCTCCATCGGCAACCACCGCCAAACGGGCATTAAGCAGTTGTGAGCTGTCTTTATGTTGAACCGTCAGTTGTTGGTAATGCCGACCTTCGACATCAACACTATCTTTTAAGCCGGTAACCGAGGCCGGAGAGATGCAATGCACGACGTTGTTATCTTTCAACTGCTGCAACAATACCCGCCCTAGCCAGGCGTTTTCCACCACGTAACCCAGTGCATCAATGCCATGCTCATGCGCATGCAGACGTGCTGCGCCAAAGCGGCCCTTGTCCGAGACATGAATATGCTCAATCGGTGTGACATGTTCGCTGAGCTTTTCCCACACACCCAGCTGCTGCAATAAACAGCGACTACCGTAGGAGAGGGCCGTGGAACGATCATCGTAACTGGGTTGATAAAGCACCTCGTCAGCACTTTCCGGCAGCGCAAAGGTTTCAATCAACGCCACGCTCAAACCATGTTCACGAATCGCCGGCAGCAACGCACTGGCAAGACTCGCACCCACCATGCCGCCGCCAATAATCACCACATCAAACGTAGTATTGTCTTTTTGCTGCTGCTTTTTTGTCATCGTTTCTTAAGATGCCATCAGTTGTTCAATTTCATCGGCCTGTTTGGGCACATGTTCCGTCAGTACTTGGTAGCCGTCTTTAGTCACCAATACATCGTCTTCGATACGAATACCAATGCCGCGCCATTTTTTGGCCACGCCCTTGGCATTAGGAGCGATATAAAGGCCCGGCTCTACCGTCAGCACCATGCCTGCCTCCAGCTCACGCCACACATCACCGACTTTATATTCACCGACATCGTGTACATCCAGCCCCAGCCAGTGC
>Ga0105356_10005957_pt1 | contig 11457 bp, 5 predicted proteins | sample GOMGulsemesocosm_3_FD_83502 | JGI IMG/M metagenome (GOLD analysis project Ga0105356, IMG submission 83502) | Methane-oxidizing microbial communities from mesocosms in the Gulf of Mexico - GOM9D Gulf of Mexico | ecosystem: Environmental > Aquatic > Marine > Cold seeps | place: Gulf of Mexico...
CCCGCACCATCAGCATGCATAATCACACAATAATCCTCATCACCAGTTAAATGATCTGGAATAATTTTACAAAAAGCTTTTGGAAAAAGGCCTTTATCAATATTTTTTATAGCATTGTGTACATCCTCTTTATCAGCAGAAACGCCTCTTTGCATGTATCTTTCAGATTTATTCATCATCTCAATTTTTCACAAATTTAACACTCTAATTTATCTTAACATATAGATATAAAAAAAACATCCTGAAAAGTTATCAGGATGTTTCTATATAATGTGTTAATAAGCTATTTTGTTTCTTCGACAGGAGCAGCAGCTGGAGGAACAAAATTATCACCAACAACCTTGAAATCTGTTCGTCTATTACGTTGCAAGGCAGCATCTTTTTCTTCCTTTGACTTTAATTTATCTATATAAGTCTTAGTTAAAACTGTTCCACCTGCACCTTTAATAGGTTCGTTTTCTCCCATACCAATTGCTTTAAGTCTAGCAGCATCAATTCCTTTTTCTTTCACTAAGTAATTTACACATGATTGCGCTCTACGTTGAGACAACTTTTGATTCGCAGAAGTTGAACCTCTATGATCTGTATGTGATCTTAATTGAATAATTAACGTTGGATTATCCATCATTATATCATATAAGAAATTTAACGAATCTTTATATTGTGGCTGTAAATCCCACTTAGCCGTTTTATATTCAATTAATGGTAGTTTAATAATCACATCTTTAAATGGTTGTAAAGTATATTCATGAAAGAATTTTCTTGAGTTTACTAAACCAACAGTCGTTTCTTTTCCTTTAGTAATTAGGTACTTATCCTTTTCAACAACGATAGAATAAGAAGTTTCCTTATTAATGTACCTGTTTGGTCCATTCTCCGCAAAATAGAAGTTTCCATTTTCATCAGTTGTTGTTGAAACTGAAGTTCCATCAGTACCAATTAATTTAAGCTTAGCTCCAGCAATTGCTTCTCCTGTCTCAACATTCTTAACACTACCGTCTAATTGAAATAACATTGGAGGTAATTTAAATGACCAAATATCATCCCCCCCCTTACCACCTTCTCTATCTGTAGTAAAAAATCCTCTTTCTTTTGTACCTTCAAAAACAATTCCAAAATCATTTGCCTCCGAGTTCATAGGGCTTTGAAGATTTTCAACTCCTCCCCATTGATTTGTTCCAGTACTTGCAACTTTAAAAATATCTAAACCTCCCATACCTTTATGACCTGTTGAAGAAAAATACAATTCTCCATTTTGTCTAATATATGGAAACATCTCATCTCCTTTTGTATTAATTTCTGCACCTAAGTTTGTTGGCTTAGACCATTCTTTCATTTTTTTATTATAAGTAATGTACCATAAATCTTTTCCACCTTGTCCTCCGGGCATATTAGAAGCAAAAACCAAAACCTTATCATCCATTGATATGGCAGGGTGTCCAACAGTAAAAGTATCTTCTGCGATAGGAATTAACTCAGGCTCTCCCCATTTCACACCTTGTTTCTTTGCCCAGTACAATCCACACCCCATAACACCTTTATTTTCTACGCCACAAATTGTAAAATACATTGTATTTTTCTTCTTATTTAAACAAGAAGAACCTTCACTTGCAGGAGAATTAACAGCTCCTGGCAAAACAACTGGCTCACTCCACTTTCCTTTCTTATCTCTTTTTGTTTTATAAATATCAGAAAAATTCATTCCCGTAACATCTGAGACACCTTCTCCAGCAGAACCTTTTCTGGTAGAAGTGAAATAAATTTCCATATTTTTTTTATCTGCAAAAACAGGCGAAAAATCGTAATCTTCAGAATTAATCAATGGCATAGGATTAACAACAATTCTAGTTGGCTCATCTTTCCATTTTTTTGCTAATTCACATGATTTCACACCTTCTACGCCTCTTTTATCACTTGGATTTGCTTCTATATACTTATTAAATTCTACGATAGCATCCTCATATCTACCTTCTGATTTGTAAATATTTGCAACATGAAATATTGCAATTGGATCATCATACCTAGCTTTGATAGATTTCCTATACCAAACCTCGGCAGATCTACCGTCATTTTTCCCACGGTAACATTCTGCAATTTGAAATAAAATTTCAGCTTTAACATCGTTTTTAGACTCTTTAGTATAAGCCTTCTTATACATTTCAATAGCCTTGTAGTACTTACCACCACTAAAAGCAACGTCAGCTTCTTTCTTAAAATTTTTTTGAGCATTTACCGTCAAACCAAATACTGACACCAATGCAAAAACTGTTATAATTCTAAATATATTCATAGTAATAATTTAAATTCCTTTTTTTGAACAACCGCTAAAGTAAAAAAATCTTTTAACTTATCCCATCTAATCTAAACAAAAATCCCCCTAAAACAGAATTCTAGAGGGATTATTTAATTTTGAATCAATGATTTAGCTATCGAGTAAACAATAACTCTCTTAATTTTGGTAATGGCCACAACTCATCATCAATCAATATTTCTAATTTATCAGAATGATATTTAACTTCTTCAAAATATGGTTTTACTTTATCACAATAAGCTTGAGCTTTCCCTACAGAACCAACAATTTTATTGGCCTTTTTACGTTCATCAAGCATCTTTTCTGACTTCTCTCTAATGCCGTTTGTATGCTTAGAAAGCTCTCTTAAAACTTGAATTTGAGTAGCAGCCATCTCTTTAGACTCTGCACCAAACACTTCAGTCATTCCCTTAACATTTTCTATCAAAACATTTTGATATTTTATTGCTGTTGGAATAATATGGTTTTGAGCAATATCACCCAAAGTTCTAGATTCAATCTGTAATTTAAGGATATAGTTTTCTAAATCTATCTCATAGCGAGCATCCAGCTCCACCTCAGACAAAACACCCATATCGCCAAACAACTTTTTCGTATCTTTTTCAACCATCACTCTTAAAGCACTAGGCGTATCCTTTAAATTAGACATCCCTCTTTTTGCAGCTTCTTTTACCCACTCGTCACCATATCCATTCCCTTCAAATCGGATATCTTTTGATTCTTTAATCAACTTTTGAAGCTCTTTTAAAATAGCCTCGTCCTTTTTAATCCCCTTTTCAATTCTTGCATCAACAGATTTCTTAAAATCTTTCAACTGCTTAGCCACTATAGTATTTAACGCAGTCATTGAGTGCGCACAATTTGCAGTTGAACCAACCGCTCTAAATTCAAATTTATTACCAGTAAAGGCAAATGGAGAGGTTCTATTTCTATCTGTATTATCCAACATAATTTGCGGGATTTTACCAATACTCAATTTCAGTTCGGTCTTATCCTCAGGCGTCATTTTTCCTGCTTTAATGTTTTTCTCAAGATTATCTAACATCTCAGTTAATTGAGACCCTAAGAAAACAGAAATAATTGCTGGAGGAGCTTCATTTGCTCCTAACCGATGATCATTACCTGCAGAAGCGATACTTGCTCTTAAAATATCAGCATTATCATGAATAGCTTTAACCGTGTTTACTAAAAACGTTAAAAACCTAAGATTCGTTTTGGGGTTTTTACCTGGAGCTAATAAGTTTACGCCAGTATTTGTAGACAATGACCAGTTATTATGCTTCCCAGAACCATTTAAACTTCCAAATGGCTTTTCGTGCAACAACACTCTAAAGTCATGTTTCCTAGCAATTTTTTCCATCAAATCCATCAATAACAAATTATGGTCATTCGCCAAATTTGTTTCTTCGAACATTGGTGCACACTCAAATTGATTTGGAGCCACCTCATTATGCCTTGTCGTAACAGGTATACCTAATTTTAATGCTTCAATTTCATATTCCCTCATAAAAGCTTCCGCTCTTCCAGGAATAGATCCAAAGTAATGATCATCTAATTGCTGCCCTTTAGCAGGATTATGTCCAACCAACGCTCTTCCCGTCATCATAATATCAGGACGAGCATTATACAATGCCTTATCAATTAAGAAATACTCTTGCTCCCAACCTAAACTTGCAGTAATTTTATTAATATTCTTATCAAAATACTGACAAACAGCTACAGAAGCCTCATCTACAGCATGTAAAGCTTTCAATAATGGAATTTTAAAATCTAACGCCTCTCCAGTATAAGCAATAAATACAGTTGGTATACATAACGTTTTCCCAATTACAAAAGCAGGAGATGTAGGATCCCATGCTGTATACCCTCTAGCCTCAAACGTATTTCGAATACCTCCATGTGGAAAGCTTGAAGCATCAGGTTCTTGTTGAACTAAATTATCACCTTCAAATTTTTCGATTGCTCTACCTCCACTAATTGGACTAAAAAATGAATCATGCTTTTCAGCAGTTGCTCCTGTCAATGGCTGAAACCAATGCGTATAATGTGAAGCTCCTTTGGTCAATGCCCAATCCTTCATCGATGATGCAACTTGATTTGCCATCCCTCTATCCAAACGAGTTCCTTTATTAATTGAGCTCATCACACTTTTATATGCTTCTTTCGGAAGATACTCTTGCATCGTTTCTTCAGTAAAAACATTTGTTGCATAATAATTTGATGCTCTATCTGAAGGAAACTCTACATGCTTAGGTTTTCTATCAAGCACATCTCCTAAGGCCTTAAATCTAAATGTTGACATTTTTATAAGTTTTATTGAAGTAAATATAAAATTCATTGCAAATGTATTCTAAAATAGGGGGGCAAATCAAAAACAAACAGTTTTTTTTATCAACACCCTTAATATTTGAATAAAACTGAGAACTTTCAGCAAAAAAAATCCCGTAAGAATTAGTTCTTACGGGAAAATCTTAAACTTATTTTTTTCAAATTGCCACTACAGTAATTTCAACCCTCATATTTTTCGACTTAATCTTACTATCTACATTATTCACCCCCTCTATCTTTCTAACTACACGTGTTTTATTAACACCTTTTGAAACTAAGTACTTATAAACTGCACCAGCTCTTTTCCCTGCTAATTTTTCAACATTTGTTTCAGATTCATCAATAAATCCTGAGACAATTACTTTCTCATCAATATTCTCTTTTAAATATGCAACAACTTTATCCAACATTTTTGCTGACTCAACAACAGAGAACCCGCCAGACTCAAACATAATCATCATTCCATCTACTTTACCTCCAGAATTTGCAATTGCTGAAACTCCGCCACCCACTGCAGATCCATCTGAATTGACAATCTTAACAGTCGTAGCCTTCTCTTTATCATCACTACCGAAACCAGTTTTCACTACCTCAACATTCTCCATGCCTTCCACTACATCACAATCACATTTCTTAGCTTCAGCAATTGGAGTAATTGAAACGTTATCTATATAATAGTATGCATTGTATTTCTGAGGCTTATTAAAACCTCTTGGTCTTTTCACTTTTAATGTTTTTAGTTTTTCATCTTCAGTAAAGTTACCTATCGTCAAATACTCCTCTCCTCCTTTAGATTTATACACTCCACATATAGGTGTCCAATAGTATTGAGTCTCATAAACAGTTAAACGCCTACTCTCTACAAAATCATCAAATTTTAGAATTTCCGAATTATTAGCAGTCATCGCTTTCTCCGTAAGCGCAGCACCCAAATGGTTTGTAGCGTACTTAGATAAATCAGCCAAACTAACATGATACTTTACACAATACTCCTTACCAAGCTCCATCTTCGCTGTTAATTTAACTTGCAAATATGTTCTAGGCTCCTTCCCTTTATAACTATAAGCAACAAAGCCAGCATACCCCGTCCCCTCCATTGGTTTCTCCTTACCATAACTATTTTCAGGGAGTGAAATGTCAAAATTCTTAGTTTTTGGAATATACAAATCCGCTTTACCCAACGTAGGTGAAACCCATGGAGTAGCCCCACTTATCTCTCCTTTCAACTTCACTTTTTTTTCAACTTTTTCAAAAGTTGGATTTGGCACCAAGTTTGTTTGCGAAAATCCTACTGACGCCATCAACGAAAATGCAATTATCAATTTATTTTTCATACTTCTTTTTATTAGTTTAATATTAATTGAGGCAATCGAATCACTAAAGAATATTTCAACCAACCCCAATCCTTTTTTAGCAAATTTATCAAATTTTAGACCAATCAAAGAAAACAGCAAATAAAACTACTACTATCAACAAAAAAATACCGATCAAAGCCAACCCGTTTTTAATTCATACTCTTGCCGTAAAAATTGACTTTAAACAAGTCCTCCAATAGCATTCGCGTTCCATTATAAAATGGTGTAATCCAAGCATCCTTTTGCCCAGAATTAATTATTTTTTGCCTCAATTCCTCTGCTTCACCAATCGTTGCATATTCTCCTTGAGTAAAACGAGTAATCTTATCTGGGTAATTCAATAATAAAGGTTCGCCATATTGTTTCAAATGATCCCACTTAAAGTTATTAGGAAAGCGATATGCAGCAATTTGAATTTTAAATTCTAACCCTTCAGCACAAATATTCTTTGCTATCACTATCAATTTTGCATAGATATTTTCATCATTTAAATCTTTCCCGATAAACCAAGAAAAATCTACACCACCATCCGTTTCACAAGGATCTTTCACAACTACCTCTTCAACAACAGTAATTACAGGCGCTACTACTGGCACAACACCCTCTTCAACAACAGCTACTATAGGCGCACTTACTGGCACACCCTCCTCTTCAACAACAAGAACTACAGGCACCACTATTTCCACGACTTCATCTTCAATAACAGCAACTACAGGCACTACTACTGGTTCTACCTCAACTTCTACAACAGCAACTACAGGCACTACTACTACCACAACTTCCTCTTCAACAACAGTAACTACAGGCGCTACTACAGGTATAACTTCCTCTTCAACTACAACAACTACTGGCACTATTACTGGCTCAACCTCTACTTCAACCTCTACAACAGCAACTACAGGCTCTACTACAGGTATAACTTCCTCTTCAACTACAGCAACTACGGGCACTAGCACCACATCCTCTTCAACAACAATTACTTCTTCAACAACAGCCACATCTCCAACATCTCCGACCTCAAACTCTTCTAGAGTTTTACGTTGGCCAAAAACAAAAACTGTAACAAAAGCATCTTTCTGGCCCACTTCTTCTTCAGCCAACATTTGTTTAAACGCTTCAGCTTCTTCCAACGTTTCAAAAGGTCCAAATGTATACCTAGTTTTTCCATCTGGATATAATTTCGCAGTGATCTTCCCATACTTTTCTAGGTACTGCAATTTAAAATCATTAGTATCAACTACAGACCCAATCTCAACTTTAAATTTTAACCCAGTAATCGTCTTTGCTGCAGCATCCTTCACATTACTCCCTTCAAGATTTACATGTTTATTCCCTACCAAATCAATCCCCTTACTACCACCATCAACATCCGAAATTGCTCTAGTATTACGCTTAGTTAAAGCCTTATGAATATCTTCATCAAAATCTGTTTTAGTATATTCTTCTACATAAAATTGTTCAAATGATTTCTCCACACCATTATCATTAATCCTTACCTCCGGAGGAGCACATAAAGAATCTTTAACAATCAATTTCTGCTTGGCAATTTCTGAGCCTAACAACGTTTTAAAGGGGCCAACAACATTTTTAGAAGTACCATTAGGATAATGTATAGTTGATAATTTTGCCAATAAAGCTGAATCAGTTTTAAGAGAATCCACACATGAAGCATCAACAAAATACTGAACGCCAGCCTTTATTTCGCTACCTCTTTCATTTAACACTTTATCATAAATCATTTCTTTATACCCATTCTTTGTATTCTCTTTACGATATTGTTCAATTTGAGCATCAATCTTACCTTGTAACGGATCCAGACGATCAGAAATTCCAACCAAATTAACATTAGAATATACATTAAAGTCGTGTTCAACCTCTATGTAAGTTGCCAAAGATTGAACATCAATATAATCGATTTTTGCATCATACCCGCCAACCTCTATAGCAATCTTATATTTATTACCAGGTGCTAAGGCTAGCATATATTTACCAGTTGATGAGTTAGACTGAAACTCTCCTGTTAACTCTCCTGTTTTATCATCCGTAACAGTAATATCAGCTTCAACCAACTCCCCATCAGCTTGAGTAACCCCAACTACCAAAGCTAAAACAGGTCTAATTCCAAAATGACCCGGAGAAACAGCATATATATCACTTTCTCCGTTTTCGCTCCTTCCAGAAGTTGAATAATAACCTGTTTTCCCATCTGCTGACAACACATAATATCGATCACCATCAATCGTATTGATTGGGTAGCCAACATTTACAGGAACATCCCAACCTTCATCAGTCAGGTAAGTATAAAATATATCATAATCCCCCATACTATTATGACCTTTAGAACTAAAATACATAGTTCTACTATCAGGATGTATAAAAGGCGCATCATCATCAAAACGTGTATTAATTACGGGACCTAAATTTTTAGCCTCCCCCCAAGAATCATCCGACTGAAGTTTAGCTGAATAAAGATCTCGCCCCCCAAAACCACCTTCCCTATCACTTGCAAAATAAAGAGTCTTTCCATCACTTGCTAAAGTTGCACTACCTTCCCAATCCTGAGTATTAACCTCTCCTTTCAACCTCTCTGGCTTACTCCATTCATCCCCTATAAGATTACTAAAATAAATATCCCCGCTATTTTTTTTATTTTGATTATAAACAAATAACTTTTGACCATCAGCTGAAATTGCAATACTGGCATCATGTCCTACCGTATTAATATTCCCACCTATACTTTCCGGATCTAACCATTCGTCACCAAACTTATACGAAATCATTATATCTTCATAATATTGCCCATCTTCATCCCGCTTCCCAGTAGGCCCCATCAAACCTCCCCTACTCATATCACCTCTATATGTAAAAATCATCATAGACTCATCTGGAGTAATTACCGGTACATACTCAGAATAATCAGTATTAATAGGGAAGCCAATATTAACAATATCAACTTTTAATGTATCATTCATATAAAGCATTGCATTCTCACAATAAACAATGTTTTGCCTTGCTAAAGCTTTCTGACCATCAACAACATCTTCGTCTGATATATAATTAGCATACGAAGAAATTGCCTCGTCAAACCTATGATTCACAGCATAAGCTCTTCCTAAATAATAATTAACTTCATTAAATTCAGGATTCGAGACCTTAACTTCCAATAGCTTCTCTAATGCTTCCTCTTTTTTATTTTTAAAAAAAGAATAACAAATCCCTACCATAAGATTATAATAAGGATCTTCTGGATTAGCTTTAGAAAGTCGTTCAAAAAGTTTTAATGCCTTAGGAACATTCTTACTCTCATCATCATAATAATAAAACTCCGCTTTTTCAAGTATTCTATTCTCATCCTTACTCGAAAGTTTAGTTTGAGAAAACACTGAGCCAACACCAAAGGTTAACCACAAAACTAAAACTAAACACTTCTCAATCACCATCTCAAAATCAATTTCGTACACACTAAGCACAGCTAAGGTATAGTTAATATAACTTCAAGTTATTAACATTCGTTTGCAGTTATCAACACTGTTACTAACATGCTCATCCAATTTAGTAACTTATATTTGCCAAATAATTGTTGATATGAGAGGGACAGAGTATAATTATTTAGAATTAAAAAATGGGATTAGAATCATTCATAAACCTACAAAAAGCGAGGTAGCTCATTGTGGTTTCACAATAAAAACAGGGTCAAGAGATGAAACTACAGATCAATCTGGCATAAGTCACTTTATAGAACATGCTATTTTTAAAGGAACTAAAAACCGTAAATCATATCACATCCTCAACCGAATTGACAATGTCGGTGGTGAAATAAATGCTTTTACAACAAAGGAAGAAACAAGCATCTACGCATCATTCACTAAAGAACATTTAGAAAGAGCCCTAGAACTACTCACCGACATCTTATTTAATTCTATTTACCCAGAAAACGAATTAAAAAAAGAAAAAGACGTTATTATAGATGAAATAAACTCCTATCTAGACAGCCCATACGAACAAATTTATGATGATTTTGAAGAGCTGATATTCAAAGATCACCCGCTCAGCATGAATATACTAGGGACTATTGAAAGCGTTAAAAAAATAGATAGAGATAAAATCCTTCTTTTTATTAAAGAAAACTATAGAACAGATCAAATAGTTTTTAGTGTTGTAGGTGATTTCCCTTTTGAAAAGATGGAAAAACTATGTAGAAAACACCTTGATGACATTCCAGAAAAAACAAGCGAAAAAAAACGTAATACCTTTAAAGATTATACACCAATTAACAAAGAAATAAAAAAAGATGTCTACCAAACTCACTGCATCATAGGCAACACTGCTTACGGAGCATACAACAAAAACAAAACCAATTTTATACTCTTAAACAACATTTTAGGAGGACCAGCAATGAACAGCCGATTAAATTTTGGTATTAGAGAAAGATACGGAATCACATACAATATAGAATCTTCTTATACCACCTTTTCTGATATTGGACTCTTTTACATTTACTTAGGAACAGACATTAAACACTTAGAAAAAAGCATTAAATTAGTACATCGAGAGCTTAAAAGTTTAAGAGATAAAAAAATGAGCCCAACTCAATTATCAAAAGCAAAAAAGCAAATTATTGGTCAAATAACCCTTTCAGAAGAAAACAATTGCAACATCATGTTGGGCATGGGCAAAAGCTTGCTTCTATACAATAAAGTTGATAGTCTAGAAGAAACGTTTCAGAAAATAAACGCTATCACCCCTGAGAACCTTCAACATGTTGCGAATGAAGTATTCAATAAAGAACAATTAAGCAGCTTACTATTTACACCAAAAGATTAATATTATAGAATGGATTTTTTACCAGAAGAAGTAGACAATTTTGTTACAAAAAACACGGAGAACGAACCCGATATTTTAAACGAGCTTAATCATGAAACATGGGAAAAAGTGTTAATACCCAGAATGTTATCAGGACATTTACAAGGCAGAGTACTTAGTATGCTCTGTCACATGATTCGACCTAAAACCATTTTAGAAATTGGAACTTACACAGGGTATTCTGCGATCTGCATGGCAGAAGGTCTTGAAGAGGGTGGCAAAATACACACCATAGATATTAATGAAGAGTTAGAATCTATGGTAAAAAAATACATCAACAAAGCTGAATTACAAGATACTATTATCAACCATGTTGGTAATGCCATGGACTTAATACCAACATTACCAGAAACTTTTGACTTAGTATTTATTGATGCGGATAAAACAAACTATGCAAATTATTACGATTTAGTTTTTGACAAAGTAAATAAAGGAGGATACATTATTGCTGACAATGTTTTATGGAGTGGAAAAGTAGCTGATAGCGAAAAAAATCAAGACAGCGATACTCAAGCACTAATAGCTTATTCTAAAAAAATACACAATGATGACCGCGTACAAAATGTATTATTCCCAATAAGGGACGGATTAATGATAGCA
>Ga0105356_10005958_pt1 | contig 11456 bp, 7 predicted proteins | sample GOMGulsemesocosm_3_FD_83502 | JGI IMG/M metagenome (GOLD analysis project Ga0105356, IMG submission 83502) | Methane-oxidizing microbial communities from mesocosms in the Gulf of Mexico - GOM9D Gulf of Mexico | ecosystem: Environmental > Aquatic > Marine > Cold seeps | place: Gulf of Mexico...
ATGAAGTTTGGAATGTTTTACCTGACAAACATTCAGACAATTTAATTTGGGTTAGTACCTCCAACGGTTTAAATCTGGTAGATAGTAATAATCACACTGTCAAACAGTTTGTAGTTAATTCCGATACGAAAAGCGTTTATAACGAAAGCTATATTTTCCAAATAGCTGAGTTCGAACCTCATAAATTACTACTCTCCACAGCAGTTGGTATTCGTGTTTTTGATACGCAATTAGAGAAGTTGGTTGCCTTACCCTTTGCTGAAGACGTTAAAACTTTGTTAGCAGAGGAGCAATACTTTATTTATTTTAATGATGGCGCTTTATGGGTCATTAATACTAAGGGGCTTTTTCAAATAGAACTAAAGAGCGGGTTAATAACTTCTTACCCAGAGGTACTTGAAAAAATCACAGCGGATAATCTTTGGGGTGTATTGGGTTATTTACCGGGTAGTGATTTACTGCTAATTTCTAGTAATAATGCCCTGTGGGGTTTTGATGAATCAAACAAAGAAATAAAACAACTCTATTTGCATCCGGATGTTTTAGACAGTGAATATGTCTCAATTGATAATTGGGTTATTGATGACGAAAATATTCTATGGTTAAGTTTTTCTGCAAAAGGATTAGTCGGCTTAACGTTACCCGACTTTAAACAAAAATACTTTTATAATAAAAGCAATTCAATAATCGATGATAATGTCTATGGCGTTATGAAAGATTCAGAAGGTGATCTTTGGTTTTCTACCCACGGTGGGATTTTTATGTTGAATACTAAAACTCAACATATTAGACACTTTACCATTGCCGACGGTTTTGCCGCAATGGAGTATAATTCTAAGGCTTACAGTTATTTAAATGATCAGCGACTTGCCTATGGTTCCATGGAAGGGTTAAGTTTTTTCGATCCCTTGGTGTTAAAAAGGTTAAATGAAAACAGGGCTATTAATCTAAAAATTACTAATATAAATGTTTTATCGCGTGAACTAAATTTACCTTTATCATTATCGGATAATAAGGAGATATCGTTAGAACATGATGACGTTGGCATACGAATAGACTTCTCAACATTCTCTTTTAGCAGTCGTAACAAAACGAGTTATGAATATCGATTAATGGGTAATAGCACAGTTAATTATCCTCCAACATTCGAAAATTATATCACTTTTCCAAGCTTACCTTCAGGCCAGCACGTTTTGGAAATTAGGGCGAAATCACCAATAACAGGCGTTTATTCGAAGCCAACAAAGTTAAAAATAAGAGTGAGTTACGTGCCTTGGTTATCCCCTTTAGCCTATTTTATTTATCTTGTTGTTTTTATCAGTATTACCTTGAGTTGGTATTCAAGAAGAAGCAGGCAGCGTAGATTATTATTAGCGGCCCACGAAGAAGTTAAATTTAGAGAGAATCGTTTACAGTTGGCGTTAACGGGTAGTAATAGCGAGGTCTGGGATTGGCAATCACATGACAATTTAATGTTTGGTAAACGGATTTCACAAGAGTTAGGTTATGTCGATTTAGCTTCATCTCATAGTTTTGAAGAGCATGTTGAACTGATTCATCCAAATGATCGAATAAGCTTTGTTTCTACTTGGCAGTCTTTTTTAGCAAACGCCGATTTGGAGGTAAATTTCTCTTGTACATATCGCATGGTGAATTCAGAGGGTGAATGGTTATGGTATAAGGATTTGGGGAAAATTGTCGCCATTGACAATGAAGGCAACGCGACACGGATTACCGGTTCTTACACTAACATTACTCAAAGTAGAGCAGATGAAGAGCGCGCACAACACTATGGTGAGGCATTTAAACAAACGAAAGATTGGGTTTTAATTATCACTGAAGACTTTCAGCATGTTACGGCTAATCAATCCTTTAGAGATGTCTTTAAATGGAGTGATGAACAGTTTCAGTTCGATCATGCTTTATTGGGAATAAATAAAGTTCGATGGAGGTTCTATCGTCAATTATTACCGACTTTAGTTGAGGGGCAGCATTGGTCTGGAGAAGAGTTAATTGAAACAGAAGCTCATGAAGAGTTTCATGTATTGGTAAATATCAATGTTAGCCTTAATGAAGCAACCAAGAGCTTGCATTATATCTGTGTTTTTACCGACATAACCGCTCAAAAAATTGCTGAAAAAGAGCTACGTTATATGGCCAACTATGACCATTTAACAGATCTACCTAATCGTTCTTTATTATTAGAGCGTATTAAGCATGCTATGGATTTCTCTAAAAGAAAATCCTTATCAATAGCATTGTTTTTCATTGATTTAGACAAGTTTAAACAGGTCAATGATTCATTGGGTCATGAATTTGGCGATATGCTGCTTGTTGAGATAACGAGGCGTTTAACCAATATATTACGGGTAGATGATACGGTTGCTCGCATCGGTGGTGATGAGTTTGTCGTTTTACTAGAGTCTTTCAGGGGCAATGCACAGTTAAGTCATATAGCGCAAAAAATTATTGCGGAAGTCGAAAAACCAGTCACCCTAGACGGTAATATTGTCAGTATTGGTGCAAGCATTGGTATTGCCTTATACCCCGACGATGCAAAAAATTCTAAAGAGTTGCTCAGACATGCAGATGTAGCTATGTATCATGCAAAGCAAATTGGTCGCAATACTTTTCAGTTTTTTACCCCAAGAATGAACTTTGAAGCCAGCGTTCGATTGCAAAAAGAATCGAACATAAAGATGGCACATAAAAATAATGAGTTTATTAACCATTATCAACCGATAGTTGATGAAAAAGCAGGAAAAGTTGTTGGTGTCGAAATGTTAATGCGCTGGCAAAGTTCAGAAGGCTTAATACCACCTTTTGCTTTTATTTCTATTGCTGAAGAATTGGGTTTGATAATACCAATGACCGAGTTGGCACTTGATCGAGGTTTAGCCGATTTAAACAAATGGCATAAATTTGCGCCAGAAATGTTTTTATCGGTAAATCTTTCTGCACAACACTTTTTAAAAGATAGCCTGGTTCCTTATGTTTCATCATTGCTCAAAAAGCACAATTTCTCTCCCAGTATCTTAAAGTTTGAAGTTACTGAAAGTGCTTTGATTTCAGAGCCTGAAAAAGCCATATGTACTATGAAAGCTTTATCTGAATTAGGCGTGACTTTGGCTTTGGATGACTTCGGTACCGGTTATTCATCATTAGAGTATTTGAAAAAATTACCACTTGATATTATTAAAATTGATCGCAGTTTTGTTTCTGGAATCGGTGAAGAGGAAGCTGATGAGGCGATAGTTGACGCAACGCTCGTTTTAGCTAAACGTTTAGGTATGGGGTGTATCGCTGAAGGTGTTGAAACCAAAGCCCAATTAGATTATCTAACGAAACAAAACTGTCATTTGATACAAGGGTACTTATTTAGCAAGCCGATTGATAGCGACGGAATAGTTGATTGCTTAAAACAAAAGTGTATTGAGAAAATATCGGCGCAACTATAAGGTTAGCTTTCTAATAAGTAGATTATTTTATGGATAATTTGCAATAGGCTAAATGGGGGAGGCTTAAGCAAAATGACATAAATCAATGTCACGATATCTTTACTTGCAATTTTTTCGTTAGATTTCCCCTCTACTTGAAAGCGAAAGATTTACGCCCATATAATTTTTAACGATTTAGATTTTGATAATGTTTCAACAAAATGAAACTGAGGAAAACCACATGACACAACATTTTGATTATATCGCCATTGGCGGCGGAAGTGGCGGTATTGCGTCGGCTAATAGAGCGGCTAAATTAGGTAAAAAAGCAGCGGTAATAGAGGCAAAATATATTGGCGGTACTTGTGTAAATGTTGGTTGTGTACCTAAAAAAGCCATGTGGTATGCAGGCCAAATTGCTGATGCATTGCGTTACGCACCTGATTTTGGTTTTAATGCACCACTAAAAGGTTTCGATTGGCCAACTTTAGTTAAAAATCGTGAAGCCTATATTGAACGAATTCATGCGGCTTATCAAAGGGGCTTTGATAGTAATAATGTTACTGTAATTAACGGTTTTGCAAAATTTGTCAATAAAAATACAGTTGAAGTCGATGGCGCGTTATATTCTGCTGATCATATAACTATCGCTACTGGTGGTCGCCCGCAGGTTCCGCAAATTGAAGGTGCTGAATTTGGCATCGACTCAGATGGTTTTTTCGCTTTAACTGAGCAACCTAAAAGTGTGGTAGTTATTGGTGCAGGTTATATCGCGGTAGAACTGGCAGGTGTATTTAATGCGCTAGGTACAGAAGCGCATTTATTAGTGCGTAAAGAAAAGCCGTTACGTGTTTTTGATGACATGTTAAGCGATACGTTAGTTGAGCAAATGGCGAAACACGGTCCAAGGTTACATACTCAAAGTACACCAGAACGAATAGAAAAACTTGTCGATGGTAAGTTGATGGTGCACTTAACCAACGGAAAGGCTGTTGGCCCTGTTGATACCTTGGTTTGGGCAATAGGACGCGAACCAGCCACTGATAATTTAAACCTTGAAGCTGCAGGTGTCGAACTCGATGAGCGCGGGTTTATAACAACCGACAAGTATCAAAATACCAATGTAGAAAATATTTACGCTGTTGGTGACAATACAGGAAGAGCGCAACTTACACCTGTAGCTGTTGCCGCTGGTCGTCGCTTGTGTGAACGTCTATTTAATAATAAGCCTTATGAGCATTTAGATTATAGCAATATTGCAACGGTTGTTTTTAGTCACCCTGTTATTGGTACCGTTGGCTTATCTGAGCGAGATGCGATAAGTGAATACGGAGAAGATCAGGTAAAGGTATATAATTCACAATTTACAGCACTTTATCAGGCGATTACTGAAGACCATAGAGATCCAACACGAATGAAATTAATTTGTGTCGGCAAAGAAGAAAAAATTGTCGGTATTCATAGTATAGGATTTGGTAGTGATGAATTATTGCAGGGCTTTGCTGTTGCGCTAAAAATGGGCGCAACGAAAGCAGATTTCGATAATACTATCGCGATACATCCAACATCAGCCGAAGAATTCGTCACTTTATAATTTACGAAGGCAGTTAACCACTCAGTAAGGGTATTTAGTCACAGCGCTATATCTTAATCATCAAGCCGTAAGTATGTTTGTTTATCCAACTCCATATAGACAAACAACTCGGCAATGACAGGATCATCGAACAATCGATTATGCCGAGTTCAGCTTGAGCGCTGTTCTTTCTTATACACGCTAAAGTCTAAACATTCCTCAAATTCCTTAATATCATTGAATATTCATCTTTATATTCCTGATATGATAGCTAAGAATTCGCTCAGATTTTATCAATAAACGAGCAATAGGAATAAAAATGAAACTTAGCGAAAAAATTAAACAATTAAGAAATAAAGCCGGTCTAACGCAGCCTGAGCTAGCGCAAAAAGCTGACATAGAACAGTCGTATTTATCAAAGCTCGAAAATGATAAGGGGTCGCCCTCGTTTGAGGTTATTGGTAAAATTGCGAGTGCTTTAGATTATGATGCCATGGCGTTAATCGAGAGTTTAGACAAGCAGTTTATTCAAGATAATTTGAGTCACTTACCTGAAGTGGCCGCGAAAGCGGCTGAAATGCGTTATGAAAAATCTCAACGTATGAAAAGAAGTTATATTCAAGCCTCACTCCTAATTCTCTTGGGTATTGTTTTATTATTACTGGGGCAAACTAAAGTCGTTTTTTCTGAGATAGCTTACGAATATTACTCCGAAGGTGTTATTCAACATGATGAACCACTACAGCAGTTTCAAACTTATCCGATAAAACTTACAGACGAAAATTGGGAAGTAGCTAAAAAGCGTATTACCTCAAACATACCTAGATTAGACGAAAAATATTTAGTGATAGATAAATATTTAGGTGAGAATTTTATCGAGCCAAAAGATAACGGTCGTCGTTATTATAAATTAAAAGAGAAAAGCGAACATGCTGCGGGTGGTAATCAATTATTGGTTGTTTTTGGTTTTGTCTTATTTATCGCAGGCGGATTTTATATGTTTTACAGTTACCAGTTTAAAGAATAAGCCATCTTAGTAGGCTTTATACTTCTTATAATCAGGATAGAGTTCTAAATAGTCACACCAGTGACTTAGTGATGTTGGTTTAAAGCGCTTATCGGTTGCTTTAAACCATCTCGAAGTACGCCTAGGCTGTAATTGGAACCTTATTTTATAACCATCTATTGCGACATAACAGGCTAGCTTTTCTCCCGTCTCATTTGTTACTTTTATTTGGGCGAAATTAGCGAGACTATAATTGGTGATCACAGTCGTTTTAGGTTTCGCATGGGCATAGGCGGCAATAAAAATTAAAAAACCTATGATATATAAATTTTTGTTTAACATTATTCAAATAGAAAGTATTTAATTCAACTGTAGAAATAACTGTTTGGTTTTAATTAATAATAGCACTAAACGATTAACTTAAAAAAACGAATTTAATAGTGGTTATAACAAAAGATTTAAAATTATTTGCAAAATTTTAAATTTAAGCATTGAAAGCAATTCAACTTGTCTCCATAACTAGTTTAACAATATAAAAACATGCCCAACAACAGGCAGCTAATAATAGAGATTATCCCATGGCTAACTTAGTCCCATTAAAAAAAGAACAACATCAAAATTTAAAAGTTTCATCACAACGTAACTTATCTCATGTCGCTAAACAGCATATTGTGCCTGTACATGCTAGAGAGTATGCTCAAGCATCAACTAGTTTTCCAATTTTACTTGTTAAAGAGCCTGAGTCTGAGCGTTTTCGCAGCATCGTTATGTTAGGACTTGAAGCCGGTGAAAATTTATATTTAACGGATGAAAAATGGAATGGTGTTTATGTTCCTCAATCAGTATCAATGGTGCCGTTTGCTTTAGGATTAGATCCTGAAAAAGAAAAAACATTAACTGCATGTATTGATATGGACAGTGAATTTGTTGGCGAAGACAAAGAAAATGCTCTTTTTGACGCTGAAGGTAATGACACTGAATTTTTCAAAAATGTTCAAGAATCTTTAGGTCGTTTATATGACAACGAAGTTATGACAGAGAAATTTGTTCAAGAACTTGTTGATAATGACTTATTAGTTGAGCTTGAATTAAGTATGTCTTTCAGTACCGGCGAAAATAAGAAGCTTGTTGGCTTATTTGGTATCGATGAGAAGAAACTACAAGACTTGTCGGATGATAAAGTATTAGATTTTCATAAACGTGGCTTATTTATCCCAATTCATGCAATGCTTGGTTCATTAGGCCAAGTTAATCGTTTAGCGCAATTACGTAATACTAGCTCAGACGTTAAAGTTGCTAATATTCAGTTTAAATTGTTAGAAGAAAAAGCCGAAAAATAATCGCTATTCTTTTAATAAAAAAGGGCTTTTAGCCCTTTTTTTGTGCCTTAAATAAAATTAAAATTTAACAGCATGCGCTAGCTGTGCTAATTTAATATTAGTAGAGTATTAAATAGTGGGTTTATTGAGGACCTTATGGCAGAGCAAAAGAAAATTACCTCAGAATTAGAAGAGCAGATTCAAAGTCTTGCAGGTGATATTTATATTCAAATTGAAGATAAAGTATCAGCCTTTGTTGCTGACTTTGCTAAAGAAAGCGTTATGGACGACGACGCCATAGAAAAACACCCGCATTTTCAGCAATTATTAAAAAAGGTCCAAATTCAGGAAGAAGAACAAAGTAAAACCATTAATAGGATTACTGAAGAAACAAGTAAAGACATTGAAGTTTTGCAAAAGAAGGTTGAGGAATTAACGAGTGATATTTCCTCGCGAGATCAAACGATCAAAAATACTACAGAACTCAATGATGCAAAACTAACCGACACAGAAAAAGTATTAAAAGAAAAATTAGCAGAAATCTCATCAATATCAACACAGTTAAAAACGCTTACCGCGACCGAAAAATCGCAGTCTGAGGAATTAGACTCAAACAAAACTAACTTGTCTCAATTGAGCGATGCGTTAGAACAGAAACAACAAAGTTATAGCAGTTTAGAAAAAAACGACAAAGCCAAATCAGCAACATTGGAAATTCAAAATCAACAAATATCAGAGTTAAAATTACAATTAGATACGGCATCGGCAGAATTAGAGTTGATGAAAGCAAACCAAGCGAAAGAACTTGCTGAAGCCTCTAAAAAAATAACCACCGAGAAGCATCAAGCGACTGAGTCATCCAATCAAGCCTCTTTGTTATCTGATCAATTGCAACAAGCCATTGAAAATTTACAAGTCAGTGAAAAAAATGAATTGAGCAATAAGCAAGAACTTCAATCTTTGCAAGATAAACAGCAAGAATCGTTAGCTAAACTCGCTAAGTTTGATCAGGAAAAAACCGAAGCCATTGCTTACCAAGAACTGCAAGTTAAACAAATTGAATCGTCAAAAGTTACTAACCAAAAGTTACAATCTGATATCGAAGCCTTGGCTAAACAACACAAAGCTCTAGAAGATAAAAATGCTAATTTGGAGCGGGTCATTGAAGAAGGTGATCAAAAAGCAAAAATGCAAAACGACAATGTCAGTAATAAACAAAATGAGTTGAATGAACTAACATTACAGATAGAGCAGTTACAACAAAAAAATGAACATTCAACAACTGAGGTAAGCAATTTAACAACAGAAAATAAAAACTTGGCAGCCTCTTTAGATAAAAGTATAAAAGAGCAACATGAAAATAGCGTAGCACATGATTTGGTCATGAAAAAAGAACAACAAACGTATAAAGAAGAAAAAGATAATTTAACGCAAAAGCTTGTTACGGAAACAGAAAAACAAACAGCATCAGAAAATAACTATCAAGCTCAATTAGGCGAAAATGAGCAACATCAAAAGCAAATAAATACCTTAACTATTGCTGCAAAAGCCTATCAAAATGAAGTGTCAAATTTAAAAGGTAAAGTAGAAATAGGTGACAAACAAATTCTTGATGATAAAAATTCAATTCATCAATTAAAAGATCAAATGTCAGAAATTCAAACTCATTGGCAAAAAACGACTGAAGAACTACAACAAAAGCATGATGTACTTGATGATTCACTATCGAAAGCTAATACAGATAATATGCAATATCAGCAAGAGATTTCAGCATTAAATGGTAAGGTTTCTTCAGCTAAAGAGAGTGTGTTAAGTTCTCAACAGCGATTTGAGTCTGGCCGAGAAAAACAGGAAAACGAGTACAATAAGGCCCGGGAAACTATTAAATACTTACGTGATGAAAATCTAGAACTCAGCAGTAAACTTGAACAAGAAGTTGCTGAATTGGAAGATAAAGTGCGTGAGTATCGACTACGATTTGAGTATGCTCAAAAACAACTTACCAATAAATAACGTTATAAATACCTGAGAATAAATAAGTGTCGATAAAATCCCCCTTTTCAAAACTAAGCCAATGGCAACAAGTCGCTTTTTGTACAGCATTGCTTGAACGTATGTTACCTAATTATCAAATGTTTTCTGAGGCTGTTGAATTTGGCGAGTATAAAGTTTTACGCAATCAACTTGACCTTGTGTGGCAGTGGTTAGATAAAAAGAGTAGTTGTAAAATTAACTACCAAGCTCAGTTGTTAAAATTAGAACCGCAAGTACCAGATCCTGAAGAATTCGATTTTTTCGGCGTTTTTCCCGCCTTAGATGTTTGCATGGGCATAATGTCGCTATTGCAAGGGTTGGAAGATAAAGAAAGTGATAGCTTATTGAGTATCCCCCAATTGTCTGAAAATAGTGTTAGTGCCTATGTTGAGCTGGAGCTAATTGAACAGCTTGAAGAGGACAACATGGCTGATAATGATGAAGATATTCAAAACGAAATACAGCAGCATCCTCTAATGCAATGGGAAGTAGCAACTCAAATCGAGTTATGCGACTTTTTATCTTTAGCGCCGGAAAATAAACAAACCTGTATCGAGGCGAAAGCTATGGTGCTTGAAGAAGGTTTGTCTAACTTAGGTATTGAAATTCAATAGAACAATTGGCAAAGGCTTTAAATTAACTATTGAAGCCACAGTTTTGTGTTTGTTGCGTTTATTCAGGGCGCAATAAGGCATACTGTAATTCATCACCCCAAACACCTTTAAAAAAGACATTTTTAATGAAATGACCTTCTCTGCGAAAGCCAACTTTTCAAGCAGTCGATACGAAGCTGTATTTGCTGCATCGGTTGTAGCAACGACTCTATGTTTGTTAAGTTCGCTGAATACATAACATAAAAAGCTTGATACAGCTTCTGTTGCAACCCCTTTTCCTTGATGAACGGGGCATACTGTAAAGCCTATTTCTATTTGTTCTTAATCTATAAAGTGTACAGCTAGGTCGCCAACCAATTCGTCTGAATCGACTGATGATATTGCAAGTTGATACCAACTTCCTTCGTTGCCGAAAGTCGAATAATCCATGCTTTCAAAAAGCTCAACCGCATCTTGATATGTGTAGTTTGTCCAACTCTGATATTTTGCTACTATTTCTTGTGAACGATACTTGGCAAGAGTTTCTAGATCCTTCCTTTTAAAGAGTCTAATAACGAAGTTTTCAGTTTTCAAAACTGGAGGGTTCATCTAATATCTTCTCTTTGATATAACGCCTGTATAAACGCGGTAAAACAGCACACTAAATTTTGAAGCTAAGTAGAATAGAGCAACCGGTTACAGGCTCTATTTGAAAATACTTGTGCAGTTAATTTTTACAATATGAGTTAAGTGGTCAGCTAAAGCAAAGTTAATTATGTAAAATTGTATTTAGATTTAAGCGTATTTAATTAGTTAAGTTTTTCATACAAGCGATAAGCTACTTGCCCAGCGATCTTTTCTTTTATTAACCGCCAGCTCGTCGGCAAAACTTGGCAATTATGCTCACTTTCCATTTCGATATATATTAGTGCATCTTCTGCGAGCCAATATTGATCCAAAAGTTCGGCTGCTTTCTCGATAAAACCTTTTCGAAAAGGAGGATCTAGGAAAACTAAATTAAACTCAGTTTCGTGGGACTGCGAATCATCAGCTAAATAAGCTAAAGCGTCAGTATGTTTAATGCTGACATTATCCGCACTTAATAAGGTTTGATTTTGTTTTAATTGTAGAGCTGCAGATTTATTGAATTCTAAAAATGTTACTTGATCGGCACCACGTGATAATGCTTCAAAACCTAATCCACCCGAACCAGCAAAGCAATCTAAGCAATTGCTGTCTTGAATATAAGGCATTAACCAATTAAAAACTGTCTCTTTTACTCTATCGGTTGTTGGGCGTAATCCCTCAGCCATAATAACGGGGAGTTTCCTACCTTTATGCTTTCCCGCAATGATGCGGATGTTGCCTTTCTGATTATTTTGGCCGGCTTGTTTTTTTCTATGATTCATATCACTGACAGTTTTTATTTTAGGTGTTACTATATCGTCAATTTTATCCTTGTTTGATCCGTTTTTGCTAATTTTATCTTTAGTA
>Ga0105356_10005966_pt1 | contig 11446 bp, 9 predicted proteins | sample GOMGulsemesocosm_3_FD_83502 | JGI IMG/M metagenome (GOLD analysis project Ga0105356, IMG submission 83502) | Methane-oxidizing microbial communities from mesocosms in the Gulf of Mexico - GOM9D Gulf of Mexico | ecosystem: Environmental > Aquatic > Marine > Cold seeps | place: Gulf of Mexico...
CTTTTAAACCCAAACGAACCTGTGATTGACCCGAGTCCTCACGCCTTTCGCATCACAGCAATCGGGTGGGGTGAGGATACAAACGCCCGGTTTTTAGTACAAAGCACTTTTAGTAAAGAATTATAAAGAACAAAGACTTATCTACATCCTTCGATGTTGGTTGAGTCTACCAAGGAGAGCAGTATGAAAGTCTTTAATAATCCGTATATGTGGTCCGCATTTCTGACGGTGTCCTTATCAGCCAGCCCATCAGGTGTTTTGGCCGCGCCGGGAGCAATTTCAGACAGCCCACTGTTTCTCTCCGCTGCGGTTCAACCTAACATCTTCTTCCTGGTTGATGATTCTGGCAGTATGTTTTGGGATGGCCTACTAAACAATGGTACGTTTAGTCCAGGTTCGGCTATCTATTCAACAGTTCCTCGCCCAGCCAGCACCGGCACAGGCTCTATTGATTGGCTGCAGCGCCGCATGAGTTGCCGCGGCTTTAACGTTATGGCCTACGACCCTTCAGTAACCTATACACCATGGGCCGGTGTTGATTCGGCTGGCAACGCCTACACTAATCAAAGCCTGACCAGCGCACGAAGAGACCCCTATAGTCCCTCCACCGCAGAAAACATCAGCAACCATGTTTACTTTACTTGGACTGATGCCGATGCCGATGGACAATACGATGGCCCCGCCGCAGGTGATTACCGCCTTGGCGGTGCCTCAGCCCCCAATCCAGCCACCGATGAATGTGGCGACGTATCGAGCAACGCCAATGGCACGACCGTTAGTGCATTAGCAACCACTGCTCAAAAAACAAACTATGCCAACTGGTTTTCCTATTACCGCAGTCGACAACATGTTGCAAAAAAAGCGCTCGCAGAAATAGTAAGTAATTCAACCTCGCGAGTAGGCCTGGGGACACTCCACAACAATAATAATGTTGGCACCGCAATCAAGGATGTAGACGATCTCACTTTGCCCATCAATGGAAGCGCTCAAACTAACAAGGCCGCGCTTATGCGCCAGCTGTTTAGAGTTCGGCCCAGCGGAGGAACACCATTACGCCAAAGTTTACGCAATGCAGGCAACTATTTTAAGGGTTCTACGGCACAGGGCAATCTATTTGGCGGCTCGGCACTCTCAGACCCCATCTTACCCGCTGCACAGGGTGGCTCTTGCCAACAGAATTTCACTATCCTGATGTCAGATGGTACATGGAACGGCTCCTCACCCTCAGTGGGTAATACTGATATCGACGGTACAGGCCCTTGGGATGGAGGTGCCTATGCCGACTCAGCTAGCAATACGCTGGCTGATGTTGCCATGAAGTACTACGAGGAAGATCTTGACTCCTCTTTACTCCCTGAGGTACCTGTGAATCCTGTTGATAGCAATACTGATCAGCACATGGTCACCTATACCGTTGCCTTTGGCGTGAACGGCACCTTGCCGGCCGCCGCTGACCCTACCTCAGCCGGCTTCACTTGGCCAACCCCAACGTCAAACTCAATCACCACCATTGACGACATGCGTCATGCGGCCTATAACGGTCGCGGAGAATTCTTAAGTGCGGGCGACCCACAACAACTGATCACAAGCCTCGGCGCGGCTATCAGCAATATCCAATCACGATCAGGTACCGCCGCTGCAGTATCGCTCAACTCAACCAGCGTTCAAGGCAACACTAAGGTATTTCGCGCCAGTTTTGATTCTGTCGGCTGGCACGGTAATCTTGAAGCACTAAGTTTAACTAGTGCAGGTGTTTTAACGACACCGCCAGTATGGGATGCAGCCAGCAGTCTTAATACGAGAATCCTTGCGGGCAATGCGCGAAAAATAGCCACTTTCAATGGCACCAAGGGTGTTATCTTTAATTGGCCTACCAACTACGGAACCGGGGGATTAACAGGCCTTGGGACAGGCGGCCTTAATAGCGCCCAAGTTTCAGATCTATTGTCACACACCGACGCCCCATTCCCTGCAAATACAGCCGTGCCCGCAGAAAGAGCTGCCAATCAAGCGTTTGGCCAAAATATTCTCGCCTATCACCGAGGAGACTTTACTAACGAAGGCACAAGTACAGGTCAATTCAGAGCACGCAACGGTCACTATTTAGGCGATATCGTACATGCTGGCCCCGTTTTTGTTGCCGAGCCTAATACAGCCTACCCTGATGCCCTGGAAGGCAGTACAAACCTTTACTCCACGTTCAAAGCGACTCAAGCTACTCGCCCTGCTCGCGTATACGCGGGTGCAAATGATGGCATGTTGCACGTATTCAATGCCGTCGATGGTTCGGCTAGTGCCGGTGAAGAAGTTTTTTCCTATATACCCGGCCTTGTCTTCTCATCAAATTCAGGCAAAGGCCTACACTCATTAGCAGAGCAAGGCTACAGTCATAATTATTATGTAGACCTTACACCGGCAGTTGCAGATGTATTTATTGAGATTGGTGGCTTGCCTGCAGCATGGAAAACAGTGCTAGTAGGGGGATTGCGCGCTGGCGGCAAAGGCATCTTTGCCCTTGATATCACCGACCCCACCATCTTAGTAACCGAAACAGACGTAGCCAACAACGTACCGCTATGGGAATTCACCCACCCTGACCTTGGCTTTACCTTCAGCGAAATTCAGATTGCTCGCTTACATAACGGCAAGTGGGCGGCAATTTTTGGTAATGGTTATAACAACGACCCAACAGGCGATGGCCGCGCAAAACTTTTCATCCATTATCTGGATGGCAGCGGCACGGTAATTCTGGATACCCAGGCAGGCAGCATGGTTAGCAATAGCTGTAGTCATGTAGATAGCGACTGTAATGGCCTGTCAACTCCCGCTCTAGCCGACCTTAACGGTGACGCCATTATCGACCGGGCATACGCAGGGGATTTACAAGGCAACTTATGGGTGTTCGATTTAACCGATACCACTCCGTTTAACATCAGTACGCCTAATGCCAGCAACTGGGGCTTTGCATATACTGATGGCAGTGGCAATCCAAGCCCATTATTCCAGGCTTGTACTTCAGCCACCTGTACCACAACTAGCCCCGGAGGTATAACTGTAGCCGCCAACAGACAACCGATCACTTCCAAGCCGACATTGGCCAGACACCCAAACAGAAACTCATCCGGCACCGCACCGAATATCTTAGCTTACATTGGTACGGGGCAGTATCTTACAACTTCTGACAATGCTTCTGCCGCACCGCAATCTTTCTATGGCGTTTGGGATGGAGGTACTTTCGGCATTACACCGCGCACATCACCATTAACAAGGAGTAATCTTGTATCTCAAACAATCTCTACACCAGTAACTCCTACACAAAGGATCCTTACCACTAACACGGTAAACTACAACCCAGCGGCTTCACCGCCCTCAACCCCTGAATACGGCTGGATAATTGATCTACCTGTTAACAAAGAGCGGGTTATTGTTGACTCCTTTGTTATCGGTGACATCATGTTTTTTAATACACTAATCCCCTCCACCAGCGCCTGTAGCGGCGGCGGTAGTGGCTTCTTAATGACTGTAAATATGATCAATGGTGGACAGCCTGCTTTCTCAGTTATTGATAACAATAACGACGGTGATTTCTCAAATGATCCGATACTTGGCGGACAATATGTAGGTAACGCAACCACCGCCTCACGTTTTATTAATAACGGTGCAGGGCGCTTCATACAACTTACTGGCGCAGGCTCCTCTACCTTAGCCCAAGGAGGCCGAGGAAACGAAGGCACCGCCGCACGAAGAATATCCTGGCGTCATCTGGACTATTAATAACATTAAGTCAATAAGCGAAAGAGGAGTTATCTGTGATGGGTGCTTTTAGAAAAATATTTTTTATATTACTTTTCTCTTCATGGGCCAGCATCAGTTTTGGCGGTCTGCTAGATGAAGAGGCAAAGGGTAACATTGACGCAGTCGACCTAAAAACTCGAGAAATTGTTATTAATGACTGGGTCTACAAACTGGCGCTGGATTTGAAGGTACATAGCAGCAAAGGCCTGGAAACTGATTTCGCGCTTAAACAAGGGCAAGCCGTAACATATGGTATTGACCCAACGTCAATTCAACGCGATGTGCAAACCATTGTTGATATTTGGCTAGAGAAATAACAGTACAAACTAATATTGTATGTGGAGTAAATATAATGCCGACTGGTTCCAAATCTAAAGGTTTTACAATGATTGAGCTAGCAATTGTGATGCTGGTTGTCGCAATTCTCGCGGCTATTGCCTACCCTTCTTATCAAGATAGTATTTTAAAAAGTAGGCGGGCTGATGCTAAAGAGCTACTGCTGCGTACCGCTCAAGCGCAAGAGCGGCACTTTACACAGTTTGCACAATATGCTCCCAATTTAGGGGTAGCCCCTAACCCTGCCTTAGCTCCCCAGTTTTTAGGCCTAGCTCCTCAAAATTTAATCAGTGACGGTGGCTTTTATAATATAACTGTAGTAGCTGCCGGTGCAATCTTTACATTGTCAGCAAATGACACACTTGGCGGTGATGCTTTTTGTGGCAATTTTACCCTAACCCAAACTGGAGCAAGAAACACGTCTGTTCCTGCTAACGCCCTAGCCTGCTGGTGATTTTTACTAATCTAAATAAAAAGGGTGCTCTAGGCACCCTTTTTTTGTTTTCAAAACACCTCATTAATTCAACAATCATTAACCCTTACAAAACCTTTAGTTGCCACAACCAAAGAAAGCTATAAAGTAGAAAGGAATAGCCACACCCTAACTTTTTACTACTATCTTCCAATAATCTAATACAAACCCATAACAATGGACCTCACCCCCATACAACCCTTCCTTGATTGGCTGGCTGATCACCAGCAATGGATTGCTGTGTCTATCGCGGCTATCGCCTTTCTGGAATCGCTAGCGATTGCTGGCATTGTCATTCCGGGGGTACTGCTATTGTTCGGTGCCTGCGCGATGGCGGGCAGCGGTACCTTGGGGGTATGGGTTGCGCTGGCCAGCGCGCTGGTGGGGGCAATTTTAGGCGACTGTATTAGTTTCTTTCTGGGCAAAACGTTAAAAGACCATATCCGCGACCTTTGGCCCTTTAGAAATTATCCGCAATGGCTGGATAACGGCGAGAAGTTTTTCAATCTCCACGGCGGTAAAAGCATTATGATCGGCCGTTTTGTTGGCCCTATTCGACCGGTATTGCCACTGGTTGCAGGCATGCTAGACATGTCATCGATCCGCTTTGTCAGCATCAATTTTATTTCTGCTTTAGGCTGGGCACCGCTTTATGTCTTACCTGGCTACCTGTTTGGCGCCTCACTTAAGCAGGACATTAATCTACCCGAGGGCATTGGCAATCTCGGCTGGTTGCTACTTGGCATTTGTGCTGCGCTGTTTCTATTTGTGCGCCTGACACACTGGCACCTGCATCCGGACTCGCGTATCTATCGCATGTTGCATAGCTGGATAGATCGACAACATAATGTGCGTATTTTCTGGCATTGGCTGGCAGAGCACCGCGGCGAACGGCCCACCTTCCCCCTTTTATCCACGTTACTGATAATCGCCAGCCTGATAGGCTTCAGCCTGGTTTGGCTGCCAACACCTAATACGGGATTTATCGGCGAATTAAACATCGCCACGCAGGATTATTTTTCAAGCCTTCAACATCCCTGGCTGGATCGAATTTTTATATTCAGCCTGCGCCTGGCCGAAACAGGTTGCCTTGTTATCCTCTCCGCCCCGCTTGTCTGCTGGCTTTTACTAAAACGCCATTTTGCCGCTGGCTCACATTTCATCACGGCACTGATAGTAACAATAGCTGTCAGCACACTGGTAACCGGCATCAGCAATGAAACTGCCGGGATCACGCTGATCAGCGGACTGCTAGCGACCTTTATTGCCCAGGAAGTTGAGCATCACAAGCGCTGGTGGATTTATTGCTTCACACTACTGCCCATAATGCTGGTCAGCATTAGCAGCCTTTATCAGGGAAAGAGCCTGCTATCGGAAGTACTGGCAGGTATTTTTATGGGCCTGATCATTTGCGGGGCGACCCGCGTCAGTTTCAGTCGTTATAACCGCCACGCAATCAAAGCGGATTTCACACTGGCTATTTGTTCACTGATCGCGCTGGGGGCAGCCATTCTGTACATAGCCTACAGCGGTTAAGGTAAGCGCTTGCTAACCTTCAAGCTCAGACAACATATAATGCAACGCATTGTAACGCTGCTGCGAGTCATCTAATTCCAGCAGGTGCTGTTTTTGCACCTGATCAATCGGCAGCAAATTAGCTAACCCCCACATGACAGAGGTTAGACTCTCATAGTCAATCGCCGTACCCTTCGCCTGCACCAGAGGGTGTTGTTCAAGTTTTTTTAACAACGAAACAAGCTCGACATCCAACGATTGTTGATTCTGCTCAATATCCTCAAGCGGTTGAGCTTCCGCCCAGAGCAACTCACCCATAGCACCCGAGGCTTTATTAATTTTCACCCGCTCTCGCCCTTCAACGGTAACACTAAGAATACCACCCTCCAGCTGATCCCAATCAACAACACGCGCACAAGTGCCTACTGAAAAAATTTCCGGTGTAATGCCCACCTCCTGCCCCTTGCTAATCAACACCACCACAAATTCAGCATCCTGCTTGAGGCAATCCTTAATCAGTGTCAGGTAGCGTTGTTCAAAGATTTTTAGCGGCAGGCGGGCACCGGGAAATAACACGGTACTTAGAGGAAAAAGGGGGACGTGCTCCATGATATTCAATCAGCCCTCAGTCTGGCCCCAGCGGGGAACCAGCGTCTGCTCAACACCAAGCTGATCAAGAATCCGGGCCACCACAAAATCAATCATGTCATCCACTGATTGCGGTTGATGATAAAAACCGGGACTAGCGGGCAAAATCACTGCGCCCATTTGTGACAGGGTCAGCATATTTTGCAGGTGAATCGTTGAATAGGGCGCTTCACGCGGCACCAGAATTAACTGCCGACGCTCCTTGAGCATCACATCAGCAGCGCGCTCAATCAGATTATCACAACCGCCTCTTGCAACCGCCGACAGGGTGCCGGTGCTACAAGGGCAGATCACCATGCTGCGCGGAGCATTGGATCCAGAGGCTACCGGTGAGGTCCACTCTTCTTTAGCAAATACGCGAACCTGCCCCTCTTTGGCACGAAAGCGCTCAGCTAATGCGGTTTCGAGTTTACTGCCATGACTAGGCAACTCGATATCGGTTTCAGTGGCGATCACCATTTGTGCCGCTTTAGAAATCAGCAAATAAACCTGATGCTCAGCGGCCACCAACAGTTCCAGCAGACGCAGGCCATATTGCGCACCAGATGCGCCAGTTAGTGCTAATGTGATTGGCTCTTTAAAATCAGCCATTGGCCGCCTCACTGCTGGCGCTTCGATGCTCAAGGGCTGCCAGCAAACGCTGATGCACACCCTCAAAACCACCATTACTCATAATGACCACATGATCACCGGCCGCACTTTCGGCGCAGATTGTTTCAATTATGTCGTCGGTAGACTGAAAAACCTGAGCCGGCACGGGGCTAGCCTCAGCTACCGATTGCAAATCCCAGTCTACACCGGGGGGCTGAAACCACAGCACCTGATCGGCATCGGCGCACACGCCCGCCAACTTATCCTTATACACCCCCAAGCGCATGGTATTAGAGCGCGGCTCAATAATGGCAAAAATACGTGCCTTGCCAACGCGTTTACGCAGACCATCAAGAGTTGTCTCAATCGCTGTTGGGTGATGGGCAAAATCATCATAAAGCGTCACCCCCGCTACTTCGCCAAGCTGCTCCATACGGCGTTTCACACCTTCAAACTGGCACAACGCTTCAATCGCCTGTGCAGGCACCACACCCACATGGCGCGCAGCGGCAATCGCAGACAGACCATTATTCATGTTATGCAACCCAGCGTGCTGCCAGTCGACGACACCGACTTCAACACCGTTTAAATACACCGCAAAGCGATTGGCGCCCGGCGTTAAGGGTTCAGCGCGCCACTGCTGACCTTCACCGCCGATCCCGCTTTCGTTACCTTCACCAAAGTACTCCACATCACTCCAGCAGCCCATCGCCAGCACATCGTGAATATTGTTGTCCGAGGCAGGCGCAATCACCCGGCCCTGGCTGGGAATAATACGTACCAAATGATGAAATTGTCGTTGAATCGCCGCTAAATCGTCGAAGATATCGGCATGATCAAACTCAAGATTGTTAAGTACAGCAGTACGCGGTTTGTAATGCACAAATTTGGAGCGTTTATCAAAAAAGGCGGTGTCGTATTCGTCAGCTTCGATCACAAAAAAAGGCGTATCACCCAAACGGGCCGACACCTCAAAATTCTTTGGCACACCGCCAATCAGATAACCGGGCGCCATGCCCGCATGCTCAAGAATCCAGGCCAACATGCTGGAGGTGGTCGTTTTACCATGGGTACCAGCCACCGCCAGCACCCACTTATCCTTCAGCACATGCTCAGCCAGCCACTGTGGACCGGAAATATAGGGCAGATTATTGTCGAGCATGTATTCAACCGCCGGGTTACCACGAGACATAGCGTTACCCACCACAATCAGATCGGCACCGTTTTTTAACTGCTCGGGATCATAACCCTGAATCAGCTCAATGCCCGCCTCTTCAAGCTGAGTACTCATGGGCGGGTAAACATTTTGATCCGAGCCACTGACACGGTAGCCCAGCTGCTTGGCCAAAATAGCCAGACTGCCCATGAAGGTGCCGCAAATTCCGAGAATATGTATATGCATTTAGTTTAGGTTCGCCCGACAAAGTAGATAACAGCAAGAATAAACGCCCACCCAGCAAGAGTCCACCGCCAGACTCACGTGTTATTTTCTTACCACCTCAGAAGCGGCCAGAACATGCATAATCCAGCAGAATCAAGTATCATCTGCCCCCAATTTTGAACCAGCCCTTATCGGGCTTTCTTCATACAGTCTGCTCTCAGGAAATCGTCATGGCTAAAAATGCTTTTTACGCTCAATCCGGTGGTGTCACCGCTGTTATTAACGCCACGGCCTGTGGTGTTATTGAAACCGCTCGCCAACACCCGGATAAAATCGGCAAAATCTATGCCGGTGCCAGCGGCATTTTGGGCGCCTTGAACGAAAACCTGATTGATACCTCGCTGGAATCCGACGCTGACATCGCTGCCCTGCTGCACACCCCCGGTGGCGCGTTTGGCTCCTGCCGTTACAAGCTCAAAGACATGGAAACCCATCGTGCCGAATACGAGCGTTTGATCGAAGTGTTTAAAGCCCACGACATTGGCTACTTTTTCTACAATGGCGGCGGTGACTCTTCCGACACCGCCTACAAGGTTTCTCAGCTGAGTGAAAAAATGGGTTTCCCGATCACCTGCATCGGCGTCCCCAAAACCGTTGATAACGATCTGCCGATTACCGACACCTGCCCCGGCTTTGGCTCCGTAGCCAAATACATCGCCGTATCCACACGCGAAGCGAGCCTGGATATTGAATCCATGTACGAGACTTCTACCAAGGTCTTCATCATCGAAGTAATGGGCCGTCACGCGGGCTGGATTGCCGCAGCTGGCGGTTTAGCCAGCGAAAAAGCCGGTGATGCGCCGCACATCATCCTGTTCCCAGAAATCGCCTTCGATAAAGAAGCCTTCCTGAAACGCGTTCAGGGCGCTGTTGATGATCAAGGTTACTGCGTGGTGGTTGCCTCCGAAGGCGCCCAGTACGAAGACGGCACCTTTGTTGCCGATGCGGGCATGAAAGATGCCTTTGGCCACACTCAATTGGGTGGCGTGGCCTCCACGCTGGCGAATATGGTGCGTGACGGTCTGGGCCTGAAATATCACTACGCGATTGCTGATTACCTGCAACGCTCGGCACGCCACATCAGCTCCCAAACCGATGTTGATCAAGCCTACGCTGTTGGTAAAGCCGCTGTTGAGTTGGCCATTGCCGGTAAAAACGCGGTCATGCCAGTGATCGTGCGTGAAGCCGATGCACCCTACACCTGGCACATTGGTGAAGCGCCGCTTTCAGAAGTGGCTAACGTCGAAAAAATGATGCCACGTGGTTTCATCACAGAAGACGGTTTCCATATCACCGATGAGGCACGCGCCTATCTGCAACCACTGATTCAGGGCGAAGCCTATCCGCCCTATGAAAATGGCCTGCCGAAATACGTGAAGCTGAAAAATCAGCTGGCTGAGAAAAAGCTGCCAACCTTTAAACCAAGCAAATAACATAAGTCACTGTTAATCAGTCACTATTTGGCGAAAAGTGGTATTTAATCGCGCAACACTCTATAATGCGCGCCTCCGAATTCGTACGCTGTCCGCCAACTCAAAGTCGGGCAGTCGCAACTAAAATTTAACTTATTATCAGGAAACGCACATGAGCTTCAGCACTATCCCTGCAGGTAAAGACCTACCTAACGATATCTACGTTGTTATTGAAATCCCGGCTGAAAGCAGCCCGGTTAAATACGAAATTGAAAAAGAGCACGACGCTGTTTTTGTTGACCGTTTCATGACTGCGCCAATGTTCTACCCAGCTAACTACGGCTACATCAACAACACACTGGCTGACGATGGTGATGCCCTAGACGTATTGGTTGTTGCACCTTACCCTGTTGCGATTGGCTCCGTGATTCGCTGCCGCCCTGTTGGCATCCTGAACATGACTGACGAAGCTGGCGAAGATGCCAAGCTGGTTGCCGTGCCTCACGACAAGCTGACTAAAGTTTACAAAGACGTACAAGAAATTGATGATCTTCCTCCTCTGCTGGTTAACCAAATCAAGCACTTCTTCGAGAACTATAAAACACTGGAAGAAGGCAAGTGGGTTAAGGTTGAAGGCTGGGATAACGCTGATGCAGCGCGTAAAGCGATTGAAGTAAGTGTTGAAGCTTACAACAAAGCCAACGGCTAACTCAGGCTGAAGCTAACCTCAACGGGTTAGCTTTAAATAAAAAGGGGCTGCATTTGTGCAACCCCTTTTTTTGTTCGTTTATTTGCCACGCTCGCTGCTAACCAACCACCTTCATGATGACCTGATTACGCCCACCGCCCTTCGCGTCATAAAGCGCTTTATCCGCACGATTAAGAACCGCATCAATTTGTTCATCCTCAGCATTCATCGCTGAGCAACCAAAACTGGCGGTTAATTTAATAACACCCTCTTCAGTAACAATCTCTGTTTTTTCCAACGAATCTCTGATCCGGTCACAAATTTCAAACGCCTCTCGCTCATCAACGCCCGCAAGAACCAGCGCAAATTCCTCACCACCCAAGCGACCGAACACATCAATTTCTCGCAAGCACTCCTGACACACCAGGGCAAACTGCTTCAGTACCGCGTCCCCCGCCGGGTGCCCGTAGGTATCATTGATGTTCTTGAACAGATCAATATCGATCATCACTGCAAATAATGATGTGCCTTCGCGGCGACTACGCTTA
>Ga0105356_10005968_pt1 | contig 11443 bp, 8 predicted proteins | sample GOMGulsemesocosm_3_FD_83502 | JGI IMG/M metagenome (GOLD analysis project Ga0105356, IMG submission 83502) | Methane-oxidizing microbial communities from mesocosms in the Gulf of Mexico - GOM9D Gulf of Mexico | ecosystem: Environmental > Aquatic > Marine > Cold seeps | place: Gulf of Mexico...
ACAAATTAATGTATTCGGGCTTTTCTATGTAGGTGGCGGAGAGATAGGGATTTGAACCCTAGAACGGGATAAACCGTTGCTGGTTTTCAAGACCAGTGCATTCGACCACTCTGCCATCTCTCCGCAGTTGGTAGAGCGCATATTAGAGAGCTATTACCATTTTGTAAAGGGCAATAGCTAAATAACTGTTCAACTGCTTACAAATCACCCGCAACAAGCGTTATTCGTACAATTGCACCGCAACTTTCCGTTTTATATCAAAAAATGTTTAAAGGGAGCTAAGATATAGCCCCTTATTCTTGCCTATTTGCAGCATCGTGTTTATTCTTGCCTTAGACACCCTATTTTCATTACAATTTCTAGGAATATTATGTTCGAGCAACTCCCAGCACTTAATTTACAAGACAAGGTGAGCGAGCAAGAGTGGACAACTCGGCTCGATCTTGCGGCCTGTTATCAGCTGGTGGAGCATTTTGGCTGGGGGGATTTAATTTATACCCACCTGTCAGCCAAGGTACCGGGCACTGAGCATTATCTTGTTAACGCCTTTGGTTTAACCTTTGATGAAGTCACTGCGTCAAACCTAGTGAAGGTTAATTTGGCAGGAAAGATTGTTGATGACTCCCCTTTCACCATTAATCCGGCGGGCTTCACTATTCATAGTACGGTGCATAACATTCGAGCCGATGCTCACTGTGTGATTCATTTACACACCAAAGAAACCATCGCGGTGGCCACTCAAAAAGAAGGTCTGTTACCTTATAGCCAATACTCGATGTTCTCACTCGCTTCGCTAGGCTATCATGCCTACGATGGACTGGCGGTCGATGATGATGAACGCCGCACGTTAGAGCAGGACTTAGGGAATAACAATCACTTGTTGTTAGTTAATCATGGTGGCTTAACCGTTGGTCCGACAATCGGCGATGCATTTATGAGAATGTATGACTTACAGCGTGCCTGTGAAGTCCAATTACTCATTCAAGCGAGTGGCCAAGCTGCACACTTGGTTGACCAAAGAATTCTCGATAACATTTATGCACAAGCTAATGTAGTGCATAGCGGTTCGACTGGCGGCCAACTTAGCTGGCCGGCTATGCTCAGAAAAGCGTATCGAGTCAATCCCAATTTTATTAATTAAATAATTGAAGCAAAACGGAGCGTTTTGATGGAAGTAACATCGGTAGAAGTTTTTGATATTAATTGTCCGGACCGCAAAGGCTGGAATCCTGTATTTGTACGTATTCACACCGATGAGGGGATCAGCGGTGTTGGTGAAGCTGGCCTTGCTTATGATTTGGGACATAGTGCGGCAGCTCATATGATAAAGGAAATGGCCGAAGCCTTTCTGATTGGTCATGACCCATTTCAAACGGAAATGTTGTGGGCGCGGATGCTACGTGAGAGCTTTTGGGGCTTAGGTGGCGGCCCTGTCATTTATTCTGCAATGAGTGCGATTGATACCGCGTTGTGGGATATAAAAGGTAAGGCACTTAATGTACCTGTGTACCAATTGCTCGGCGGCAAGGTCAATGACGAACTGCGCACTTACGCCTCGCAGCTACAATTTGATTGGGATAGCGAGTTTAAGGCGTTGTCACAACCAGAGCAATATGCTGAAGCGGCGATGAAAGCCGTTGAACAAGGCTACGATGCGGTTAAAGTGGACCCCATTATGTATGACAAAGATGGTAATACTTATTATGATCGTACCAACATAATTTCACGCAGAGAAATGAAGTTATACCGCGCCCGTATGCAAGCGATCCGAGAAGCGGTCGGCGATGAAGTGGACATAATCTTCGAATGTCATAGTCTACCAGGCGTGACATCCGCGATTCAATTAGGCGAAATTGCTGAAGAGTTTGATTGTATGTTTTACGAGGAGCCGGTTAATTACCTTAACCATTCCTTGCACAGTAAGGTTGCAGACAAGGTTAACGTACCCATTGCTGGCGGTGAGCGTTTGTACAATCGCTGGCAAGTTCGCCCATACTTTGAAGAGCAGAGTATTGCGGTATTACAACCAGACATCGGGCTATGCGGCGGTTTCACCGAGACGAAAAAGGTTTGTGACTACGCTGATATTTTCGATATTCGCATTCAGGCGCATGTATGTGGCGGCCCTGTGGCCACCGCTGCCTCTTTACACCTTGAAACAGCCATTCCGAACTTCTTGATTCATGAACATCACACCTATGCGATCAAGGCGTGGAACAGAGAGTTATGTTTACAAGATCCACAGCCAGTCAATGGAAAGTTTAAGGTATCTGAAGCCCCCGGCATCGGCATCGACCTTAATGACGAGATTGTGATGCGCTCACCACGTATTGTGGTTAAGTAAAGCGATAAACCCGCTGGGCATTAGTATAGCTAAGCGCGTTAAGCGTTTGACTATCGATGCCTAACTGTTGATAGAACGTCCATAGATCTTGATAAGGTGTACTAAATAAGCACAGCGGAAAGTTACTCCCCAGCATGATCCGAGAGACCCCAAAGGCCGTTAACAGGTCTGCCAACACCCGCTTAACATAAGCCAATTGATAGTCTCGACTAACCATTTCCCATCCCGATGCTTTAATCATGATGTTCTCACACCCGCCCAATCGCTTGATATTATGTTGCCATCGGCTGACATATCCTTCGACGGGGCAGAAACAAGCATGACTTAAAATAATGGTTAACTGTGGCAAGCGCCCCGCGACATCAATTAGCAATTCGATAGCGTGATCATCTAGACCGCTAATTTGTGTCTCGAAAATAAGTTGCTGACCTGCAAGTTGGACGAGGTTTTCCACCGCCAGTTCACTGGATAAAAGCGCGACGGCTTGATCATCAAAAAGATGGCGTCCACCAACTACACTAGGGTGCTCTAGCAACCTGTTAAGCTGCTGCATAAACTCGATACCGGGTAATAATAGGTTGATGTTTGCAATCGACTTAAAAGGCATGCTGACACTTTGTTCAAGCCATGCTATCTCCCGTTCCGCTCGCAAATTATCAAACCCTGCTTCAATATGGACAAACCCTGCCAGATTGTCATTTGCTCTAAGCGATAGATCGCCTTGACTAACATTCCGATAAATTAATGCCTTATCGGACCAAAACGGTGGGTTTTGTGGTTTTAACCAGTCATATTGGCCTTTATTAAGATCGAACAGATGGATATGGGGATCAATTATGTTCATCGTTAACCTGTGGTGTATCCACCGTCAATGGTTTGTAGGGAACCTGTGACAAACCCGGCCTCATCGCTCGCTAAAAAGTAAGCAAAATTTGCCACTTCCTGCGGTTGACCTAGGCGACCAAGCGGCTGTAGTTTTTCTTCTTCTTGATGCACTATGGCTTTGTCGGCACCTGATGTCGCGCAGTATTTATCGATTGCCTGATGATAAAGTGGTGTCTCAATAGTCCCGGGGCACAGCGCGTTTACTCTGATGTTGTATGGCGCGTAATCTAGCGCGGTCGTCTTGGCGATTGATGCTAAAGCATGCTTAGTGAGGTTATACACAAATGAATTTGTCTTTCCTATCAACGCCTGATCTGAGGCGATAATTACCACCGCCCCGCTCTGTGCGTTTTTCATTGTTGGTAGAACAGATTTTATCGCGCTCACCGCTCCCTTAACGTTAATCGCAAAAACCCGATCTAAATCCTGCTCACTGGTTTGTTCGATGTTAGCAGAATGATGCACGCCAGCATTGCATACTAAACAATCTATGCGACTCTCACGCGTTAACACTTGTGTTATTGCCTGCTTAACCTGCTCTGAGTTGCTAACGTCGCAATCAAGATAATGTCCCAAATCACCTCGGCTAAGATCAAGGTTATATACCGTATAATTATTGCTGATGAATTTGGCGATTATTGCCCGGCCGATCCCCATCGAACCACCAGTCACTACTGCTACTTTATTCATATTTTTTTAATCTATTGTATTGTGTAGACACAGAGTCTTCATGATGAGGTCATCATGCCACGTTTTATGTTGCCAGCCAACGATTTGCGCTTACTCAAATTCGATAAAATGTTAATTATCACTTGATTAAACCTATAGTAGCAGCCTAAGATAGTTGAATAAGAATAAAACACTACGCGATAATAAAGAAAGGATACTTTATGGAGCACACATTATTTGATCTGGTCGGCGGCTGTGTGACGGATCAGCGTGTAACCCAATATGCTAATACCAAAGTTCATAACTCCACTCATCATCTTAATTTAGTTGAAGATAGATACATGAGTACGGTGTTTTCCTGCCAGATATTTGCCTTTCTAAACAACGTCTGTGAGTCACTTAGTTTGACTCGGCACATCGTCGTTCTGACCGCCTATAATACTATGTACAGCACTGATGCGGAGACACCGAGTATCCTCACCTCTATGGTCATTGCCCCCCCCGTTCAACAACAGAAATTAGCTGCCTAAGGATTGTTGGCCAATGGATTTATTGAAAATAATATTTGAGCAAACCTCCATAGGTATTGCGGTTTTCGATCACAGCTATCGGCTTATCCGAAGTAACCAATCGTTCAATGATGCTATGGGTTACGATAATGATGAGCATATTACTAAGATTATCCCGGAGATAGATCAGCAGCAATTAGACAATGTTATTACGAATGGCACACCCTATCGATTATTGGTTGAGAAAAACAGTAATCACAAGAAGAGTTATATCAACGTGATCTTCAGTGTGCTCACCAATGATGCGTCACTGAAGAAACATATTATCTGCGAGGCATCAATTGATAACAGCCGTCACGAGTTAGAAGTGGTGATCCAATCATTTGAAATAATGATTGAAAATTATAAGCAACAGGTTCACATCCAAAGTGAAATGTTAATTACAGCGGACCGTGAACGCAGTTTCAACAGTGCAATAAATCATGATCTTGAAAATAGCGTCAGACAACGTAACAAAGAATTGTCACGAGTCAAACAAGAGCTAGCGCATCAAGCATACCACGATGTGTTAACGGGCCTTGCTAATCGACGGTTGTTTAATGAAAAAATTTCCCAATCAGTAAAAAACACCCAGCGAGCTAACACGAACCTAGCAGTTTTGTATCTTGGCCTTGACCAATTTAAGAAAATTAACGATAGCTTAGGCCATTATGTTGGTGATTCTATTCTGACGCAGGCCGCACAGCGTTTACGCGCCATCGTTAGAACCAATGATACGGTTGCCAGAATGGGCGGTGATGAGTTTGCGATTATCATTGAACATGCAGATCAAGACGCCATTGAGATCATTGCTCAAAAGATTAATAACGCAATCGTTAGTCCTTTTACTGTCGATAGTCGGGTACTGACTATATCAACGAGCATCGGCATCTGTATGTTCACCGAATTTGAATCACAAGTTACACCGAGCGATTTTTCAATCATCCAGGCAGCAGATGTGGCAATGTATGAAGTCAAGACCAACGCTGGAAACGGTTATGTTTTTTTCACCCACGCGATGCTATCAAAAGTTAATCAACGGTTGAGCATGGAAGTGAGCCTCAAGCGAGCGATCGACAATAACGAGTTAATATTACACTATCAGCCCAAGTTAAACTTGAGTACAGGCCGACTCTCGGGGTGTGAAGCATTAGTTCGTTGGCAACACCCGGAACAGGGTCTGCTATACCCAGACGCATTTATTTCCCTGGCCGAAGAAAGCGGACTGATGAGCGATTTGGGCGCCTGGGTAATGCAACATGCATTTGAACAACTAACCAACTGGCGTAACGATAATATTAATATTGGTACCCTAGCGATTAATTTATCGAGTAAACAACTCGAATCAAAACTGGATCAGAATAAAATCTTGAAATTATTGATAGACAGTGGTTTGCCACCAGAATCTATCGAGCTCGAGTTAACCGAAAGCGTATTAATGGATCAACAGTCAACTTCTGGTATTGAGTTTTTAGAACAATTGAAGCTAGGCGGCTACGCCATTAGCATGGATGACTTTGGCACAGGATATTCTTCGCTGAGTTACCTTCGGTATTTACCGGTCAGCACATTAAAAATCGATCGTTCATTTATTAGTAGCATCATGTGTGGGGAACAAGAAAATGCATTAGTGCTAGCAATCATCGCGATTGCTAAAACAATGGGTCTAAAAATCATTGCTGAAGGTATAGAAAGTCAACATCAGCTTAACTTTTTGGTAGACCATCAATGTGATGAGGGCCAAGGCGACTATTTATCACCACCGCTTGATGCACAAGAATTAGTTCGGTACGTTACTTCAAGGCAACACGTCGAAATAGTATAACGCCACAGTAATCAATACGGTGTTCGGCGATTTTTATAAATATAGAAAAGAGAATGTTTCCTCTGCGAAATGTTGTGTTACAACCACAACAGAGAGGTCACTTGAAAAAATAAATGTAGGCTTAATGATGAGTTTTGTGGATAGTATAAAAACAAGGATGAGTAAATGTTAGCTTTAACCCAAAGAAGAATTATCGCACTATCCTGTGTTTTAGCGGTAGGACTGAGTATTAATCTATTATTTGGTATCGTAGAAAGTGCGTCGACTATCATATCTTCACTGCTATCACTAGGGCTGGTTGTTGGGTTATTTGTTAATGACTCTACGCAACAATCTACCGCCAAGAAAGAGCCAAACGACGCGGCGTCATTAACCAGTGATCACGGAACCAATCAATCACTATCTGAGATATACGGTGAATTAGAACGCACTTTTACCTATGAACGAGGGATCATCAACAATGAGATCAACCGTGCGACCACGTTAGTCTCTCAGGCCGTACTCGGTATGAGCGATTCGTTCCACAATATGAAGCAGATAAGCGATCAACAAAATTCATTGTTAACGGAACTTATTGAAAGCAACAAAAATTCCGGTGCTGGCGCTGAAGGCGAGGAAGAACCTCTCAATATTTCAAAATTCATCTCTGCATCTAGTGACTTACTCAATGAGTTTGTTAGCGTGGTGATTAATACCGCGAAGCAAAGTATTAAAACACTCAATCATATCGATGATATGGTCATCGAAGTCGATAGTATTTTTGCGCTACTCGAAAATGTAGAAAACTTAGCGAGCAGAACCAATTTGCTAGCGTTAAACGCGAGTATTGAAGCTGCCCGAGCAGGGGAAGTAGGCCGAGGATTTGCGGTAGTTGCCGACGAAGTGCGAGCCTTATCCATTAGCTCATCAACCTTAAATGAACAAATTCGCGGTAAAATCGATGCGGCAAAGCTAACCATTCATTCGTTGCGTCAATCTGTCGAGCAAATGGCATCATCAGATATGACGCAAACTTTACAGACTCAAGCTAAAATCAATGAGATGACGTCAAGTATGGGTGAGCTCAATACTAACATGAACGAAAGCCTGAGCTCTCTTGATGGTATTAGTGGTGAAATGAATGATGTCGTGTCAACAGCCGTTCGTTCATTACAGTTTGAAGATCTGACAGTGCAAGCGCTGCAATCGGTCAACGTCAACTTGGAACGATTCAACTCTATCGGTGCAGAACTGAAAATCCTGAGTGAGAGTAATGAACCGGTAAGTGTCCAGCTTGATCACATCCGAGATGTCTGTCAAACCGTTAGACAGGAAAGTGAAAACGTTAATAAGCACCGTACTGTGTCACAGGAAAGCATGGAAGAAGGCGAAGTTGAGCTTTTTTAGGCAATAATGACAATGGGTAGAAACTGTAACCAACAGTGATCTACCCATGCTACTTGTAAATACGTGATTGGGTGCAAGTCGAGCGGCGTGCTATTCTCACCAACAGGATGGCTAAGCATAAAAGACGCGGTGTGTTCATTCCCCCTATTTATTTCGTTATACCAATCTAGGTAAGTGGTCTAGTTTATCACACGTAAAAAACTGACTAGGGCATGGGGTTAGGCTAGATTTACCCTGTTTCAAACGGCAGGGTTAAGGTGAACGTCACGCCATCGCCAACGGTTGATGTACATTTTATCTGCCCTCTAAATACTTGCGTCACCAAATTGTACACAATATGCATTCCTAATCCGCTTCCCCCTGCGTGGCGTCTGGTCGTCATAAAAGGTTCGTAGATTTCGCTAAGGATGTCTGCGGCGATTCCACACCCATCATCTCGATAGCAAATATAAAAATGGCTGTTGCTTCGAGAGATTTCTATTTCAATATGACCCTGTTTGTCGCTGATAAACCCATGATTTAGTGAGTTATTAACCAAGTTAGTAATAATTTGATACAACGGACCGGGATAAGTGGTGGTGGTTATATTGTCGTCGCCACTCACTCCAATGGTCACCGAACGCCGTCGGAATGAGGATGCGATAGCACTAATGACATCACTAATGTACTCTTTGACGTTAATATGGCGGGTGGTCTCACTATTTTGATCGACCGCAACCTTCTTGAAATTGGCAACTAGCTCGATGGCGCGGCTTAAATTTCGCCAGATCAAAGTATAGCTTTCTTGCTGCGCAGTCATCGAATTCGTCAGTGCGGCCTGAGTTAATGTTTTTTGTTGCAACTGTGTCTGAATGTCATCAAGTGCATCTCGGTTATAGCTAACGCCCGTCATCACAATTCCTAATGGGGTATTAATTTCGTGGGCTACTCCGGCCACCACCGCACCTAATGACGCCATTTTCTCACTTTCGACAAGACTGTCTTGCGCTTGCTGCAATTTAGTCAATGTGTCATTAAGCCTATTGTTCTTAGTCGATAGTTGTCGCGTACGTTGCAATACCACCGTCTCTAAGTGTCGATAAGCGCGTCGCTTTAAATAAATAAAAACGATTAATAAAGACAAGAAACTCAAGGTATAAAACAACTTGCTTACTGTACTCCACCACCAAGGTGGTGAAATACTAAAGGCCAGGACAGCGGTGGTCGAACGACGATTTTTGTCATCTTGAGCATACACCGCCAACTGGTATTTACCAGGTGGTACTTTCATCAAATTTATTTGACTATTACCACGATCCAACTTTAGCCATTGCGAAGACAATCCATCAATTTTATAATAGAAATCAATCGCGCGACGTGAGAAATTTAGTGCCGTATAGTTAAACGATAGAATATCTTGTTGATAGGACAAATTAAGTTGCTTTAGGTGCTCTACGGCGACATTTTGGTCTTTTAACGACTTGCCAACTACCTTCACCTGATTGAGCAAGATAATAGGTTGGTCATAAAATCCTTGAATATCGCTCGGCATGAATTGATTAAAACCACGACTTCCACCAATAAACACTCGTCCACTCGGTGAGATTGTTGCGGCACCCACATTGTATTCTAACCCTTGAATGCCATCGAGTAGTGAGAAATTAGTGATTTCGTAATTTTGTTGATCAACGCGTGTCAGCCCCCCACTCGTACCCAACCACATTGCACCTTGCCTATCGTTGACCACCGACCAAACTGCGTCACTGTTTAGTCCATCACCTTTCTTAATTTCTTGTATTACCTCAAAATTATTATCAATAATGGCTACCCCGTTAGCGCTTGTGGCCCACACTCGCCCGAGGTTATCGGCATCCAGCATATAAAACCTCTGGCGAGGCTCGCCCTCTATTTTATCCATCCTTTGTAAAATGTTGTCTTTGTATCTAAAAATTCCGTCTCCCAATGAGCTAAACCAAAGCGCGTTACCCAGTACTAACAAACTATAAGGAACCTTGGTCATATTGCTGTGATCTGCTAAATAAGGAACAAATTTATCTTCCCCTGCATCATAAGCCAACAAACCATTGCTACGTGTCGATACAATAAGCTTACCGTCATATTCCACAATATAGTTAAATAACCAAGTGACATTGTTGGTATCGTTATAGTAACTTTTGGGCTGTTTTGTCTCTAGGTTAAAAGCGACTATCCCATCGCTCAAGGTGATAAGCCATAGCGTATTTTTAATGACCACCGCCTGCGAGACATACGCGCCATCATATTTGGCCAACACAGGAAAACGTTCGCCTAGTCGTGTAAATTGATTATCTTTAAATACAAAGGTTCCCTCTGCTGTACCTAACCATAGCGTGTTATTTTCATCGACAGAGATAGAAGACATAATATCATTGCTCAAAGGTGACTCAGGATAGGTATAACGATTGACGTGACCAAATTTAACACCTTGCAAATTCAAGTAATTGATCCCACCAGACTGAGTGCCTAGCCATAAAGCACCAGCACGGTCGAGCAAAGACGTAATAATATGATTATCACTCAAACTATCTTCAGACAACGGATTATGTTGTAACCATTGCAGCGATTGACCTTCGGTAGACATTTCTACCAAGCCGAAACTTGTTGATAGAACATAGCGTTCGTTGACGCGCAACATATCGCTGACCATTATATTCGTGCCGTCACTAAGCCCAATATCCCAGCCGTTTTCCAATTGCTGACCGGCGACCCTTTTTGCATAAACTCGATCATCAATTGGGGTGAAGAATAACAACATATTCCCATCAATCAATATTGAATTTGCTTTGCTATTGCTCAACATGTTCGTGATATTGTTTAGTGCATTCCAGTGATAGATACCAGAGGCGGTGGCCATATATACTCCGCTCGAGTCCGAAGATAGTTGATGGATCCTGGTATTGCTAATCTCATCGTTTACTAAGATATCACCAGTTGTAGCATCAATAAAATAAATACCATCTTGCTGAGTACCGACATAGACGCCATTGATGCTACAAGAAACGCGCGAAATAACATCTGATGGGATATTGGGATTGTCACTTTTGAGGATATTGCGGAGTGTATCATGCTTATAGTCATAGACACTAAGCCCCGATTTTGTGCCGATCCATAGCATATCACGTGTTGCATCATCGCAAATATTGCTAATAAAATTACCCGCTAGGCCTTCGTTGTCGGAAAAAAACTGCCTAAAACTATCCCCATCATAGCGATTTAATCCCGATTGTGTGGCCGCCCAAACATAGCCAAGCTTATCTTGCGCCAATGAATTGACAGATGACTGGGATAAACCCTGACGTTGATCTAACACGACAACACGCTGGTTTGTCTTGTCAAAATGTATTTGTGCAGTAACTTCACTGCAAAAGAATATTGCAGACACCACCACTAATACGAAATAGCTAAAAGTCATCGCAACCTCACCATATATAACAGTTTGATTAAGCATAGTTGAATTTGGCGCAATTGCGATCTGTAGGCTGTTTAATTCAAAGGCTGCATCGCAGCCATCCAAAGGTCGAGTTTTAGTATAGGTTAGGCAAGAAAAAGTACCGCTGACGGTTGATCAGCGGGGGGAGCAATTTGGTAAGTTAATTACACGCGGGGGTGTTCATAAATCTGTGTCATTTCAGTAGAATATAGAATACTATAGGAATTGACACATGACCAACTCATTTGATTTTGCTCAAGCGTTACAAGATTTACAATCAGGTAAAAACCTCACTGGTAAAGACGGGATTTTAACCCCACTCATCAAACAACTAACTG
>Ga0105356_10005969_pt1 | contig 11442 bp, 6 predicted proteins | sample GOMGulsemesocosm_3_FD_83502 | JGI IMG/M metagenome (GOLD analysis project Ga0105356, IMG submission 83502) | Methane-oxidizing microbial communities from mesocosms in the Gulf of Mexico - GOM9D Gulf of Mexico | ecosystem: Environmental > Aquatic > Marine > Cold seeps | place: Gulf of Mexico...
ACCTTGAACAAAAGCGCCTTCAATTTGCCCAATCTCAATTGCTGGGTTAATTGAGTGACCCACATCTTGTAAAATATCCGTACGTAAGGTTTTGTATTCACCCGTTAAGGTATCAATGACAACCTCTGATACTGCAGCACCTGTTGCATAGTAGAAGAACGGACGGCCTTTACCTGTAGCACGGTCGAAGTGAATTTTAGGGGTTTTATAGAAGCCTGTAGAAGATAAAGATACACGAGCCATGTACGCAATTTGTGAGAATTCAGCGAAAGAGAATGTTTGCTCACCGACAATGACATTGTTGTTTTCAAATTGAACTTGCTGTGCTTCAACCTGATATTTTTCACAAGCAAAATCAATGAGGCGTTGTTTAATGGTTTTAGCCGCCGCTTCTGCTGCTTTACCATTTAAATCCGTACCTGATGAAGCTGCTGTTGGTGATGAGTTCGGTACTTTATCAGTACGTGCTGAAGAACAAGCAACAGTATCTACATCAACTTGGAATTCTTCTGCAACAATTTGCGCAACTTTGGTATTCAAACCTTGTCCCATTTCACTGCCGCCATGGCTTAAGTGAATGGTGCCGTCAGTGTAAATATGGACAAGTGCGCCAGCTTGGTTTAAGTGCTGCACGGTAAATGAAATACCAAATTTAACCGGCGTTAAGGCAATGCCTTTTTTCAAAATACTGTTATTAGCGTTAAATTCAGTAACGGCTTGACGACGCGCTTGGTAATCAGAACTTTCTTCTAATGACTCAATAACTTCGCTTAAATTGTTATGCTCAACTGTTTGATGGTAGTGGGTTTCGTTACGGTCTTCATTGCCATATAAGTTGATCTTACGAATTTCTAATGGGTCTTTACCTAAATGACGTGCAATATCATCCATCACCATCTCTATGGTCATCATGCCTTGGGGACCACCAAAACCGCGGTAAGCGGTATGAGATACCGTGTTTAGTTTACAGCGATTACCCGTAACGGTTGCTTGATCTAAGTAATAAGCGTTATCTGAGTGGAACATCGCTCTATCAACAATGGCATCAGATAAGTCTGGTGAGTAACCACAGTTACCATTAACTTCGATGTTAATCCCTTTGATTAGACCATCTTGGTTAAAACCTACGGTGTAGTTATTCTCAAAGGGATGACGTTTACCAGTCATCACCATATCGTCCATACGTGCTAACTTAAACTTAACAGGGCGTTTAGTAACATTTGCCAATAAGGCTGCGATACATGCCCAAGGTGCTGCTTGTGTTTCTTTACCACCAAAACCACCACCCATACGGCGCATATCAACTAATACTTTGTTTAGAGGTATATCTAATACTTCAGCCACTAACTTTTGCACTTCACTTGGGTGTTGGGAAGAAGTGAAAATACTCATGCCGCCATCTTCGGTCGGTTCAGCCGTTGAAACTTGCCCTTCAAGATACATATGTTCTTGACCACCAACTAGTATTTCACCCGATAATTGATGCTCTGCTGCTGCAATAGCTGATGCAGAGTCACCACGTTTCATGGTAAATGGTGGACGAACAAAGTTTTGCTTCGCTAAGGCGTCTTTTACCGTAAGTACCGCTTCAAGTTCTTGGTATTCAACTCTCGCCAGTTTTACTGCTTTACGCGCAAGATCGAAACTGGTTGCCGCTACAGCAAAGAGAGGTTGACCAATAAATTCAACTTTACCAATGGCTAGCACAGGGTCACCAGGGAATACTGGGCCAATATCGGTATGTCCTGGCACATCTTCAACAGTAATGACTGAGATAACACCTTCTGCTGCTTTAACGGCTGATAAGTCCATTGAAATGATATTGGCATGTGCCATGGTCGATTGACCTACTGCAGCATGTAACTCACCGCGCAGTGATGGGCGATCGTCAACATAAATGGCTTCACCAGCAACTTGTTTGTCAGCACTTTCATGTTTTTTGGAACGACCTACGCCACCTAAGCCAACATTTTTTTGTCCGTTAACAACACTTTTGTCTGTGTTAGAGCTCGCTTTTTTTACATCAATAAGACTACGCATAATTTACCACTCGTGTTTCAATAACTTTTCTTGCATCGGCGCTTTGCAGCTCTAAATAGCATTTTTCAATCAGATTTTGCGCCACGGTCATACGGTACTTATCTGAAGCACGCACATCAGTCATAGGTTGGAAGTCGGTCGTTAACGCTGCTTTTGCCTGGGCTATTAACGCTTTTGTTAAGTTATTACCTAGCAATATGGCTTCAGTCGCTGGAGCACGTTTAGGAATAGCAGCCATGCCGCCGAATGCTAAGCGCACATTAGTAATTTCTTGGCCTTTTTGTTCGATGAAAAAGGCAGCTAATACTGCTGAAATATCATCATCAAGGCGTTTAGAAATCTTGTATAGTTTTAAGGTTTGACCCTCGGAAGGTTTAGGGATTTGAATTGACTTAATAAATTCGGATGGTTTAAGCACTGTTTTCTTGTAGTCGACAAAATAGTCTTCAACTAAGATGGTACGTTCTTGACCTTGAACATGTAGTGTCATGGTTGCACCTAAAGCGATTAACGCAGGTGGCATATCACCAATAGGTGAGGCGTTACCAACGTTGCCACCTAAAGTTCCGGTATTACGTACTTGCTTAGATCCGATACGTTCGATCATCTCCCCTAAATCAGGGTAGTAATGATGCAAGGTATCGATAAATTCACTGTAAGGCAGGGCAGAGCCAATAATAATCTCAGTCTCTGTTTCTTCGATAGTCGTTAATTCTGCAACGTTACCGACATAAACAAGCTTATCAATCGTTGCTAAGTTTTGAGTCACAGAAAGGGCTAAATCTGTTCCACCAGCTACTAAGGTTGATCTAGGCTCATTGGTTAACTCAGTCGCTAACTCATCGATATTTTGGGGCGCAATATAGTGATGACCATTACCTGTTAAGGCAGGTGTAGGTGATTGTTGTAATTCTGTCAGTGCAACTACGGTTGCTTGGTAATGCTTAGCAAATGTATCTTCTGGGGCACCTTCGCTAGACGTGATGGCTGCTTCGATAATTGAACGGTAACCGGTACAGCGACATAAATTACCGGCTAATGCTTCTAATACCTCAGCGCGATTTGGTTTGTTATTTTGCTTATGCAAAGCAAAAGAAGACATCACAAATCCAGGGGTACAGAATCCACATTGTGAACCGTGGTTATCAACAATCGTTTGCTGAGCGTGATGTAACTTAGCACCTTCTTTCAAGTCCTCAACTGTAATCAATTGCTTGCCATGCAAATTACCGACAAAGGTAATACAGGAGTTAATTGATTTATAAGTAAGCTGAGCAGAATTTTCACTATCTAGTTCAGCTAATACTACGGTACACGCACCGCAATCACCTGAAGCACAACCTTCTTTTGTGCCAGATTTAAATTGCTCTTCACGTAAGTATTGTAAAACAGTCTTATTAGGATCTAAGTTTTCAATCTTTACCAGCTCATTGTTTAACAGGAATTTTATTGTATTTGCTACCATTATTCTTTCCGCTTTAATTTTGATTTTAGGTGTCGAGTTGAATATTCGTATGGATTTACTATAGCAGAATCATAAGTTGACACAAGTGTCAGCTTTAATGTTTTTGTTACCATAAGTGTCACCGCAGGCTAGAAAAGCTTACTTAATGCTTGGTTCAAGGCAGTATAAAATGATGGACTTTAAGCGATGAAGTTCTGGTAAAACAGTGCGTTGGTGTAGGATTTTAAAAGATGAATTTCATTATCTGCAGGTATGTTTTTCACGACACAATAATGATGAAAATTTCATCATATGAAATTAACGTGAGTTGAATGTTGTTTTGTTTGTTCTTGGTGTTTGATGAGCTGAGTAGATAAATCTGGATGTCAGGGCTTGCCTGAAATTATTTAACTGGCATTATGTACTCAGTTTTAATGCTAAATAGTTTAACACCCCTCCAAACCACTCAATATAGGCTGCAAATCAGCGGAGTTATTAATGTTTCCTCAAAGTAGTCGTCTAGCCTTAATTACCATGATATTGAGTTTGGTGAGTTTAGTTTCTTTCAATGCTATGGCTCATGGCGTCGATGAAAGTACCCGGCTTTTTTTACAAAATAATACCGGAGTTCAATTCTTTCCTTTTATGTACATTGGCGCCAAACATATGGTGACCGGGTACGATCATTTGCTGTTTTTAGCTGGCGTAATCTTCTTTCTATATAAGAGCAAAGATATTTTTTTGTATGTCAGCATGTTTACCTTGGGGCATAGCTTAACCTTGCTCTTTGGTGTGCTTGGTGATGTGCAAGTGAATGCGTATATCATTGACGCAATTATTGGTTTGTCAGTGGTTTACAAAGGCTTTGATAACTTAGGTGGTTTTCAGCGTACCTTTGGCTTTAGCCCAAATGCTAAAATAGCCGTGCTGATTTTTGGTTTGTTCCATGGTTTTGGTTTAGCGACAAAACTACAAGAGTTTCAACTCCCGCAAGAGGGTTTGTGGGAAAACTTGATCGCTTTTAATTTAGGAGTGGAGCTTGGCCAATTTGCCGCGCTAACTTTTATATTATTGCTCATTAGCTTCTGGCGAAAACATCATTCGTTTGCACAATTTTCAACGGCCAGTAATACCTTATTAATGAGTGCTGGTTTTATGCTGATAGGCTTTCAGTTAACGGGTTATTTTACTGGTTAGCTGACCTTCAAGGTTATCAAAGCTTCTAGTGAGTAATGTTACTGGGTTAGCAAAACACTACTTACTCAATTCGATATTTAAGAGATATATTTATGCAACATACGTTATCAAATAAGGCTTTATTTAAATCAACCGTAATCGCGCTGGTGATTGCTGGCGTAGTACTGATCAGTTTTATCTTGCCAGCAGAATACAATATAGATCCTACAGGTATTGGCAAAAAGCTTGGTTTAACAGCTTTGGCCAATCCTGGCGGGACTGCGACAATTGGCACGGTTCAGAGTGATGAACTCAACACGGAAAACCAGCATGAAACCGATATTATCGAAGTAATTGTTCCGGCAGGGCGTGGTGTTGAATATAAATTTGCGATGGCGCAGTTTAATAAAATGGAATATCAATGGCATACCGATGGCGCTGCACTTTTCTTTGATTTACACGGTGAGCCTGAAGGAGATACTACAGGTTATTATGAGAGTTATGCTCTTGCGACGTTAACGGAGATGAAAGGGAGTTTTACCACGCCATTTGCCGGTGTTCATGGCTGGTATTGGAAAAATACATCAGATAAACCTGTGGTAGTTAAGCTTACTGTCGGTGGCGAATATAGCATTGTCGGATTAAAAAAATAGCACCCTAAAACCCCATTCATCTCTTAGAAAATGGCGTTAAGCTCATATGTTTTGACATCATTGCTTAGCATTGGCAAAGTATTTTTTTACTTGCAAAAAGATAATAAGAATGACTCAAAAAATAACTCACACTCGTAATGAACAGCGCAAAAAAAAACAATATAAAAGCTCTGCAATAATGACAGCAGTTATTATATCGCTAGGTGTGGCCGTTAGTGCCTGCCAAGCGCCTAATGCCGACGGCCAAAATGCCCAAAAGAAGACAGAAGTTACAGAACAAGTAGTCGAGACAGCGACTATTGCGCAAGCGCAATTAGCCAAAGAAATAGCCAAGAAGTATATTATTACTGATGGTCACATTGATGTTCCATATCGCTTAGAAAGTGAATTTGAAAATGTTGCTGAACATACTGCGCATGGCGACTTTGATTTTCCAAGGGCAGTTGCTGGCGGTTTAGATGCTCCTTTTATGTCGATATATATCCCTGCATCCCTAGAGGAAACAGGCGGTAGCAAAGCGCTTGCTGATAAATTGATCACTTTGGTTGAAGACATAGTTAAAGATGCACCTGATAAGTTTGCCTTAGCTTATTCTTCGGCTGAAATTGAAGAAAACTTTGCTAAAGGACTCGTTTCGCTGCCAATGGGTATGGAGAATGGCAGTCCAATAGAAGGCGACTTAGCCAACCTTAAGCATTTCTATGATCGCGGTATTCGCTACATTACCCTGACACACTCAAAAGCTAATCATATTTCAGATTCATCTTATGACAAAGCTCGTCCAGCTGGTGGACTCACTGATTTTGGTAAAACCTTGGTGGCAGAAATGAACCGTGTTGGCGTCATGGTTGATGTTTCTCATATCTCCGATGATGCTTTTAATGATGTGATGACGGTGAGCAGAGCACCAGTTATTGCTTCGCACTCTTCTGCACGCCATTTTACCCCAGGGTTTGAGCGTAATATGAGTGACGACATGATTAAAACACTTGCGAAAAATGGTGGCGTTATTCAAATTAACTTTGGCTCTAGCTTTATTACTCAAAAAGCCATTGAATACGGCAAATTACGTAAAGCTGCAATAAAGTCATTTAGTGTTGAGAATAATGTGGAAAAAGAGAGTGATGAGGTTGAAGCGTTTAAAGTTGCGTATAAAGCCAAACACCCTTATCCGTATGCAAGCTTATCAGAGGTTATTGATCATTTTGATCATGTGGTTAACTTAGTTGGTATTGATTATGTTGCTATTGGCTCTGATTATGACGGTGTTGGTGATAGCTTACCTAATGACCTAAAAGATGTCGCTTCATACCCTAATTTGATTGAAGGTTTGCTAAAACGCGGTTATAGCGAACAAGACATTGCCAAGATCCTTTCAGGTAATGTGATGCGTGTATGGAAAGCTGTGGAAGCTTATGCCGTTCAATCCAAAAGCTAGTTTATCAAAAAGTGAAAATGCCTATTATTAAGGTAAGAGTGTAATTTCACGTACTTGTAAGATAGCTTCGCCACCGTCTTTGTCTGTCATCTTAGGTGTTAGATAAATTGCATCAATATGTTCGGGTATTAAACCAAAATCTGTTGAGTTGCTAGGTGTCCATTCTGGTCGTGAGAAGTCTTTCAAATTAACTTCCTTAGTTGACCATTGGCTTGTTGGCGGCAACTCTATTTGGTAATGGGCGTAACTTTGATCGCCGTGCTTACCGTATTCTCGTTGAGATAATTTGATGATAACAGCAATATCGCATTGGTAGCTTAAACGTATTTTCTGATTACCAGCCAAAGAAGCGCCAGGTAATCGGTGAATTAATTCGATCCATGAATTACGCTTGGCATCAACGCGTGGCACGCGTTTAAACTTAATCCAAATACCACCATGCCTAATAAGTTTTTCGTTAATAAAAGCTTCGCTACCATACGGGTCGGTATCATAGCTCCATTGGTGCTTGTCTAATGGTGCTTGAGTGGTTTCGGCATTGGCATAGACGATAAATACAGTGAGAAAATTAGTTAAGACAGCAAATAATATGAGTTTAAAAAAGTGCATTTATAGTCTTCAATGTGATGTTTAGGGTAATAATAAAACAGGATGATTTTGCAAGAAAGACTTTACCCTTCCATCAAGGGTGATGATGTCTTATCTTGCTCGCGAGCAGATTGCTGATGCCAATCGACTAAGCCATATTTTGCTAAAATTTTGTTTAACCGCCCATTCTCTCTAAAGTTAATTAAACCATGATCGAAAAGTTGCACGTGCTTTTTACTCAGAAGCGGTGAAAATCCTAAAAATAATGGCGTAAAGTCGCCTTCAGTGCCGGCATAAATGATTGCTGGCTCGGGCATCGATGATGCTTTTGACCGTGAAGATTTATTTACCAATTTAGATAGCTGATATTGCACAGTAAATCTTGAGTCCAATAAAATATCTAATCGACCCATGTTCAACATTTTCAATTGTTTTTGCAATGGCGAATTCCCACTAGCTGAAAATATATGTGCAGCATTATCTTTCAGTAAATTGCCTATATCCTCGCCATATTCATAGCCGTTGATTGTACCTAAAATAGCATTGTTTTTTAACGCAGTCTCTAAATTAGCAATGTTTTGAAAGCGCCATGGGTCATTAGCGCGTACATAAAAGTCATTATATAAACCACCAAAGCTTAAGTGACTTTTTTGTAGCTGAAAATCACTGACATGCTGTGATGTCACAGCAAGCAGTATGTCTACTTCTCCCTTTTTAGTGAGGTCTAGCGCTCTTGCTAATGGCGTTAAAGAAAACTTTACTTTAACGCCATTACTGGCAGCGATTTCCGTTACTATTTCAACCAAAAACCCGGGAAGATGAGTGTCGTCACAGATATAAGGGCACCATTCATCAGAAGCTACCACTAAGACTTTGGCTTGAACAGGCTTAGCAAGAATGCTTGCGTATATAACCATGAATGCCAGACTAAGTGCTATAAGGTTTTTAGTGTGTTTTATCATATTATTATTCTTGAACTTCAACCAAAGTCGTTGGTAAATTTGCTGAGCGCCATAAATAATAGAGTGCGGGTAAAACGAGCAAGGTTAATAGCATAGCACTCGCCATTCCACCCACCATAGGTGCAGCAATGCGACTCATGACCTCTGATCCAGTACCTGTACCATATAATATTGGCAATAAGCCAACGATAACCGTTCCTCCGGTCATCATAATAGGTCTTACTCGTAAACCTGCGCCATGAAGCACTGCCTGCAAAACTTCAACCTTAGTTGTTTGTTTGCCTGCTGTGGCATTATCGGCCATTAAGGTATTATACGCTTGATTCAAGTAAACCAACATAATAACACCAATTTCTACTGCCACACCCGCAAGTGCAATAAAGCCAACACCTACTGCGACTGAGAAGTTATAACCTTGCAAGTACATTAACCAAATACTACCCACCATGGCAAGCGGCAGGGTACCTAAAATCATGGCAACTTCAATAACATTACGAAAGTTCAGATACAGTAGTACAATAATAATAGCTAATGTTAACGGTACGACATAAGTCAGTTTAGCTTTCGCTCTTTGCATGTATTCATACTGACCTGCCCACGTAATAGAATAACCCGTTGGTAGTTTTAATTCCTTATCTAGCACTGTTTGTGCGTGGGTCACGTAACTGCCAACATCAACGCCTTTGGTATCAGCCAAGTCGATGAACGCCCAACCGGTTAACCGTGCATTCTCTGATTTGATACCCGGCGGTCCATCTTCAATGAATACATGGGCAACATCACCTAAAGAAATTCGCTGACCATTAGGGGTCACTATGGGTAATTGTGAAAGCTGCTCTGGTGAGTCTCGGTAATCTTGGGGATAACGTAAACTAACTGGATAGCGTTCTAATCCTTCTACGGTATTGGTGACATTCATACCGCCAATTGCGGTGGCAACCACTTGTTGAATATCACTAATATTTAAACCATAACGTGCTGCTTTGCCACGTTGAATATCCACTTTGATATAGCGCCCGCCAGCGACACGCTCAGAATAGACAGAGGCGGTACCTGGAATTTCGGCTAAAATACTTTCAAGTTGTTGACCAATTTCTTGAATAGTTTCAAGTTTTGGTCCAGATATTTTAATACCAACCGGTGTTTTAATCCCGGTAGCTAACATATCTATGCGGGTTTTTATTGGCATAACCCAGGCATTAGTGACACCGGGCAGTTTTACTAAGGCATCAAGTTCTTTTTTCAAACCAGCGATAGTCATACCTTCACGCCATTCACTTTTTGGCTTAAATTGGATAAAAGTTTCTATCATAGTTAATGGTGCCGGATCTGTTGCTGTTTCTGCTCGCCCCATTTTACCAAATACAGTTTTTACTTCAGGTACCGTTTTAATCAGCTTGTCGGTTTGTTGCAGTAACTGTCTTGCTTGGCCAATGGATATTCCTGGGTAAGTCGTTGGCATATACATCAAATCACCTTCATCAAGTGGTGGAATGAATTCACTGCCGATTTTATCTAGTGGATACAACCCAATGATAAGCACCACGACAGCACCAGATAGGGTAACTTTAGGAAAGCGTAATACCGCTTTAAGCACAGGTAGATACAACGCCGTTAAGAATTTATTCACCGGATTTTTATGCTCAGCGAGTACTTTGCCGCGAATAAAATAACCCATTAATACTGGTACTAAGGTAATCGCGAGCGCAGCAGCGGCGGCCATTGCATAGGTCTTAGTATAAGCGAGCGGTGAAAACATTCGACCTTCTTGGGCTTCAAGGGTAAATACGGGCACAAAGCTGACCGTGATAATGAGCAAACTAAAAAATAATGCCGGACCCACTTCACAGGCAGAATCAATAACAACCTGCCAACGTTTTTCGTTTGATAAGGGCTGATCTTGGGGTAAATGCTCCATGTGCTTGTGCATATTTTCAATCATCACAATCGCGCCATCAACCATAGCACCAATGGCAATAGCGATACCGCCAAGAGACATGATGTTGGCATTCAAACCTTGCGCATGCATCACGATAAAAGCCGTTAAAATACCGACAGGAATGCTAATAATCACCACTAAAGAAGAACGCAAATGAAAGAGAAAAATAACGCACACTAAAGCGACAACACCAAATTCTTCTAACAGTTTCATTGCTAAGTTACTTACTGCACGTTCAATTAATGCTGATCTGTCATAAACAGGAACAATTTCTACCCCTTCAGGTAAACCTTTTTTCAATTGCTCTAGTTTAGCCTTTACGCCATTAATGACCTGTTGAGCATTTTCACCAAAGCGCATCACCACAATGCCACCGACAGTTTCACCTTCACCATTAAGCTCAGCAATGCCTCGGCGCATTTGTGGACCTGTGCCTATTTGTGCAACATCTTTAAGTAACAATGGGGTTCCGTTTTCATTAACACCTAAGGGAATATTTTCCAGATCTTCAACACCTTTTAAATAGCCCGTTGCTCTTACCATGTATTCAGCTTCGGCCATTTCTACCACAGAAGCACCAATCTCCTGATTGCCCTGTTTTATAGCTGTTTGAATGAGTGAAAGCGGAATACCAAAGGCACGTAACTTGTCGGGATTAACCTGAACTTGATACTGTTTAACCATACCACCAAGTGCCGCAACTTCTGACACCCCGGGGACGGTTTGCAGTTCATATTTTAAAAACCAATCTTGTAAGCTACGTAATTGACTTAAATCATGTTGGCCTGTTTTGTCGATCAAAGAATAGAGGTATACCCAACCAACGCCTGTAGCATCAGGGCCTAATTGCGGTTTTGCATCACTGGGTAGGTTAGGGGATACCTGGCTTAAATATTCTAATACCCGAGAACGAGCCCAATACAGGTCAGTGTCTTCTTCAAAAATAATATAGACATAAGAATCACCAAAAAAAGAGAAACCACGGACCGTTACGGCGCCAGGCACTGATAACATGGCGGTAGTTAGCGGGTAAGTTACCTGATCTTCAACAACTTGCGGTGCTTGTCCTGGGTAACTCGTTTTGATAATAACTTGCACATCGGATAAATCAGGCAATGCATCAATAGGCGTATTTTTTACTGCATACAAACCTACGCCAACTAAAATCATAGTGGCCAATATGACAAAGAAACGATTGCCTA
>Ga0105356_10005972_pt1 | contig 11440 bp, 9 predicted proteins | sample GOMGulsemesocosm_3_FD_83502 | JGI IMG/M metagenome (GOLD analysis project Ga0105356, IMG submission 83502) | Methane-oxidizing microbial communities from mesocosms in the Gulf of Mexico - GOM9D Gulf of Mexico | ecosystem: Environmental > Aquatic > Marine > Cold seeps | place: Gulf of Mexico...
CTTCATCTTTGTATTTCCGCCCTATCGGGATTGAAATACCTTTAAGTGTTATTTTGCTTGGGGAAAAGGAATCAATAAACCTTGTTCCAATGATATAAGAACGATGTATCCTTAAAAATTTATCTTTTGGTAATGATGCTTCCATAGCAGAAATACTTTTATAGGCAATGAGTTCTCTATCCGTAGTTTTTATCTTTATATAATTCTTTAGACTTTCAATAAAATGAATGTCTTTAATGAATATTTTTTGCAAAGATTTTTCTGTCTTTATGTAAATAAAATCATTTTCAGAATCCAATTTCAACTGCTCTTTTTCTAATAAGGTTGTTTTTTCATTTGTTTTTTTCCAGCTTTTAAAAAAAACATAACCCAATGGTATAATTGCAGCAATATTTATATCTAAAATTGTATTCATTATTTCTGTAATCACAAAATAACCCGAGCTCTTAAAGTCTTGTAAGTATAGAGGTTGAACGATATAAATAAACAGGGGTCTTTGAATGAAAACAGTGACTCCGACTAATAGAATCAGGTAGAATGAAATGAATTTCACATATTCTTTTTTTAGAAAAAACATAGGGTATAAATAAAACAAAATTCCGTAGACAAGTGTCAATCTTGAAGGCAAACTAAGTAATTGAATTCTAAAGTTTCTACCATAGTCATTATCGTAAGTTCCCCAAACTAAGGTGAAAAAAAACAGAAAAAAGAACCAATACAAGAAGTGTTTGGTAATTGGGTTTTTGCTTAAGGATGTATTTGAGAAGTGAAATTTCATATTGCTAAAATCTAAAAAATTATCTAAATAACCATCAATTATATACAGACAACCTGGAATTTTATACAAAAAACAAGTAGTCGTAAGTCATTTTACCCATTCCTAACGAATACGTAAGATTCTATAAATAAAGCTAAAAGAAGTAGTTTGAAGATAGAAAGTGGTTGTCTGTACTATGCATTTGCCAAAGTTTTTAATCGAGCGTATTATTGAGATCTATTAATCTTAAATTTCATTAAAATGGATGTCTCATTAAAAAAAATCATTATTTGTTTACTACTCTTCTTTTCAATACAAAATACCAGAACTCAAAACATTTCTTTGGATAGAGTAGAGCCTCCAAATTGGTGGGTTGGTATGGAAACTACAAAATTACAGCTTTTGGTAAATGGTAAAAATATAAGTAGAACAATACCTACAATTGATTACAAAGGAGTACATATTGAAAGTACTTCAAAATTAGAAAGCCTTAATTATTTATTTATAAACTTAGAGGTCTCAAAAGAAACAAAAAAAGGAAAATTTGATGTTATTTTTACAACAAACGAAGGAAATGAATTGGTTTACACCTATGTTTTAAAATCAAAAAAAGAAAGAAATAATAAAAATCAGTCGGTAAATGCATCAGATGTCATATATCTAATTACTCCCGATCGCTTTTCAAACGGAGATCCAGAGAATGACTCAACAAAGGGCACCTATGAAAAAGTAAATCGTTCCAATCAAGATGGCAGGCATGGAGGCGATTTAAAAGGAATTATGGATCATTTAAATTATATAGAAAACTTGGGCGTTACAACCTTATGGTTGAATCCATTTTTGGAAAATAACCAACCCAAATATTCTTACCATGGCTATGGGATTTCAGATTTTTATAAGACAGACAGTCGTTTTGGATCCAATAAGGATTTTAATAATTTGGTGTCTATGACGCATAAAAAAGGAATGAAAATAATTATGGATCTCGTTTTCAATCATTGTGGTTCTGGTCATTGGTGGATGCATGACCTTCCTTCAAAAGACTGGTTGAATCAATGGGATACATTTACAAAAAGTAATTTTACGAATATTGTTACATCAGACCCTCATGCTTCAAAAAGTGATTACAATTTATTTACAAAAGGTTGGTTTGACACAAATTTGCCAGATTTAAATTTAGAGAATCCTTTTTTAGCAACGTATTTAATTCAAAATTCCATTTGGTGGATTGAATCTTCAAATTTGGACGGTATACGAATGGATACTTATCCTTATCCAAATAAAGCTGCTATGGCTACATGGATGCAAATTCTAAAGTTAGAATACCCCAATTTTTATGTAGTAGCAGAAACTTCGGAAACAAAAGCTTCTTCTTTATCTTATTGGAACAACTCAAAAATGAATAAGGATGGGTATACCTCTTATGTAAATAGTGTTTGTGATTACCCCTTGTATTATTCTTTGATAAAAGCGTTTGGAAAAGAAGGCAATACCTATAAAATTTATGAAACACTCGCAGAGGATTTTGTTTATGGAGACGCATTTAACAACAAAATATTTAATGGAAACCATGATGTAGGGCGTTTGTTCACTTTACTCAATGAGCATGTTGATAAACTTAAACTGAGTATGGCATTTTTGTTAACGACTAGAGGAATTCCTCAATTGTATTATGGTGATGAAATGCTGTTGTCTGGAGACAAACCAGATGGACAATTACGAAAAGATTTTCCAGGAGGTTGGAAATCAGACAAAAGAAGTGCTTTTACAAAAATAGGGAGAACACCTCAGGAAGAAAATCTATACAAATATGTAAGCACCTTATTAAATTGGCGCAAAAATGCAGTTGAAATACACGAAGGTAAACTTATACATTACCAACCCATAGATGATGTTTACGTCTATTTTAGAACTCTTAATGAAGCAACCACCATGGTTGTAATAAATAATAGCAATAAAGTCTATAACGAATTTAGTTTGGAAAGGTTCAAAGAATCAATGGATGGATATACAAAAGGAACAGAAATTCTTACTAAAAAGACAATTTCTAATTTTACAAGTGTCAATTTGAACGCAAATACAGCATTAATTATAAAGCTAAAAAAATAATGGAAACACTTTTTATTATTGGAGGAGCTTCTTACAATTCCATCATTACACTAGATGTATTTCCTAAAGATATTCCACAAACTATTCACAATTGTCATTTCAATGAAACCGTTGGGAATACAGGTGCAGGAAAAGCTTTGACGCTTTCAAAATTGAATTTTAAAACCGTTTTTCATTCTTTAATAGGCAAAGATTCTTTTGGAGAAAAAATTACCGAATTTTTACAAGTTCCCAATCTCAATTTTATTACAGATTTTGAGCCCAAAGGAACAGAAAGACATTTGAATCTTATGAATAAAAATGGAGAACGTATTTCTATTTTTATCAACCCGAGTTCTGACATACCTTTAATAGCTTATTTAAAATTTGAAGAATATTTAAAAGATTCAAAATATGTAGTTGTAAATATTTCTAATTATTGTAGAAATCTACTACCGATTTGCAAAAAATTAAAAAAAGAAATTTGGACAGACCTGCACGATTATGATGGTAAAAATAAATACCATCAAGATTTTATTGATGCCTCAGATTATGTGTTTTTAAGTTCTGATAATTTACCCAATTACAAACCTTTTATGCAAAGAATGATCGAAAATGGCAAAAATCTAGTCGTTTGTACTCATGGAAAAAAAGGAGCTATAGCATATACTTCAAATAAAGAATGGATTGAGGTACCAATTGTTGAAACGTATGAAATGAAAAACACAAACGGTGCAGGGGATTCTTTTTTTTCTGGATTTATATATGGATTTTCACATGATTATTCCATAAAAAAATGTTTGCAATTTGGCACAATTACTGCCGGATTGTGCATTACATCAGAGTTTATTACTTATAAAAATATCTCGACAGAATTATTAGAAGAAGAATTCAAGAAGCATTATGTAGCATAAATCAATTACTTAGATGTAAGTATTGGGAAATAAAACCCGTCGTTTGGCGGGTTTTATAATTGAGATAGAACCATTTAATAAACTCTAAGAAAAATTCAGTTTTTTTATAATTTATTTAAAACAAAGTTATAAAGGTATGGCATGTGAATTGCATTGTGAGAAATTATTATTTATCCATATTTTTGTAAAATGCAATTAGAACTTTCTCCATTAGTACTTTTCGATTTTATAGCTATTTCTACAGCATTGATGTTAGGGTTGTTATTCTTTACAGTCAAATCTAAAAACAAAAAGGCAAATTTTTTTTTAGGATTGTTTTTATGGAGCTTGGCTCTAGAAATATTTGAATCAGCATTCGATAGTGTGCTACATGAAAGTGGAATGGAGATTTATTTTATGCCTATTACAAGTTTATTTACAATAGTATTCTTACTATTTTATGTTATTAAAACAATAAACAATCCTTTTAATAAAAAGCTTTTATTTCTATTGTTTCCAGGGATACTGGTCAATGGCTTGGAATTATTAAGGTTAGATATGGAAGAATTTTCGTTTTTTGATTATTTATTTAATATTTCCTTATTATTATATATAATGAAATTATTACAACAACATAAAATAAATGTTGGACATTATTATTCTAATTTAGAACACAAGACATTTTCTTGGCTGAAAACAATTGTTTACATACATCTTAGTTTTTACTTGTTATGGATTGTAGAAGACATTGTACAAATAGATAGAGCCATTTCAGAAAATTATTTTGCTGAAATTTCAACGGTTTTGACACTCGTTATGGTGTATTGGATAGGGTACAACGGTTTCAATCAACATGAAACGTTTAAACAAAAACTTTTTAACTACAACACAACGGAAAATTTTAGCACAGAGCAAAATAAGAGTGGTAATACTAAAGATTCCAAAGTTTTTCAAGAAATAAGAACACAAATTGTAAATGAAAAACTATTTACCAATTCAAAATTAAATTTAAGAATGCTCGCTCAAAAACTTTTTTTAAATGAAAAAGAACTGTCTCGACTTATAAACCAACACTCGAATTCTAATTTTCACCAATTTATCAATCAATTGAGAATAGAAGAATTTAAAATATTGATGAATTCTCCAAAGGCACAGCAGTTTTCTGTATTAGGACTAGCCAAAGAATCTGGATTCAATTCAAAATCAACTTTTTACAACGCTTTTAAAACAATTGAAGGTATTACTCCTAAAGAGTACGAAAACCGTCATTAGTTGTCCTAATGGAAGTTATGGGACACCTGTTTTTTTTATTTTTCAATCAGTAGCTGTTACTTTGTATAAAGAAAGTACACAAAAAAAGTGTTCCATTAAAATATAAATATATGAGAAAATTATTTTCAGTTGCAATGTTGGTTTTGACAATTACAGTAGGAGCTATTGCTTCCTGCTCTAGTAATAAGAATTCAACACCTTCAGGTCCAATTGACCCAGGTACAGATCCCAATTTTACAATTGTAGCCAATTCAGATGCCGGTTTTACGGCAGCAAATAGAAAAGTAGTTGTATTTGGAATTCCAATTTATGCATATTCGAATGTAGAAGATTCCAAATTGTTACATGCTGCAAATTTAATGGCTCAATACCTTGACAATAATGAAGACGGTACTATTGATAATCAAACATTAATGGATGCTCTTATAGCGAACAAAGCAGGATTGTATTTATGGAAAACAGCAGCCCAGCAAGGAACACTTCCTTTGCAAGATTTGGGAGCAGATGAAAGTATAATAGCCTGGCACGGGAATGGACATACAGGAACATTTGATGCTGCTTTAGAAGAAGTTTGGCATGTCATTACGCATAGTGGCTATGCAAATGCTTATCCAACCATTTTTGGTGAAAATGCAGGAACTTCTTTAGCAAACGCAATGGATTTGGCCAGAGGAGGGAATTTTACAAGTATTCCGTCCCCATATCCATCAAATAGTTGGTATACTTATGATGATAGTACTTGCGATTACTCATGTCAATCTACAGAATATATATATTGGGCAATGAGCTCTATATTAGGAGCACAAGCAAATAGACTGGGGGATATTCAACATGAGTGGAAACCAAATACCAAGGCTTTGGTACAAACTACAGATCCGGCTATTTATACTTTACTAACAGACACACAATATAAATTCCCTTCTGTTTTACCTGATGGGACTTATAAACGTTGAGGTATTGCATTTATAAGTAGAAAATAAGTGAATCAAATAACTACTTAAGAATACGGTTGAAGTATATAAGATGCTAAAGATAGGAATGAAACATAACTTGTTTTGTTCCTATTTTTGTTTTGGTATGAATTGTATATTTGTGAAAATATATGTTTTATGGTATCCAAACGTTTTTTTAGTTCTCGAGCTTTAAATATTTTTGAATTGACACTTTCCAAATGGGAATATCCAAAGCACTCACATAATTTTTTTGAATTGATATTTATAAAAGAGGGGAGAGGTCGTCAGAGAATAAATGATAGCGAGTTGCCTTATCAGTCAGGAGATATTTTTTTATTAACGCCAAAAGACATACATGAATTTATTATAGATGAAAAAACAACATTTGGTTTTATTAAGTTTACAGAACAGCTTTTTTTAGAAAAAACAGCATTTATTTCAGATATCAATTGGAGAAAAAATATAGATACAGTCATTTTATATTCAAACTGCATTCCAAAAAACATTATTGAATACAAGGCTGACAGAACAGCTTTATTTCAATTGTTTGCAATTATTAAAAATGAATATAAAAATCCAACCTTATACAGCAGAGCTTTGTTATTGGAGTTATTCGGAGCATTATTAATTGTTCTTTCTAGAAATTTAAAATCCATAGAAAAAAACAGATTATTAACCAAAAGGAATTCTGAAAAGGAAAGAATTGAGGACATTCTAAGTTATATTCGACAAAATGTTCTGGATAAAGAAAAAATAAAAATAAGTGTCATTGCAGAAATGTTTTATATGTCTCCCAATTACGTTGGTATTTTTGTGAAAAAGCATGCAGGGATTTCCATTCAGAAATACAAAATACAAACAAGAATAAAAATAGCAGAGCGCTTACTAGAACAAACCAACTTGACGATTACTGAAGTAGCCCAAAAAACTGGATTTACAGATGGCAGTCATTTTAGTAAATTTTTTAAAAGATGGGTTGGAAAAAAACCTCGTGATTTTCGATAATTATACCAAGCACATTATCACAAGTAATTTACTATATTTAGCCTTTAAATAATTTTATTTATGAAGTATTTGGGTGTTTTATTAAGTTTTCTTTTTTTAATTCCAATTCAAGCTCAAAAAAAGAATGCTGAGTTTCGTTTGCATATTCAGAAAACCAATTTACCAATTACCATTGATGGTATTATTGATGAAGAGGCATGGAGGTTTACTGATGTCGCAAAAGATTTTTATATGGTTTTACCTGATGATGGAAAAAAAGCCAAACAGCTTTCCGAGATAAGAATGACATATGATGCTAAAAACATTTATGTTGCAGCTGTTTTTTACAATACGAGGCCTGGTCCATATTTTGTGGAATCCCTAAGACGAGATTTCTCTTTTGGAAGCAATGATAATTTTTTAATTTTTATGGATCCCTTTAATAACCAAACTACAGGTTTTTCTTTTGGAGCCAATGCGGCTGGTGCACAATGGGATGGCACGATGAATAATGGAGGTAAAGTCGATTTGAATTGGGATAGCAAATGGGTTTCTGAAGTAAAACAAGACAAAGATAAATGGGTTGTTGAAATGGCCATACCATTTAAATCCATTCGATATAAAAAAGGAATTACGGAGTGGGGAATCAATTTTAGCAGGTTGGATTTGAAAACGAGTGAAAAATCAAGTTGGACACCAATTCCTAGACAATTCTCTACGGCTACATTGGCATATGCAGGAGTCTTGGTATGGGATAAAGCTCCCCCTGTTACAAAGGGAAATTTTTCGTTGATACCTTATGTTTTAGGAAATTCAAAAGAAGGGAATTTAAATGGGAACAAGACAGATTCTGAAATAAAAGTAGGTGGAGATGTGAAGTTTGGATTGTCTTCGTCACTCAATTTGGATTTGACCATAAACCCAGATTTCTCACAAGTAGAAGTAGATCAACAAATAGCCAATTTAGACCGATTTGAATTGTTTTTTCCTGAAAAACGACAGTTCTTTTTAGAAAATGCAGATCTTTTTGCCAACTATGGTTACAATTCAATTCGTCCATTTTTTTCAAGAAGAATAGGATTGCAAGTTCCAATACATGCTGGTATTAGAGTCAGTGGAAATTTAAATGAGCAATGGCGAATGGGGATTTTGAATATGCAAACTGCTGGAGACAAAGAGACAGGTTTACCAAGTCAAAATTTTGCAGCTCTTTCTATTCAAAAAAAAGTATTTGGCCGCTCAAGTATTGGACTGTTATTTGTAAACAAGCAATCTACGAAATATACAACAGACACTGACGAATTTCATAATTTATATAAAAAATACAATCGCAATTTAGGATTGGAATATAATCTTGCCTCTAACAACAATTTATGGACAGGGAAAGCTTTTGTTTTTAAAACATTTTCACCTAACAAATCGGGAAATGGCATCACACAAGCCATGAATATTGAGTACAACAGTCAAAAATGGAGTTTTGGTTTTCAGGAAGAATCTGTAGGTAAAGAGTATCGGGCAGAAGTGGGCTTTGTTCCTAGAAATGATTATGTTAAATTAAGTCCGTTTGTAAAGTACTTATTCTATCCTAAAAATAAAAAAGTTATAAGTCATGGTCCAAAATGGACAAGCATTTTTTATTACGATACAAACATGAAAAAAACAGATTATCTAAATTTACTTCAATACTATGTGAATTTCAGAAATCGAAGCTCTTTAAGAATGACATTAATTGATGAATATGTAGAGTTGCTAAATCCTTTTGACCCTACAGGGATTGGAAACACAACACTTCCCATAGGCTCTAAACATCATTGGAAAGCGGTGCGATTTAATTATGCATCCAAACCACAAAGTATGTTCACCTACAGCCTTGGAAACCGTATCGGTAATTATTATTCAAATGGTACCTGGCTAAGTTTTTCAAGTGAATTAGGCTATCGGTTTCAGCCTTACGTGAGTCTTAGTTCTAGTATTAGTTATAACAATATTACCTTACCTGAACCTTGGGATACAACGGAATTTTGGTTAATAGGAGCGAAGTCAGATATTACTTTTACCAACAAACTCTTTTTTGCAACCTTATTTCAATACAATGAACAATCTCAAAAATTCAATTTGAACTCACGTTTGCAGTGGCGTTACAAACCTGCATCAGATTTATTTTTGGTATATACTAACAATCATTTATTACCTCCATTGTCGGGTAAAACATGGGCGCTGTCTTTGAAGTTTTCTTATTGGTTTAATAAATAATTGCTGAAAAAGGTACTATGAAATATATTTCGTAATATTAATTATACAGTGTATATTTGTGGAAATTATTTAGATATGAAAACAAAGTTGACAGGAGGCTATGTATTTATGGCAGCAAGTTTAGATGGATTTGTTGCTCGAGAAAATCATTCATTAGATTGGTTGATGAAATATGATACTAGTGGGGAAGATCATGGATACAAGGCTTTTATAAAAACCATTGATGTATTGGTTATGGGGAGTGGTTCTTATAAAACAGTTTTGAGTTTCGATTCTTGGCCATATGAAATGCATGTGTTTGTAATGAGTCGGACATTGTCTCAAAAGGATATTCCTGAAGCTCTAAAAAATAAAGTAACCATAACAAATTTAACTCCACGTAATTTGATGGATTTCCTTTATTCAGAAGGAATGGAGAAAGCTTATGTGGATGGAGGAAAACTGGTACAATCATTCATTAGTGATGGCTTAATTGATGAAATTACAATAACACATATTCCAATACTTATTGGAACAGGCAAGAGATTATTTGGCTCAATTACTGAAGATGTAGACTTGGATTTGGTCTCTTCAAAAATACTCAAACCAGGATTTGTGCAAAGCTTTTATAAAGTGCTAGCTAACAAAGAATGAAAAATAAAGCATTAGGAAGACCAAGCAAAGATAATTTGATTTTATCTAAAGATGTTATTTTAAAAGAAGCTCTTCATATTCTCGACACCTATGGAGAGAAAAAACTTTCTTTTAGAAAACTAGCTTTAAAATTTGATGTAACAGCAATGGCTTTAAAACATCATGTGGGTACACGTCATGATCTTTTAATGGGACTTGTAGAAATTGTTTATACGGATTTAGATATCTCCCCTGAAATGATAAATTCTAAAGAAACAATAAGACAATTATTAGGTGCTTATTGTAAAAAAGTTTTAGAGCACCCAAACTTAACAACCCTTTTACTTACAGACCATTCTTTAATTAATGATCAATTAATTAAATTGACAACCTTAATAAAAAATCAGGTAATTTTATTGACTCATACTAATGAAGAAGGAGCACTGTTAACTGATGTTATTATAGACTATACTCATGGATTTGCAATAGCAGCAGCATCTCAGAATAAAAAGACAACTATGGGGTCACTTGCTATAGGTGATTTTCATAAAGGACTGGATTGGATACTTGGTAGAATTTGATTTTGTGTACTTTATATGGCAATAATTTTTTTGTAGAATCAGGTGTTTTTTCATTTAAAATAAATTTCGTATATTTGTACCTACAGATAATGTATATGTCATGAATAGCTACTTTGAAACAATGTATGAGATTATAAGAACAGGTCATTGGATTACTGATTCCATCTCTAAAGAACTGAAGGAATTTGATATATATGAGCCTCAATACAATGTATTACGAATACTTAGTGGAGCTAAAGGGAAACCTATTTCGGTAAATATGATTTTGGAAAATATGGTACAACGATCTAGTAACGTTACCCGAATTGTAGATAAACTGGAAAAAAAAGGATTGGTGCAGAGAACATTGTCTATTGAGGATCGAAGAAAAATGGATATTAGTATATCATCAGAGGGAATTGAATTGTTGAAAAAGTTGGATGAAAAAGTTTATGATTTCCATAAACCAATGAAAAATAACTTGACTTCTGAAGAAGCAGATACCTTAAAGCGCTTAATTAAAAAGTTAAAAGGATTTCGAAAGTGATGAAAATTATTAAAATCAAAGGAAGAGGTTTGAGTAAAAAAAAATGGCTTTTTTTTAATTTAATACATGTACCTACAAATAATGTATGAGTAATGAATAAAACAATTAAATCAGTACAAACTTATAAAAGCATAGACGATTTTATCCCTGGAGTACATGGTCAAAGAGCATTTCCAACAGATCAATTTTGGGATACAGATCCTTTTGTTATGTTAGACCATATTGGTCCAGAAAAAGTAGGAAAAGAGTTTTTTCTTGAAGGAAAAGGACATGACCACCCACATAGAGGTTTTGAAACGATTACGTTTATGTTTGAAGGTTTGTTACAACATCGTGATTCTTTAGGGAATCGGGTTGACTTAAATTCGGGTTCTGTACAACGAATGAATGCTGGTTCTGGAATTATCCATGGAGGAGATATGGCTTCAGATGCTCAAACGGGACGTTTTCATGAAATGCAATTATGGATAAATAATCCAATTTCAAAGAAAATGTCACAACCAGACATTCATAATCTTTCA
>Ga0105356_10005973_pt1 | contig 11439 bp, 7 predicted proteins | sample GOMGulsemesocosm_3_FD_83502 | JGI IMG/M metagenome (GOLD analysis project Ga0105356, IMG submission 83502) | Methane-oxidizing microbial communities from mesocosms in the Gulf of Mexico - GOM9D Gulf of Mexico | ecosystem: Environmental > Aquatic > Marine > Cold seeps | place: Gulf of Mexico...
AGATATGCTTTCCAATGCATAATATGACTATACATTATCCGAAAAGTGAATAGAGATACCATGCTTTCACAAATAGATTTTAAATTGCTCTTGTCGTTGAGCCACTTACTTAAGCATCGTAGCGTCAGTTTAGCCGCCGATAAAATGAACATGAGTCAACCCGCCATGAGTCGCTCTCTGGCGAAGTTACGTACTGTGTTTAATGATCCATTATTTGTACGTACTTCTAATGGTATGGAAGCCACCCCACGCGCTTTATCACTGGTTCAACCTTTAAACCGCACCCTAGACCAGCTTAATGAACTGCTTTTAAACCAAGAGTTTTTACCTGAGGCATGCAATAGAAATTTTCGTCTGCACATGAGCAGTTATACCACTCAGGCACACTTACCCTCTATAGCCGATGCGTTTTATCGAGCAGCGCCAAACGCTCAGTTAGAGGTGATAGACCTAAAAGAAAAATCCTTGTTAAATCAAAGTACGCAAGATATCGATCTCGTGTTATGTAGTCAGGTAATGCAAATGCCTGAGCTTTATCACCGACTACCGGTAGGACAAGAGTCTTCATACTGTTTTATGGCAAAAAAACATCCCTTAGCCACAAAAAAAATCACCCTAGATGACTATCTTAAATACCCACATGTTGTGATCACGTTAGGAGGCGGCCCTAACTTCCCCGTAGAAACAACGCTATCTCGTTTAGGAAAAGTACGGAAGGTGGGTTTAAAGGCCCCACATTACCTAGCGGCATTAGAGGTATTAAGTCGAACTCAAATGTTGTTTAGTTCATCGCCATTGGTGCCAGATCGTTTTCGGCAGCAGTTTTCCATTATTTCCCAACCTCTGCCGTTTGAACATGAGACTTTACAATACGTGCTCGCTTGGCCACCTACCGTACACAAAGACCCTGCTCAGCAATGGTTTAGAAAACTCTGCGGCGACATAATAAAAAAAAACCTGAACAACAAAAGTCAACAATAAAATCAAAGTCAGTACTTACCACCTTTAGCGCATTACAATTACGCTAGACCGCCCATTCAGAATAAAATAAAACCGGAGAGCGCAGAATTTCATTAGCGTTTTTCGAATTTATAAATTTTTAGTTTTGGTCAGCAAGCAGTGGACTTGTATTTATTTAAGCACAGCTCTTTGAGAAGACTTTCGACTTTGTGAAGTCAATATTATGATGATATCGTTATTTTCTGTCACTGCTGGAGTTTTAGTACGTTTATGATTTAAAGCGAAGTTTTTTCGCTATTCCTGATTTTCGCTATGTATCTTGACTATTTTTTTGAGCAGCTGATTTAATCGATAATTATTTGCTCTAGAGTTAGGGCACGTTGTGCGAAAAGGAGAACTAGCAGTGTTGAGCATAATTCTTCTACTTGTCGCACAAAGGAGGGTTTCCGGAGTACACTGCAAAGACAGACAGGTATAGTTAACGTTCTAGTTTACATATGAGAGACGATTTACTTTAGATTTCGTTTCAGCGGAAAATATACAATACTTGCAGGAATGTAGTACGCTTTATTTATGTATTAAAGCATTAGAAGTAGGGCCAGTAAGAGTTGTATTAAATGAAACATCTTCGCATAAAGTTTATTTTGATCAGTTATTTGCTTTTATTTTTTGCTCATCCTCTTTTGGCGTCTAATGAGTTAAAGCATATAACCATGTTTACCATGGAACAAGTGCCCTATGGGTTTAAAGATGACAATGGAGAATTCGAAGGCGTACTTTATGATGTTATGAATCAGATAATAGAGCATAGTAATATTGGTGATAAAAATACAGTAGTGCCTTCAAAGCGTATTTTCTTGACAATGAGCACAAAAAAGAAAAATTGCGCTTTATTGGCAAATACACCCGATATTGCGAATACATTTGTCTTGGTCGAACCTATAGGTTATCCGTTATTAACCGGCATCTTACCAAGAGCTGGTATAAAATTGCCAAACTACGCTAGCCTTCAAAACAAAATGATAGCCATTCCATTAGGAATATATTTTGACGAACGATTAGATAAAGATGAAATGTTATCCATCTTAAGACCGTTGAAATATACAAATGCAATTAAAATGTTGAAATTGAAACGTGTCGACGCAGTCGCTGGTGCTATCCCAAGTTTACTATTTATTGCCAACAAGGAAGGTATGTCAGCCAACGATTTCGACGAACCATTAGTATTTAAAAGCTTTGAAACTATGCTAGTTTGTACAGGTGATCTAACTCAGAAAACCCTTATTAGACTTAAACAAAGCGTAATTTATTTACGAGATAGTGGAGTAATCCAAAAAATTATCGATAGTTATTATAAGAGTTAAAAAATGATTAACACCTACTTACCGAACGACTTGCCCTTTATCGATATGTAAGCTAATTCAAGAAATTGTTTAAGCCTTATTAGTTAATGCCTGTTGCACGATATTTACCGAGCTCTGAGCATGCATACATCCGCTTTACCTTTTTTAATGTTCCCCATTTCAGTTAATATTTTTAAAATCTTTATTTAAACGTCTAGACTATAAATTGTGAAGTTTAATAATTGTAGTTCGATTAATAGTTTTTCAAGTAAAAATTAACGTACTAATGCTCATCTTTACCCAAAGTAAATCCAAGGAAATAGAGATTAAAGAAAACACCGTTTCTTGTACATTTTCAGCCAACAATAAAGAGAAAGGTTATGGGAGTAGTATCATGGAAAAGAGAAGAACACAGCGAAGTGTTAACGATTCGTCGACAGTGTTTACCTGAATTTTCCCATATCAATCATTATTGGGACGACGAACGCCAAAAGGTAATTGCCAAAATATTGCCGGGTGAATTTTACATGAGTACTCAAAATGTAGGAATAGCGACAACGTTAGGTTCATGTATTTCCGCATGTATTTATGACTCGGTATCGGGCGTTGGCGGAATGAACCACTTTATGTTACCGCTCACAACAGAAAATTCTGACCAAGTGAGTTGGGGGCAACGCGGTAAAGAAAGCGATGCGACTAGATATGGCAACTTTGCTATGGAATATTTAATTAATACTATCCTTAAAAATGGCGGCAGTAAGAAAAACCTCATAGCAAAGATTTTTGGAGGATCTAAAGTTAGAAAAAACTTGTCTGATGTAGGCATGAAAAATATTCATTTTGTACTCCGATATCTGGCCACAGAGCAAATTAAAATTGAGACTGAAGATATAGGGCTTACTTACCCTAGAAAAGTGATCTTTGAGCCGGCAACCGGTAAGGTTTTTGTCAAAAGACTGTCGAATTTAACCAATGATACTATCGCTCGTCGCGAAAAAGATTACCGTCATCAAATAGATGAAAACCATTCTATAGAAGGTGATATAGAACTTTTTTAATATAAATTTTCACTAACTTATATAGCTTCTGGCTTTAACCTCTAATAGCAGTTGAAGCCTCACCTCCCTTTGCTTTAATAAAAAGGGAAAACTAACCTTTTCAACATGAATAACGCTGCGTAGATGCCCTAAACGCTCTTTGAGAAAACATTAACGAACTAATTACACATCCAGATCAAAGAAAAGTCGAATAGATATATTTAAAGCGAATAGTTTGTACTACAGTTGTCAATACAGTTCTAAGCTGGTCGGCTTATTAATTCAATTGATATCGTTGACATTTAACTGGTCATCCTAATGACCTGTTAAAACATACGTACAAGGTACGTATCGTCTTACGCCATGCTCAGAGCGATTAAAAAACAACTAATACAAGTACTCATGCTTATGGTAATGATTCGCATTAGGCTTACTTTTGGTTTACAATGCTGCAAAAAATATCAATGACGTCATACACAAATATTAATTTGGAATAACATTATGGAATTAAAAAGAAAAGTATTAGCAGCAGCTGTTCTCCTTGCAGCAACGGGTTTAACCGCATGTGGTGGTTCAAGCAGTAGCAAACCTGATCCTGTTGTCACTCCTGATCCTGTTACCCCGACAAATTCAGCACCTTCAGACATTAGTTTAACTAGTGCGAGTGTTGATGAGAATAAAAGTGGTGTTATTGGTACTTTGTCGACAACTGATGCCGATACAAGTGATACTTTTACGTACGCTATAGATAGCACTATTTTTTCTATTGATGGTGACCAACTTAGTGTCATTGATGGTATGAGTTTAAACTATGAAGAAGCACAAAGCGTAATGTTAAGTATTACCGTTACCGATAGTGCTGCTGCAACTTTTACCAAAGAGCTCAGCATAACAGTTAACGATATTCTCGAAGTTTATAGTTTCAACAGCGAATTTGAAGATGGCCAATCAAGTGTTTCTTATGGTGGACAAACAACTCGCCATGCGTTAATTGCCGAATTAAAACATTACATAGGTAAAGGTGGCTTGCAAGCCGATATAGACGATAATAATCTTGCAGATAAAGCAGCTGTTTTAGCCAAACTTAATAGCTTTTATCATCGCGATGAAAATGCATGGGATGGTTTTGCTATTTCCTTTACCGATGGTTGGACAGTACCTGCTAAACAAAAGCTTTTTACTGATATTGGCAGTTACAAATCATTAAAAGACAAAGTTGCTGGTAACGATGCTTCTGGTCAACATAAAGAGTGGAATAACGGAGACTTTGCTGGCTGGGGCGCTAAAGGCTCAATTACCCCTGATGGCTTAATTGCACATTTCTTTGATCAATTGGCTGATAATGCAGCTGAAGTTATTAGTGGTGCATCACGAGTTGATCCAATTACCGGCAAAAATATTGACGTTTATGTTAATACCGATGGCACTGACTTAAACCAACTTATTCAAAAGTTTTTATTGATGGCGATTACTTATTCACAAGCTACTGATGATTACTTAGATGCAGAGAAAGGTCTAGCCACAGACAATATTGGTCAAGATAAAGGCACTAAAACTTATACTAAATTAGAACACCAGTATGATGAAGGTTTTGGCTATTTTGGCGCTACTCGAGATTACTTGTATTACACTGACAATGAAATTTCTGGCAAAGTTAAAACTGCCGATGATGGCCGTGTTGACTGGAATGGACAACATGATAGCGATGGCGATGCAGAAATTGATCTATTAAGTGAACACATGTTTGGTAACTCAGTTAATGCAGCTAAACGTGACCGCGGTACAAAAGATAATGCTATGCCTACCGATTATACTAAGCAGGCTATGGAGGCCTTCATTTCTGGTCGTAAAATCATTAATGACAATGCGGGCATGGCATTAACTGCAGAACAAATGACTGAATTGTTAGTACAAAAAGATATTGCTATTGATGCTTGGGAACGTGCTATTGTTGCCACAGTTATTCATTATATTAATGATTTAAGTGATGATTTAGAACCACTACGTACCGGTGAAGGCGAGTTTGACTTTACCACAGCAGCAAAGCATTTCTCTGAATTAAAAGGTTTTGCTCTAGGTTTACAATTCAATCCTAAATCACAATTTAGTGCTACCGACTTTGAAAGTATGCATACGCTATTGAAAGATGCTCCAGTACTAGAACAAGCTGGTGTAGCAGCATATCAAAATAGCTTGCTTGCAATACGTAACTCTTTGCAAGAAGCATATAACTTTGACGATGAGAATGTAGCCGGTTGGTAGTAAACCGTTCGCTATGCCAGCCTAGATAAGATATCAACGCTGGTTAATCATTTTTTACAAAGCTTGAACAAATAAATTGTTCGAGCTTTGTTGTATTTATAGTTTAATTTTTTCACTTTTATTACTAATATCCAACAAGTAATAAAAGTATACTCAATAACCTAAAGTAAAACGAAGTAAGGTAATGTTTTAGCATGAAGTTTTCAAACAATAAGTCAGTGGCATTAACACTGACGGCAGTTTTTTACCTCAGTGCTTGTGGTGAAGATACCAGCAGCAAAAGTGGTGATGGTTTTAATAAAGGTAAAGATACTGATACAGCGTTTAATCAAGGTCAGTTGATTTCTAATATTGTTGATAATGTTATAACGCCAACGTTTGAACAATTTTCACTTCATGCCGACGAACAAACACAAGCAATCAAAGAATATTGTCAACAAGAGCAAGCATTTGAACAAGGTAACGTTGCCAGTAGCGTAGTCAGCGATAGCAAATTATCAGCACAAAACAGCTGGCGCACTGCAATGAGTACTTGGCAGCAAGCCGAGGTGATGCAATTAGGACCACTATTAGATGATGACAGTAATTTACGCAATAACATCTATTCTTGGCCTATTGTAAACACCTGTGGTGTTGATTTGGATGTCACTTATTTTAACGCTGGCACGGTCAATGGTGCCCCCTACGACATCACTAAACGCACAGCATCGAGAAAAAGTATGTTGGCGTTAGAATATTTGCTCTTCAATGACGATGTTAACCATAGTTGCACTGGCGCGGTTCAACCAGAAAACTGGAATAATGAAACAGAGCAATACCGTAAACTTGCTCGTTGTGAATTCGCCAGTGAAGTTGCCCTAGACGTACACAATAATGCCAATGATTTATTAGCTGCATGGCAAGGTGAAAATGGCTATGGTAATAAACTAAAAACAGCGGGTACTAGTGGCAGCGAATTTAATAGTGAACATGATGCCGTTAACGTGATCAGTGATGCAATGTTCTATATCGACTTATTCACCAAAGATGGCAAACTTGCTGAACCCTTAGGACTTTTGGCTAATGAATGTGGCTCTCAAGCATGTCCACAGGTAGTTGAGTCTAAGTATAGTCAGAACTCCTTTGCCAATATTATCAACAACCTAATCGGTTTTAATAATTTATTATTAGGTGAAAATGACGGTTTAGGTTTTAAGCATTACCTTATTGATGTTGGTGACCAAGAAACAGCCGATATTATGGCGGCTGATTTACAAACAGCAATAAACTCAACACAGAGCTACCAAAACAGCCTTGCTGAAGTGTTAGCGACAACCCCTGAACAAGTTGAACAGACCCATACACAAGTTAAAAAAGTGACAGATAAACTAAAGGTAGATTTTATTACTAGCTTAGCACTTGAATTACCGAAAACCGCAGCTGGAGATAATGATTAAGTTATGGCTAATATACCTTTTAAAAAATCAACATTGGCACTTGTTATTGCCGTGCAAGCGGTTGTTTGTAGCAACGCATTTGCAAATGATAATAACAATGACGCTCCGGATTACATAGATCGTATTCAAATTATTGGTCACAGTGATAAACTTAGAACTGAAGCCGGCTCTGCAACCTTAATTGGCGAGGCTGAATTAGAAAAGTTTAAGTTCGATGATATTAATCGAATTTTATATAACGTGCCCGGTGTGAATATTCGTGAGGAAGACGGCTTTGGATTAAGACCTAACATCGGCTTTCGAGGGTCAACACCAGAGCGCAGTAAAAAAATAACAGTAATGGAAGATGGTATTTTAATTGGCCCAGCTCCTTACTCGGCTCCTGCTGCCTATTATTTTCCGATGATGAGTAAAATGACCGCCCTTGAAGTATTCAAAGGCCCTGCAGCAACAAAGTATGGTCCGAATACTGTAGCTGGCGCATTAAATATGACCACGCGCATGGTACCTGATTTTGAAGAAGGTATGGTCGATGTAGCCGCAGGAACTGACGGTTACGCTAAAGCACACGCTTATTACGGTAATACCATTGATAATTTCGGTTTTATTATTGAAGGTGTACACATGGAATCAGACGGCTTCAAAGAGCTTGATGGCGGCGGTGACACCGGGTTTGATAAAAATGATCTTATGGTTAAGTTACGTTATAACTTAACTGGCAAAAGTTTCAATCAAGTATTTGAACTCAAATGGGCCTATGCCGATGAGAAGTCGAATGAGACATATCTAGGTTTGACCGACCAAGACTTTAAAGCTAATCCGGTTCGAAGATACGCCGCTAGTCAATTAGATAAGATGGACTGGCAGCATAATCAAATACAATTAAGCCATTTTATTCAAGCAGACAAGTTTGATATCACCACACGTATTTATCGTAACGATTTTGAACGTTCTTGGTTTAAAATTAATGGCTTTAAACCCGGCATTATTACTCGTGATCTCCAGCAGATATTGGCTGGCGTTGACGATGAGACAAATGCCCTGTTTTATCAAGTATTAACAGGACAAAGAGATTCTCAGAAAGAGTATGAAAAAATAATATTAGGTGATAACGACCGCGAATATTATTCACAAGGCATTCAATCTGAAATTTTTTGGCAGCAAGATTTCGCGGGTTTAACACACGAATTTAACGCCGGCTTAAGAGTTCATCAAGACAGAATAGAGCGTAATCATACCGAAGATGCTTTTTTGATGCAGTCTTCTCGATTAGTTTCTGACGGTAGCGAGACACTGGCAACAACCACTAATGCAGAAGAAACTGATGCTATAGCCGTATTTTTACGTGACACCATATCATGGCATTCACTTGATGTTACTTTAGGTCTTCGCGGAGAATTCTTAGATACACGTTATGAAAACCGTAAAGCAGATAGCAGCGACGACTGGCTAGAAAAAGAGTCTAGTATTTGGCTGCCAAGTTTTAGCCTATTTTATAGTTTGTCTGAATCAGCGGGCATACTTTTTGGTGTTCATGAAGGCTTTGTACCAACTAGCCCACAGGAAAGTCCGGAAATAGATATTGAAAATAGCGTTAATTACGAGTTTGGTGGTCGTTTTAATAACGGTACTTCAAAGTTCGAAGCAATACTCTTTTTTAATGACATCAGTAATCTCAAAGAAAGCTGCTCATTTTCTGCTGCCTCTGCCTGTGCACAAAGTTTAGATGCTGAGTTTAATGGTGGAGAAGTTGATGTTTTTGGACTGGAATTTTCGGCTAGTCATACCTTTAAACTGAACCCAAGCTTCGATATGCCCATTTCAATGGTTTATACCTATGTTGAGTCAGAATTTAAAAGTGATTTTGCATCTGATTTTCCAATGTGGGGGCAAATAACTGCAGGTGACCAGTTACCTTACTTGCCTGAGAATCAATTGACCTTAAATTTGGGGTTGGTAAGTGATTTTTGGGAAGTTAATTTAATCGCGCGTTATGTTGACAGTATGCTCGAAGCGTCAGGTGATGGTGTTATTTTAACTGGTGAAACAACAAGTGATTACACGATTGTTGATATATCCGCTAACTATGACCTTGGTGATGCCGGCACTATATATTTAAAAGTTGATAATATATTTGAACAGCAAGAAATCATTAGTCGTCGTCCATATGGCGCGAGACCAAGCAAGCCACAAATGGCATTTGTTGGTTATCGATATAGATTTTAAGTAACCTACAGCTTTATGTGCAAAATAGTTATCATATTATTATGCCCATAAAGCCCTTTAAACATTACTAATGTAACGGCTTAATGTTTCATTTGTTATAGTGGCAGCATCTAGCAACCACTATTGATTGGGTATACGATAACTATGTTTGTATGGGATTTTCTTAGCTTAAATTTTAGTCAATTAATTGATTTATTTTTTGATGCTAATAAACGCTTGTATTTTGGCTATCTCGGTTCAGCGTTTTTGTTAGCCATTCCTGTATTTTGGTATAAATTTCGTAGTAACTCAGTCATTAAGTTTATTAAGTTTGTTTTCCCTTGGCATATTTATAGTGCAAAATCAGCCCGTCATGATTATGCTTTACTGGTAACTAATAAATTAATAAAGTCGGCTTTGTTTCCTTTCATTATTCTAACGATGGCGCCTATTGCCTTATCGGTATCTTCGTTTTTTGAATGGGCTTTTGCTGACTTTGAACATATTGTCTTGCCGCATTTTACCATCATGGCCATTTTCACCTTTTTGTTGTTTGTCTTTGATGATTTTACCCGTTTCTTATTGCATTATATTTTGCATAAAGTGCCTTTTTTATGGGAGTTTCATAAGGTTCACCACTCAGCAAAAGTAATGACACCATTTACTATCTATCGAACACATCCTGTAGAGAGCTATTTATACGCCTGCCGTATGGCGATTACTCAAGGGATAGTGGTTGGTTTTTGTTATTACCTCTTTGGTCCAAACTTGAAAATGCTCGATATTTTTGGAGCTAACGTTTTTGTTTTTTTATTTAATATCTGTGGTTCTAATTTACGTCACTCCCACATATGGTTGAGTTGGGGAGATAGATTAGAAGGTTGGTGGATAAGTCCAGCCCAACACCACATTCACCACAGTGATGACCCTAAACATTTTGATGCTAACTTAGGGTCGGCCTTAGCTATTTGGGATAGGATGTCGAATAGTCTTATTCGTGCTTCGCAAGTAAAGAATATTTCCTTTGGCATCAGCAAAAGTCATGCTGGCCATCATAGTTTGAAGCAAATTTACTTAGAGCCTTTTACTCATGCTTGGCGGCAGGTAACAAGTTCATTAAAATCTTCAATGCAGGTTAAAAAGTAACTTTAGCCTTCGAATTTTACTCAGGCAGTACTTAAAGTTAATGGGTGACAGCTACCCTTTAAAGCCCTCAGATCACGCACCAATACGTTCAACTAAACACTTCTTGTACTTATTTAAAATGAAACGATGGAAATGACTCGCATTTCTATTAAATAATGGCATTATAAACAACCCCTTAAAGGATAAGGGCATTGTGTTACTGCAATTTTTTAAATAAAAGGAATTAAAATGAAATGCATACCTACGCTTAAATTAGCAACAATCGTTATTGCCAGCCTAACCTCCAAGATACTATTTTCCAGCCAATTTTCCTTACCGGAACAAGTAAAATACGCTTATATAGAAAAATTGGTCGAACAAGCTCGTCTGAAAAATAACATTGCGGGATTTACACTGGCGATAGTTAAAAGTAATACCCCCGTAGTTTTACGTGGCTTTGGTTATGCTGATAAAGAAAATTATCGGCAGGTCACAACAGAAACGGGGTTTCGCATCGGTTCAATCAGTAAAACATTTACCGCGATATCCATTATGAAGTTAGTCGCACAAGGTAAATTATCACTCGATGATAGCATTTACGATTACGTACCCGACTACCAACCTAAAGTACGAGACTCAATTAATCCTGAAATTCATGTACGTGACTTATTAACTCATCATAGTGGGATTTCCAGCGTTTGGTTAAGGGGCTTAGAAAGTACAAACAATCCACTTGAAGAGTGGCGTAAATTACCCAAACAACTCAGCAGAGACCATTTAGTTTGGAACAGAAAAACAGTGCATGCCTACAATAATTCCGCTTTCAGTCTGGCCGGACTCATAGTTGAGCGAGTCTCAGGACTAAGCTGGCCAGAATTTTTACAGCAAGAATTTTTTACCCCTTTGAATATGCAAAATGCGTTAAGTTACTTACCTGAAAGTCGACAAGGGATATCCAAAGGTTACAATGCCAGTCAGCAGATACCACTACAATCAATATCAGCTCTTCCTGCCGGCGCTATAATAGCCAGTGCTAACGATATGTCACGCTATATGCAAAGCATATTAGAC
>Ga0105356_10005976_pt1 | contig 11438 bp, 10 predicted proteins | sample GOMGulsemesocosm_3_FD_83502 | JGI IMG/M metagenome (GOLD analysis project Ga0105356, IMG submission 83502) | Methane-oxidizing microbial communities from mesocosms in the Gulf of Mexico - GOM9D Gulf of Mexico | ecosystem: Environmental > Aquatic > Marine > Cold seeps | place: Gulf of Mexico...
TATACTTTTTGGTCTTTTGCTACTTTAAATTGTTGCCCTGCTATCTCTACGATTGCGTACATACTGTTAATTTTGCGTATTTATACTTAATTATCACACTTTCCTAGTGAAAATGCGGGTGCAAATATACATCTTTATTTATAAAATACCAACTCTTGTTCTCATATCATTTTTATTCTTATTTTTATCCTCTCAAACCTATAAAAATAAATTGCAAATAGATGTAACACTATAGGTTCTATAACGTCAAACATCTATGAAACTATTAATTACTAAATAAATATCAATGAAAAAAAATATCCTAGCTTTAGGTTTGTCCTTATTTGCTTTTGCAAATACACAAGCACAGAAAGTTGAGTTTGAAGAGTACACCTTAAAAAACGGTTTACATGTCATCTTACATCAAGACAATACAGCGCCGGTGGTAACTACTGCAGTAATGTATCATGTGGGGGCAAAAGACGAACAGCCAAACAGAACAGGTATGGCCCATTTTTTTGAACACCTGCTCTTTGAAGGAACTAAAAACATAAAAAAAGGAGAATGGTTCAAAATTGTATCTTCTAACGGAGGGAACAACAATGCCAATACCACAGACGACAGAACTTATTATTATGAAGTTTTTCCATCTAACAATTTAAAGTTAGGGTTATGGATGGAATCTGAACGCTTGTTACATCCCGTAATTAACCAAGGAGGTGTTGATACTCAAAATGAAGTTGTAAAAGAAGAAAAAAGACTGCGCGTAGACAACCAACCTTATGGAGGTTTTTTAGCAAATGTTAAAAAACACATGTTTAGCAAACACCCATATAAAGGGACAACCATTGGTAAGATGAAACATTTAGACGACGCTACCTTAGAAGAGTTTATAGCGTTTAACAAAAAATTCTATGTTCCTAATAACGCAACACTTGTCGTTGCTGGTGATATTCAGAAACCTGAAACAAAAAAGTTAATCAACGATTATTTTGGGTCGATTCCAAGAGGGAAAGCAATTGAAAGAAACTTCCCAAAAGAAGCTCCAATTACAACACAAATCAATGCCAAAGCATATGATGCCAACATTCAAATCCCAGCAATTATGGCAGCCTATAGAACGCCTTCTTTTAAAACAAGAGACGCAAGAGTTTTGGACATGATTTCTAGCTACTTAAGTGATGGAAGAAGCTCTAAGTTATACAAAAAAATGGTAGACGAGAAGAAAATGGCCTTGCAAGTTGGAGCCATCAACTTAAGTCAAGAAGACTACGGAATGTATATTTTATACGGTCTACCACAAGGAAAAAACACATTAGAAAGCCTGGTTAGTGGAATTGACGAAGAAGTAGTTAAAATTCAAACAACACTCATTTCTGAAAAAGCATATCAAAAATTGCAAAATAAATTTGAAAACAGATTTGTAAACTCAAATGCCAGTGTAGATGGTGTTGCAAATTCTTTAGCTCGTTTTCATGTATTATATGGTGACACAAACCTAATCAATACCGAAATTGACATTTACCGTTCAATTACTCGTGAAGAAATAAGAAATGTGGCAAAAAAATACTTGAATAAAAACCAACGATTACTATTAGAATATTTACCTAAAAAAGACACTAAATAATTATGAAAACTAAAATAGCATTACTCATCGCGGTTTTAACACTGTCTTTTTCAGTTACCGCACAAGTAGACAGAAGCATACAACCAAAACCAGGACCAGCACCTAAAGTAAAACTTGGAAAAGCAGAAACATTTACACTAGACAACGGTTTAAAAGTAATTATTGTAGAGAACCACAAGCTTCCTAGAGCTTCGGCTAGCTTAACCATAGACAACAAACCCTATGTTGAGGGTGACAAAATTGGGGTTTCTCAATTAATGGGTGGTCTTTTAGGAAGAGGCACCAAAAACATCACAAAAGATGCATTCAATGAAAAAGTAGATTACCTAGGCGCTAACGTTTCTTTTCACAGCAATGGAGCCAATGCGCGATCTCTAAAAAAATATTTTTCAGAGGTATTGTCTCTTATGGCAGATGGCGTAAAAAACTCTAATTTCACCAAAGAAGAGTTTGACAAACAGGTAAAATTAACCTTAGACGGTATCAAGTCAAATGCAAAAAGTGTAACAGCTGTTGCTCGTCGCGTTGAAAGTGCCTTAATTTTTGGTAAAAACCATCCTTCTGGAGAGTTTGCAACCAAAAAATCAATCGAAAATATTTCTTTAGAGGATGTAAAAAACAACTACAACGCTTATTACAAACCAAACAATGCCTATTTGGTTATTGTTGGTGATGTAAATACAAAAAAAATAAAAAAACAGGTTGTTTCTTTGTTTAGTAATTGGGAAAAAGGAAGCATTCCAACCACAACTGTTCCTGCGATTAAAAATGTACCTCACACTGAGATTGATTTTATCAACATGGACAATGCAGTGCAATCAGAAATTGTTATTGCAAACACCATCAACCTTAAACTTGGTGATAAAAAATACTATGCTGCTTTATTAGCAAACAGCATCCTTGGTGGTAGTGGTACTGCACGTTTATTTATGAATTTACGTGAAGACAAAGGATACACATACGGATCGTACTCTAGCATTAGACAAAGTAGATATGCGGCTTCTTTTAGAGCATCAGCAAGTGTTCGAAATATTGTTACAGATAGTTCGGTGGTAGAACTTCAAAAAGAAATCAATAAAATTCGTTTTCAAAAAGTTACAGCAGAGGAGTTAAAAAATGCGAAAGCAGCATACATTGGATCTTTTGTAATGAATGTTCAAAAACCATCTACAGCGGCTAGATTTGCATTAAATATTGCAATGTATGACTTGCCAAAAGATTATTACGAAAACTATTTAGCAAACATCAATGCAGTTAGCTTACAAGAAGTGCAAGATGCCGCACATCAATTCTTCACAGGAAACAAAGCAAGAATTATAATTACAGGGAAAGGAATTGACGTATTAAAGAATTTAGAAAAGTTAAAATACAACATCAATTATTTTGACAAGAATGCAAATCCTACTGTTAAGCCAAAAATGAACATGCCAATTCCAGCAGGATTGACTGCAACAAATGTTGTTGACACTTATTTTAAAGCAATTGGTGGCGCTGACAAAGCGCATGCTATTAAAACAATTATGACTTCCTCAGATGCAAAAGTACAAGGAATGGCTATTAACTTAACCACAAAAACGGCTGCTCCAAACAAGACCTCTGTGGTTGTATTTGGAATGGGACAAACGCTTTCTAAACAGGTTTTTGATGGTTCTAAAGGCTATGCAGAACAACAAGGAAGAAGAACTGATTTAACTGGAGAAAAATTAAAAGAAGCAAAAGAAAACTCAGGCCTCTTTAAAGACGATCTATACAAATCTGGAAGCCTTGATAGAATTGAAAATTTAGAAGGAAAACCTGCTTATGTGGTAATTAGTGGTAAAACAGAAGTATATTATGATGTAAAATCGGGACTAAAAGTTAAAGAAGTAGTTACTTCTAAAGCTGGAGGGAAAGAAGTAAAAAATCCTGTAAACTTCTCTGACTACAAAGTTGTAAACGGAATAAAATTCCCACATAAAATCTCTATGAAAATGGGCCCTATGAGCATGGAATTTATCGTAAAAGAAATTAAGATAAACGAAGGAGTAACGGACGCTGACTTTAAATAGTCGTCCTTTTTCCTAAACTATTCAAAACCCGTAGATCAACTACGGGTTTTTTTATTTGTTTTTATTCACCAAGTATACCCCAAATAGAATAACAACACCTGCAACGGCCTGAATAGCACTTAAACGCTCGCCATCAACAACTCCCCAAAAAACAGCAACCAAAGGAATAAGATAGGTTACTGACGAAGCAAATATAGGCGTTGTAACCTGCACCATTTTATTAAACAACACCTTAGCAACCCCTGTGCCTAACACTGCCAATACGGTAATATACCCCAGAGAGGACATATTGGTTTTTGTCAATTCAAATTCTGTAAAAAAACCGGTACTTGCCAAAACAATTAAAGCTGGGATAACCATTAACACAAAATTACCTGCGGTAATACTTAAAGCACTCACTTCATTTAAGTGCCTTTTAATCATATTTACGTTCAAGGCATATCCAATAGAAGCTAAAAAAATTAAAAAGGCAAACCAGTAGTTTTGATCTGGATTCAAACTAGCTCCGTTTAAAATTAATAGCATCGTCCCTATTAATCCAATTGAAATCCCAATTAGTTGCTTCTTGTTAAATGCAAAACCAAATGCCAATGCCCCCAAAATTAACGTGTTAAATGGCGTTAACGAGTTTAGAATTGCCACGATAGAACTGTCTAGATAATTCACGGCAAAAGCAAACATAAAAGCAGGGAAAAAAGTACCCAAAATTGCCGTATAGGCAATATACTTCCATTGGTGTTTTTCAATTTTCTTTATGCTCTTAAACCCAATTAGCAACAAAAAAACAGCAGTTATAATAATCCTAAGCGCACCTAATTGAATTGGCGTTAAACCGATCAAGGCTTTTTTCATTAAGATAAAAGAACTCCCCCAAACCAAAGCGAGAATGCCTAAATACACCCATTTTATATTTTTTGAAAACATAGATTGTTTTTTTAACAGTACAAAAATCGATGTTTTCCACTGATATAAACCAATTAATTGATAAATTTGCAACATAATTAGATAATCAAAATTTATCATGAAATTTCAACAAATTATAGTGCTTCTTTTAGCAACCACTTTTGCCTTCACAGCTTGCAATACAGATTCAAAAAAGAAACTTGAATCAAAAGAGCTAGTCGCTGCTAATCCGCAAAAATTAGCTTTTAATATTTCTGGAATGACCTGTGAAATTGGCTGTGCAAAAACAATTCAATCTAAACTTTCTAAAAAGGCTGGCATCACGGCTGCAAAAGTAATTTTTAACGACAGTATTGCTTTGGTAGAATACAATGCGAATACCATTTCTCAAGATGACATTACCTCTTTTGTAAACGGAATTGCTGGTGGAGACTTATACCGTGTGAAAAATGCAAAAAGTGTTTCTTCTTTTGACCAACCAACAAAATAAATTCGGTGAAAAAACGGCTTCCTTTATTTGTTAAGCTTTCGCTTATTTCTGTGTATGTTATTTTCTTAGCAGGTGCCATTGTTAGAATGACTGGTTCTGGAATGGGGTGTCCTGATTGGCCCAAATGTTTTGGCTATTTGATTCCACCAACTTCAGAAACCCAAATTACATGGCAGCCAAATACAGACTATAAAGAAGGCATGATCATTATTAAAGATGAAGCCTTGTATGTTGCTCAGAAAGATGTTAAAACCTACATCACTTTTAGCGCAAATAATTGGAAGAAATACACCAAGCACAACTACGCAAAATTTAACAAATACCATACCTGGACAGAATACATCAATAGACTATCATCTGCAGTAGCAGGAATTTTCTTCTTGTTTTTAATTCTATCCGCAGCGAAATTCTGGAAAGAGCGCAAAGAAATTACGATTCTTGCTTTTTTGGCATTTTTCTTAATGCTGGTAGAAGCATGGATGGGAAAAGTCGTTATTGACAGTAATTTAAAACCAACAATCATCACCATACACATGATTGGAGGCTTGTTAATTATTGCATTATTATTACGATTGCGATTTATTATTTCCACACCACTCAACGCTACCGAGAACGACAAACCCTACAAATACCACGGCTTATTTAGCAAATTACTTATTGTTTCTGCGGTTTTTAGTTTGATTCAAATTGCCATGGGAACACAGGTAAGACAGTTTATAGATGAGCAGGTAAAAGAATTTGGTTTTGACAACAAAAACTTAAGCCTCTTAAACCCAAGTTTTAAATTCTATTTTCACAGATCATTTACCATCGCCATTGTACTGGTAAATCTATGGATGTTTTACTTAAACCAGCTTAAAAATTTAGGATATACACTTGTAAACTGGATTGTGTTCTTACTCTTTTTAGAGACTATTACAGGCATGCTGATGTACTATGTAGAATTCCCAATGGGAACACAAGCAACTCATCTATTAGCTGGGGCTATTTTGTTTGGCTTGCAGTTTTATTTATGGTTGCAAAGCAGAAAGCGAACAACTTAATTCATAAATACGAAAAAAAGCCAATCAACATTTTATGTAAACATAATTGTCAACTGGCCCATTGAAATAAAAAAAGTGTGCTTTTATGTTCTTTTATTTCTTTAAAGTTACCTTCCAAATTTTATTAGAAGCTTTTGATTTGGTTTTACCATAGGTCCCTGGATTGGCACTAAACGCTTCAATCCCTCCAAAAACATAGCCCACCTCAATTCTTTTTTCATCTCCATACGAAGACAAGTCAATCACCTCGGTTTGCGCTCCTGTACTCGTTTTAAAATACATCAAGTCTGAATTCGGAAACAAAATTGCTTCAGCTCCATAAAACGGGGCTGTATTGGTTTCTCCATTCCCAAAAAGATTGGTACTGAACAGTTCGTTGGTACTCGTTAAGGGGTACTTTTCTATATTGGTTAAGATGTGTAATCCTGTATTTGTAAAACCAGACAAATGATTTCCTGGTGCATGTATACCGTCTCCAATTCCCCCCAACAAATAGGTATGAGAAACCTTTGTGTCTGCATCATAGACTACAAAATTTGGACTTGCATATACATTGTAATTCTTCTGATCATACGCCGCATCAAAAGTATAGATTTTACTTTCCTTGTTTGCCCAACTCGGGTGCACATATATAGCACTGTTCCAGGCCTGTAAATTATTGTCATCTCCAGGCTTAAAAACACCTGCATAAATAGCCAATCCTTGTTCTATTTCTCCATTTACTGGACTTTTATAAATGGCTGGTGCAATGGGCCCATCTCTTCTTCTAAAAACAGAAAGGTTATCAGCGCTTGGGTCTGTTGGATTGGACACATCAGAAATTGCCGCCCCTACAGCCGCAGATATCCCATGTTTAAGCGTGTCTTTACCTACTACCAATGGACCAAAAGTTACTGGATACACAGCATCCACATACTTCTGAAAATTTGACGCATTGTATCCAAAATTATGACCTGTAGCGAAGTAAAATTCCCCATTAAACTTATGCAACTCACCACCTGTTGCTATTAAACTGGCATTTTGACCAAAAGAAAACAACAGGTCTTCTTTTACCTTATCCAATTTTCCTTTTACCAGGTTTATCAAAGAAGGAACATGGATTTTTGCCAATTGATTATAGGTAATATAATCTTTCGTTGGCTTAAAAACATCTTTAGGTCCAAATCCTCCAATGACATATAAAAAATCAGCATCCTGACGCACAAATGCATTGGTATTTTTAAACACACTGGCATATTTTATTAATGTATCCTTACTATACGATGTGAATTTAGTACTCACCGTTTTGATCATTTCCTCAAGAGAAATACTAATGGACACATCTTTTTCTACATTATACACATGAATCCTATTGTTATAGGAAGGTGGTGTAAAAGAGGTAATTGTATAATCGCCATTTAAATCGTGAAGTCCACCATTTAAAGAATCTTTCGAATTGGTTCTTCCTGCAAATAAGAGCCAGTCCGAACCTGAAACTCCATGTACAAAAGACTGCATTGAAGGAGCATTCTTTTTTTCGGTTAATGTTACGGATACTTGGTATTTTTTTTTGCATGCTCCTAATGCCAAAAGGCATAGGATAACCAGAAGTAAATTCTGTTTTTTAGCTTTCATAATAGGTTGATTGATTTTTGATTGAAGTCAATATTATAGCTTTAAATAGCTAATAACAAATTGTGGCTAAAAATCAGGTATTTGTACGCAATTTTAAAAAAGGTTGTTTACGCGTGCACGTGTAGATAGAAAGAAGCTTCTTAATACTAGCAACACAAGAAAAAAGAAACACTTCAGAATCTCTATAAAACTACTTGTTCCAATCTAACGACTCTACGATTCTGATAATATCCTTTTTTATATACGCTATTGCTGGTAATACAGAATCGTAATTAGGTTTTGTATTAAAATACAGCGACCCTTTAACAAAATTACGCGTACTATCTGTTAAATGGAATTGAATCGGGGAAGCGGCATTTCCAGAGATTTCTTGCATGCTCCCAAAAACACGTTTGTCAAAATCTTCAAAATTTTTAGTAATAATCTCATCGGCTTTCACGGCATGCTCATACACCAATTTTTCCGACTCAGTTAGCAACTCTTTTAAGTTATTCTGAACAGGCCTGTAGGTAATATTTAAGGATGCTTTTAATTTAGGGTATTGAATTTTCAACCAGTTCTTTTTTTCGTCTTTAACAACTGCAAATTCTGGCACTTCAAAGCTATACGGCCTAGGGAGCTCCAATTTTTTATACGTATTTAGAGGATATGTTAAACTCAAATATCCTTTAGGCTTTGGCAATACATCATCATGACAAGATGCAAGTATGAGTATTGAAATAAAAAGCAAAAAGTGTTTAGGCATTGTTTCTGGTTACTTTAACTTGTTTGATCCGTTTTCTATCTAAGGCTTCCACTGTAAACGTATACATATGGAAATTTATTTCCTCCCCTTTTTTAGGAAATTTCCCAGACACTTCAAGAATAAAACCAGCAAGCGTCTCAGACTCCCCTTTTTCCTCTTCAAAAAGTGCCTCATCTTCTACATCCAATACTTTACAGAAATCTTTAATCGTAGTTTTACCATCAAACACATAATTGTTTTCATCAATTTTAGAATAGGACAAATCCTCATCGTCAAACTCATCGTTTATATCTCCAACAATCTCTTCAATAACATCCTCTAGTGTCACAATCCCACTTGTTCCTCCATACTCATCTACAACAATGGCTAAATGGTTTTTCTTTTCCTGAAACTCACTCAACAAATCATCTAGCTTTTTATTCTCCGGCACAAAAAATGGGTCACGTAGTAAGTCTTGCCATTTGAATTTGGTTTTATCTAAATGTGCTAATAAGTCTTTCGCGTATAAAACCCCTACAATATTATCTATAGACTCGTGATACACCGGATTTCTTGAATAGCCATTTTTCAAGATCATCTCCAACACGTTTTTATAACTCTCATCATCAGACAGGGCAAAAATATCTATCCGAGGTTTCATTATTTGAACCGTTTCTGTATTTCCAAAGGTAACAATGCCCTCTAAAATTTTCTTCTCTTCTTTTGTTGTTGTTCCTTCCGAAGTGAGCTCAAATGCCTGAGATAGTTTTTCTACAGAAAAATTAGAATTCTTCCCTCCCAATCTCTTCTCCACAATGGTTGTCAACCCAATTAAAGGCCAGCTAAACAAGGTTAAAAAGGTATTTAAAAAGTGAATGGGCCTAGCCATTAGTTTAGAAAACTTCAAGGCGTTTCTAGTGGCATATACTTTGGGCAAAACCTCTCCAAACAACAAGATTAAAAAAGTCACCATCACAATTTCAATTGTGAATTTCACCACATAAGTTGGAATTGAAATTAGCCCCCAACTAATAGATAGATCTCTGCCTTCAAAGAGCATTTCTCCCAATGCAGCAAATAATAAAACAATTAATATATTGATGAAGTTATTTGTAATTAAGATGGTTGCCAGCAACTTTTTCGGTTTCTGCAACAAACTCACCACCAAACTATTTCCTTTCGTTTCGCTAGCTTGCTCGTTTAACTGAGCTTGAGAAAGAGAAAAGAAAGCTACTTCTGTTCCAGAAATTAATGCAGAGCAAATCAATAAAATGATGAGCACAATACTATTTATAGCAATTAGAAAATCAAATTCAAATGCCAATAGCAGCAATATAGATATGGGTTCTGGGTCCAAGGTTTACTAGTTTTATTTTAAAATGGTAAATCGTCGTTTTCTTCAGTTGGCTTATTTTCGGCTGGCTGACCAACTATTGGTGCAACTGGTTTAACGGTTTCTTTTTTTGTTGTTAGAAAAGTCATATCAACCACATGGATTTCGGTCGAATACCTTTTCTGTCCTTCTTGCTCCCATTGACGCGTTTTAATGCGCCCTTCACAATACACTTTATCTCCTTTTGACAGGTATTTTTCACAAATCTCTGCCAACTTATTTCGCACAACAACGTTGTGCCATTCGGTATTGACCACCTTTGCGCCAGTTTGCTTATTTGTATACGTCTCGTTGGTTGCAATAGGAAATCTTCCGATGGCATTTCCACCTTCAAAATAATGCATTTTCACTGCGTCTCCTAAATGCCCAATAAGCATTACTTTATTTAATGTTCCTGCCATAATAAAATTACAATGTGTCTATCAAATGTACTAAAAATATCCATTTAAAGGATTGAAGTTTTTTAAAAAATTAGCGATTAAAATAGGTGTTGGATATTTTTCTATCCGGCTCCACAGTATGGGGTTTTCTTTAAGCGCATCCACTTTTACAATCCAAAATTTAGTATATAAATGTTGATGTGAAAGTTTATGAATGATTTCTTTTTCGTTAAACGGTGTAATTTCAACTGGAGATTCCACCAAATTTACAAACTCCGAATGCGTTTCTAAAACATCCAAATTGATGCTTTTTTCTGTTTCTATTAACGGAAATTGAAACAACCCTTGCCAAATTCCTTTTCCTTTTCTTTCAGAAAATTGCGTTTTATGGTCTTCCGAAACAAACACCACATAATTAAAAAAACGTTTCTTTACTTTCAGCTTCTTTTCTTTAACAGGCAACTCCTTTACGGTTTTCTCTTTTAAACCTATACAGCTCTCATTTAGTGGACAGGTTTCACACAACGGGTTTTGCGGCTTGCAATGCAATGCTCCAAAATCCATGATGGCCTGATTGTGGGTTCCTGGCTGTGTTTGATCTATTAATGTTTGCGCCAATTCTTTAAACTCTTTAATTCCTTTGGACGAATTAATAGCGGTATTGATGCCAAAATACCGTGCCAATACCCGATACACATTTCCATCTACCACAGCAGCATCTTCATTAAAACAGATAGACGCAATTGCAGAAGCCGTATAATCACCCACTCCTTTCAAGTTTTTTATGTCAGCATAGGTATTGGGAAATATTCCATTTAATTCGTTGGCAATAAACTTTGCAGAGAAATGTAAATTCCGTGCTCTAGAATAATATCCCAAGCCTTGCCATAATTTTAAGACCTTAGATTCACTTGCATTTGCCAAATCAAATACTGTTGGAAACTCTTTTGTAAAGGTTAAATAATACGACAATCCTTGATTCACTCTCGTTTGTTGCAACATGATTTCGGACAGCCAAATAAAGTATGGATTCTTGGTTTTACGCCAAGGTAAATCCCTTTCATTTTGTAAATACCAGTAAATTAATTGTTTAGAAAATTTCATTTTAAAATAGGTTATGCGAAATTACATCATAAAATTCATATAATTTTAATGGATTAAGTTTTTGGAATAGATTAATTATCATATATTTGCACCCTTAAAATTAAAAAACAAACATACAAATATATTAACATGA
>Ga0105356_10005981_pt1 | contig 11429 bp, 13 predicted proteins | sample GOMGulsemesocosm_3_FD_83502 | JGI IMG/M metagenome (GOLD analysis project Ga0105356, IMG submission 83502) | Methane-oxidizing microbial communities from mesocosms in the Gulf of Mexico - GOM9D Gulf of Mexico | ecosystem: Environmental > Aquatic > Marine > Cold seeps | place: Gulf of Mexico...
AAAGATTATCAAAACAAAAGAAAACACACTGAGAATTCATTCTATAGAATCCTTTGGCACCCATGATGGCCCCGGTATTAGAATGGTTGTATTTCTTCAAGGCTGCAAATTAAAATGCTTGTATTGCCACAACCCCGATAGCATAAATACTACAGGAGGTAAAGAATATGATATAGAGTCTTTGGTAAAGCGTGCTGTCAATATGAAATCTTACTTTGGTAAATTCGGTGGTGTTACCGTTTCTGGAGGAGAACCCCTACTCCAATCAAAAGAACTTGTGCATTTTTTCCAAAGATTAAAAGATGAAGGAATCCACACAAATATCGATACCAACGGTAGAGTCCTCAATCATTTCACAGAAACTCTTCTAGATCAATACGCTGATTTGGTTATGCTCGACATCAAGCACATGACTGAGGAAGGATATGAAGCTTTAACAGGTGCAAAAAATAAAGAAACTACTTTTCGCTTCGCTGCACACAGAGAAGCCTCTGGCAAAAAAATGTGGTTGCGATATGTATTGATTCCTGAACTAACCAACAGTCCTAAATTACTACATGCTCTTGGCAATTATTTTAAAGACTACAAAACCATAGAGAAAATAGAACTACAACCTTACCATAAATTAGGAATCCACAAATGGGAAGCTTTGGGCTGGGAGTACCAACTGAAAGGCGCACGTGAAAATACGCAAGAAGAGTTAGATCGCGCTGTAAACATTCTTGAAAACTATTTTGATGAAGTAAAAGTAAATTAAAAAGTCAGCCCCTAAAACGGGCGTATTAAATATTGATATTATGAGTATACAAAAAATAAAAAACCGTTGGCTAATCGCAGCTTCTGCAGTTGGAATACATATATCTATAGGCTCTGTTTATGCTTATTCTGTAATGACCAATCCAGTAAAAGATGTTTTTGGAGTTGAAGGAAGTGACATCAAATGGGCTTTTAAAATTGCAATTTTATTATTAGGATTATCTGCTGCCTTTTTAGGAAGGTGGGTAGAAAGAGTCGGTCCAAAAGTTAGTGGAACAACTGCGGGTATCTTTTATGGAATTGGAATCTTAGGTTCTGGATTGGCGGTACAATTGGAATCTATTACATTGTTTTACATCTGTTACGGAATAATTGGAGGAATTGGATTGGGTCTCGGATATATAACTCCTGTTAGCACCTTAGTAAAATGGTTTCCAGACAGACGTGGTTTGGCTACAGGAATGGCTATTATGGGCTTTGGGTTTTCTGCTTTAATATTTGGCCCTGTGATGCAACAATTATTTGAAACGGTTGGCGTATCCAATACCTTTTATATTCTTGGAATTATTTACATGGCATTGATCTTATCTTCTGCCCGGTATATTGAAAGACCACCTGCTGACTATGCACCAAAAGGCTATAAGATTGGAGAAGGAAAACAACTAAAAGCAGACATCTCTAATATTGACGCCAATGCTGCTTTGAAAACAAAACGATTTTATTATATCTGGATAATGATGTTCATTAATATTTCCTGTGGAATTGGGATTATCTCATCTGCAAGCCCAATGATGCAGGAAAAGCTGAATTACACTCCTATGGAAGCAGCTGCAATTGTAGGACTAATTGGTGTATTTAATGGTCTTGGACGAATTATCTGGTCGAGCTTGTCTGATTATCTTGGAAGAGCAAATACCTATATCATTTTCTTTACCTTTCAAATATTAGCCTTTTATTTCCTACCTAAAATATCTATGGAACTCGCCTTCTTAACTGTATTATTTACAGTAATCACTATGTATGGCGGTGGTTTTTCTACCTTGCCTGCTTTTTTAGGTGATTTGTTCGGCACAAAACAATTGGGAGCGATACATGGAATGGTTCTTGCCGCTTGGGGGCTGGCTGGAGTTGTTGGCCCAACAATATATGACATGGTAAAAAAACAAACAGGTTCTTTGGATACTACCTTGGTTATATTTGCTGGTTTGTTTGTTATAGCCCTTATCATTTCAATCTTAATGAAAAGATTGATAGAGAAAGCGCATAAACAACAAGAATTAAAATTGGCTACATCTTAAAAAAACCAATCTGCTCTTAATTTAAAACAATCTTTACAAGCTTGAAATTACTTATGGGATAAAGCACCTCCATGATTTTCTGAAACCAAATGATTTAACAACTATTAAGAACAAACGGTGAATTGCTTTTACCTGACTTCTATTTTACTCATTTTTTTAGTTTCAGAAAATCATATAGTTTATTTTTTGCCCCTAGATTAAAAAGAGGTCGAGGCTGTTTTAAAAGACAGCCTCATTTAAAAATGTTTGATGTTGTAATATTTTTACCTCATGGTATGTTTTTAGAAAAGTGAGGAAGCATGACTTGTCCTTTGATAAATAATTTCTTAGGAGAGTCTTTTCCATTATAAAATACAGTTATCGTTTTAGTAAAGTGTCCAGAGCGTTTTGCATCATATCTTACTTCAATGATTCCTTTGTTGTTTTGTTTTATTAAGTCTTTTGACCAGTATAGAGCTATACAGCCACAGCTAGTTTTTACATCCTGTATTTGTAAAGGCTGGTTTCCTGTGTTGGTTAAATTAAATATAGCAGTAACATATTGCCTCCTTTTTATTGTGTCAAAGACGTAGGTATTTTTTTTAAAGGTTAAAGATGTTTCAGGTAATGTTTTAATTTTGTCTTTACAAGAAAATAATACCGCAAATGTAATATATACCAGATGTCTGATAAAAAAAGTAATTTTCATTTCTCAATTTTTTGTTGGGTTCAAGACATAATAATTTTTTATAAAAAACTTTAAATAGATATTTGATAATTGAGGGTTTTCTTTTTCAGGAATAAAAAGGTTACTCACTATTAAATTTGAATTTGTGTAAAAATAATATGGGGTGTTTTGTTTTTCTAAAGGGATGTTTAATTCCTCTTTCAGCAGGTAAATCTCAACATCTTTTAGTCCTTTTTTAAGAAGTTTACGTTTCTCTGTAAAAACACCACGAAATTTATCATAAGAAGCGATAATACAAATTTCGTCTGAAATAAGTGAAGCGTTTTTGGATAGTACATCTAATTCAGCATTAATACACACCCTACAATTTGACTGTTTATAGCGTATAACAAGCTTGTTTTTTTTAAATATATTTTTCAATAAAATAGTATCCCTGTCTATTGTAATTAACTTTGTGTTTCCATTTAGTTTAAGGTTTTCATTTTGCTTTTCATTATAAAATTTATCATGATTTTTTTTTAGATAGAGATTCAGTTTTTCTTTATTTTCTAATCGTTCAATGATGTAATCTCTACTGTATTGATGATATTTGTAATATTGAATTCCATTTATGATAAATAATGAGATTATTAGGAATAGTATAAAAATGTACTTTTTCATAAGAACTTGTTATTGTTTTAAAGTTACTATCATTAAAATGGGATTGTCGGATAATTCTGATTTTTCAGCTAGTTTTATCAATCTTTTCCTTGCCTCTTCGTCTAATACAGGAGTGCTATTTTTTTTCCGGTCTAAATATTCTTTAAGTTCATAACCATAAATTAATTTATACACTTTATTGTCTGCAACTAAGCCTTGTGGCCAAAAATAAAACCCACCGTCTATATCATTATAGAAAGATAAATTAAGACCTTTTCTAAATTCTCTTTTGAACTGAGGACAAACGCTTTTTTTTGTTTTTTTATCATAAATAATTCTATGTAACCTGTGATTAATGTTAGCAGAAATAAAGAAGAACCTTGTAGATTCTGTAAGGCCTGTTGTGCAATTGTAATTGGTTTTTCTTAATTTTTTAAAATATTCAGGCATTTTACCCGTTTGTTCAATAAAGGGCATTTTATTGTCCAGATGTATAACATATTGGGGTATGGCTTTCAACTTATTTGTAATCCTCCAAACAGTATCATAATCTTTTTCCCAATAACAAAGGGTATCTCTAAGGGTGTAACTATTGTTAAAATCTTGTCGTATTAATTTCTTATTTTTTTCAATATTTTTTTCATTTTGCTTGAATAACAATCGTTTTTTTACCTTCATTTCATTTATAGGAACGATGCTTAAATTGTAGTAATTAGATTCTTTTCTCATTCCCATTACGTTTATAAATACTAGATTGTTATCGATGGAGTTTAAGCCAGTAGGCCAGAAGTCTATAGGTATTTCTTTAGTGTAACTCCCTTCTATGGTGTGTAATAAAGTTTTTTGTTGAGCCCTGGAGGATACGGCCACTAGAGTGTTTTTTTTGTTTTTAAGAAATGTAAAACTATTGGGTTTGTTATATTCTTGAGGGCCACGTCCTACATTACCAATTTTGTTTAAGTATTTTCCGGTAATGTCGAAAAGTATTAGTTTATCGGCGGCCTCTTTTATTCAGATTTTGTCTTGAAAAAATCGAATATCTCGATGAGGTTTGTGTATATTACCTAAGTAACAACTTGTGTCTCCTTCCAGTTGCACATATTCGATTTTTGAAGCAATGCTACTTAAATTTATTTTCGTTTTGCTTTTACTGACGTCCGAGATGTCGATGATACTTGAATTATTTGTTTGTAGCGAAATGTTTTTTTTACAAGAGGTGGTTAATGTGATTAGTACAAGTGCTGCCAATGTGTTTTTGTAAAGTATTGAAAAATAAATAGAGTTCATAATTGATTTAATTTTTGTTCATATGGGTATTTGAGATACTTCTTGTAATAATTATTTTCATGAAATCTTAATTAAGATAAGGTTATTTATAAAAAGTGAAAATTGTGTGTTTTACTATAAGTATGTAACAAGGCTGTTTTACTGTTTCAAACAGCCTTGTTTTATTGAATTTATATAACTAGATAACAGGTATAACCAACGCACCTTTCCGTAAGGGCGTCAATGCAGGTTGTTGACATACCACATTGTGTATTGTTATTGTCATAACAAAATTCGTAAAATATATCTGCATAATTAGTGTATGGACCCCAAGGAGATGCTTCATCACATTCCCCCCATTCTGCATTCGCTGTACTTAGAGTAGTCAAATTAGCTAAGCTTATATCGGTTTGACTATTGGTGGTGTTTGAATTAATAAATAGAGTAAGAGCTATTGCTACTACCCCTATAATTGAAACTATTTTTTTCATAATATGTAATATTTTAAATTTATTTTAAAAGAATAAGGTTTCCTAAAATTCTATTTTTTAGATGTAGAAAGACATCTTCTTTTCGGTTTATATGTGTAAATTAGCTTCCAGAAAGGAAGCTACCAGAACTGGGATTTTATCGAGAGTAGGGTTTTATATTTTGAGAGTCTTTCTTTCTTTTTTTCTAGAGCTATCAAATTTGATGTGATAGATGGGGATATAAAGCTATTTAAGATGTGTGAGTTTGCTTTTTTGATTTTCAGAACAGAAACAAAAACAAATTCTGTTTTTAGAATAGGTTCCAGAAACAGGAATAGAAATGAGGGAAAGAAATAAATCTTCTTGGGGAAGATTTTATATTTCAATAGCATTTTTTCTCTTTTTAGCACTTAAATGTACATATTGTTTTTTATAAAAAACTCTTTAAAAATTAATTTTTTTTTATTTCCCTATAAATGATTAGGTATAAACACTTGATTATTAGCAGGTATTGTTTTTGTTTTAAGAGTTATTACTTATTTGTTGGTTTTTAGATGATGAAATGAAGGACAGAAAAGTAAGGAGATTAAATAATCTATTGAAATAGAAATTGATTTTTTATAGAGGTCAGTAAACGGTTATACACAAACCTGAAATGATAAAAGAGTAAATGCCAAAGATAACATGTAAACCTGTTCTAGCGGAGATTACTAAATTCACAATAACCTGAGCTCTATTTTTTTATTTTAAAAAAAATATTCCATCATATTCAAGTTCCAATACTTTTAGTAGCTTAGCAACACTATTAAAAAACAAAATCATTTGACACTTTCAATTTATTTTACAGGAACTGTAATTGATCTATTCTAAACACTAAACAAGTAATATTAAAAAATATGAATTTATTTAAATCTAGTTCCAAAATTTTTATTCTCGTTATTTTTATTTCAACTACTATATCTGCTCAAGATTGGCCAAATTTAAATCGTTTCAGAGATCAAAACTCACAACTTCCAACGCCTTCGAAAACCGAAAATAGAGTTGTATTTATGGGCAACTCAATTACCGAAGGGTGGGGAAACATTCAACCTGATTTCTTTTCAGAAAAACCATATATCAACCGTGGTATAGGAGGCCAAACAACTCCTCAAATGTTACTGCGTTTTAGAGCAGATGTTGTCAAACTAAAACCTTCAGTAGTACTTATTCTAGCGGGCACAAATGATATTGCTGGAAACACAGGTCCATCAACTATTGAAATGATTTTTGATAATATCATATCTATGGCAGAATTGGCAAAAGCAAATGACATTGAAGTTGTACTCTGCTCTGTTTTGCCCGTTTTTGATTACCCATGGAAACCAGGATTGCATCCTGCTGAAAAAATAATAAAACTAAATAGATTGCTTAAAAAATATGCAAAGAAAAATAAAATGATTTATCTTGATTATTTCAAAAAAATGGTCAATAAAGAAAAGGGATTGAAAAAAGAACTGAGTGGAGATGGTGTGCATCCCAATTTAGAAGGTTATGAAATAATGGCTCCTCTTGCTACTAAGGCCATAAAGAAAGCTTTAAAAAACAAATAAAACTCACAAGATGAAAAAAATACTTATTACAGGTTGCAGTTCTGGTTTTGGTTATATATCAGCCAAACACTTAGCTAAAAAAGGACATTTTATTTATGCTTCTATGAGAAATATTCATGGAAAAAATTCAAAAACAGCTACCGAATTAATTGAATTTGCAAAAGAAAACGATTGTAAGATCGAGATCATAGAAATGGATGTTACTTCAGATGAAAGTGTCCACACTGCCATATCTAAAATTCCAAAACTCGATGTATTGATAAACAATGCTGGTTTAGGTTTTAGCGGTCCTGTTGAAGCATTTTCATCTGAAGAATGTCTTGCTCAATTAGACTTGAATATCGTTGGACCTTTGCGAGTTTCAAAAGCGGTATTACCCAATATGCGTTTTCAAAAATCTGGCCTCATTATTCAAGTAAGTTCAATTTCTGGTCGATCTGCATTTCCGGGATTCGGTGTTTACAGTGCTAGTAAATGGGGGCTAGAAGGCATGAGTGAAACCATGCGTTATGAATTGGCACCGCTAGGAGTCGACGTTGTAATTGTTGAGCCAGGTCCATTTTCCACCAATTTTTCTGGAAATGTTATCAGTGCTCAAAATGACAAAATCACTTCAGACTATAAGCATCTGGAAGAGTTCGGAGCCAATTTCTCCAAACAATTGGCAAGTATCTTTGAAGACGAAAACTCTCCTACGAATCCAATACTTGTAGCTGAGGCTTTTGACACATTGATAAATTCACCTGTAGGTACACGTCCTCTAAGAACAATTGTGGGCTTGGATTTCGGAACACAAGCTGTAAACGATGCAGTAGAGCCTATACGAAAAACAACACTCAAAGAAACAGGAATGGAAAATTGGGATGGTCCACTTACTGAAGAAATAAAAAGCACTTAAATAAAAATTAACACCTGCCCGAATTTACATAATGAACAATCAATTATTGAACTACATCCATAAATACATCAGCTTGACCGATGAAGAACAAATCATTTTGTTATCGCGTATCAAACACCGAAAATACCTCAAAGGACAGTACTTAGTCCAACAAGGCGACATCTGTAAATCTGAATATTTTATTCTCTCTGGGGCTACAAAAACATTTTACGTAGATGCCGAAGGTCAAGAACATATTGTTATGTTCTCTATAGAAAACTGGTGGACATCTGACATGGGGAGTTTTATTTCTCAAACACCAGCAGATTATAATATACAATGTTTAGAACCTACTGAACTGTTTCAATTTTCTTATGAGGCTGTGGAAGAACTGTATATTAAAATTCCTAAACTAGAACGATTTTTCAGAAAAATTATTGAGCGTGCTCTTGTTGCTTCACAAAAAAGAATCGTGAGAAACTTTAGCCTTTCTGCAAAAGAAAGATATCTTATATTTAAAAAAAGTTATCCTCAAATAGAACAGAGAATTCCACAATATATGATTGCATCCTATCTTGGCATTACTAAAGAATTTTTAAGTAAAATCAAAAGTCAGTTGATCCAATCTCAATAAAATAGTAAACTAGATTAATATCTTTTCATAATCTACTTCATCTTCCAGTGCAGCTTCATTTAAGATCTTTGTATCATATTATTTAAATAATAAAATTATGAACAAATTATTAGAGAACATTAGCAGTGTGAATGATCTAATTCTTCAAGGAAAAGCGATGGAGGCTTTTGAGGAATATTATCATGAAGACGTAATAATGCAAGAAAATGACACCCCAATTGTTGTTGGAAAGGCTGCCAATAGAAAAAGAGAAGAAGACTTCTTTACATCCATAACAGAATTTAGAGCTGCCAAAGTACTAAAAGTTGCTATTGGAGAAGACAATACCACTATGGTTGAATGGCACATGGATTACACTCATAAAGATTGGGGTATAAAAAATGTAACCCAAGTTGCAGTACAACAATGGAAAGATGAAAAAATTATTAACGAGAAATTTTATTACGGAGCTTAATCCCAACTACATTATGAAAAACACAATTAAAAACTTAGCACTAGTAGCAGTTATTGCACTAATTACATTTTCTTTTACTACAATTAAAAAAGAAAAAAAAGAAATCAAGACCAATAGCAGTAAAGTAGTCTGGAAAGGATACAAAGTTACGGGAGCACATCAAGGAACAATAGGTATCAAATCTGGATCTTTAACTTTCAAAGATAAAAAATTGACAGCTGGAGAATTTGTTATTGATATGACTACCATTACAAGTACTGATTTGACAGGAGAATACAAAGGAAAATTAGAAGGTCATTTAAAATCTGATGACTTTTTTGGTGTTAAAAAACACACTACTGCTTCTTTAACTTTCAAAAAGATAAAATCTACTAGGAAAAATTCTTATAAAGTAACAGCAGACCTAACCGTTAAAGGAATAACAAACCTTGTATCATTCGAGCTATCTGTTTATGGAAACAAAGCAAATGCTTCACTAAAAATTGACAGAACCAAATACGGTGTTAAATATGGATCTTCAAGCTTTTTTGACAATTTAAAAGACAAAGCTATTTATGATGAATTTGATCTGATTGCTGATTTAGAGTTTTAAAGAGACTCCATATATTTTAATTTTGTGGTCATTTACATCCAATAAATCCTGATGTAAATGACCACAAATTATGAACAAGCTATCCTATCTTTAAATATTGAAAAGTTAGCTGTATGATAAATTAATATCAAATCGAAAAAACAACAGCATTTCTATCCAACCTTGATTTCCCTATCTTTTCTGGTTGGTTTGCATCTTCACTATCTCTATAACCAATAGCTACAGCAAATAAAGGAAGGTGATTCTCCAATTTTAAAATTGATGCATATGATTCTGGAAGAATACCTTCCATAGGTGTAGAATCAATTCTCATAGTAGCACATGCGCTCAAAAACACACCCAAAGCAATATATACCTGATGAGACATCCATGCTTTCACTTCCTCCTCTGATTTGTTCTTTAAAAATTGATTGTAATACCCAACCGCACCTTCTGGTAAATTCTCTTCAATTTGCTTTTCAAAAAATGCTATGGAATCAATAGCACTGAAAACAACAAGATGACTGGCATTAAGTACTTTTTCTTTATTAAAAAATGAAACATCCGCCAATTCACTTTTAACTTGTGCGCCAGACACAAAGTCAAATCGCCATGGTTGACTATTTATTGACGATGGACTCAATTGCAAAATTTCTTTCAATTCATTTATTTCTACATCAGAAATATTTTTTGAAGCATCGTATTTCTTTGTGGTATATCTATTTTGTAAAACATTTAAAAAACTCATCTTTATTAAATTTTAATTTATACTATCTTTTTTATAGTAGCAAAATTAAGTATAGTTTTATATATTTGCAATAACGGTCAAAATAGATAGTAGAAAATAATACTTTCAATTAAAATAAAATGTACAAAGTAGACGAAAAAACATATCCTTGTAGTACCAGCCTGACCATGAAATACATAGGCGGTAAATGGAAAACTGTAATTTTAATTCATTTAAAGAACCATGCAAAAAGATACAATGAATTGCGAAAAGAAATTCCTACAATTACTGAAAGAACTTTAAGTTTACAATTGAAACAACTCGAAGCCGATGGCTTGATTCAAAGAAAAGTATACACAAAAAAACCGCCCTTAAAAGTTGATTATAAACTAACTCCTTTTGGAGAAACCTTAATTCCTGTCTTGGATATAATTTCCAAATGGGGAAATCAAACTGCAAAACTCAATAAAAACATAGAAACAATTCCTGCGTGTAACTAAACCTCTCTCAAGAATTTATAATTAACCTTCTTTAAATGAAATACATAAAAAGAATCTTCATAATTATTTTATTGCTATTATTATTACTTATCGGAATACTGGCAGTACTTTTCTTTATCGATAGTCAAAATACATCATACCTTAAAATAAGTAGTGATTCAAAACTAAATAGCAACTCCTATCTTATTACAAATATCAATATTCTTCCTATGACGAATGATACGATTCTACGTAATAAAACAATCTGGGTCGAAGATGGAATCATTAAAGGTATATCGGATACACTTCCTAAAAAAGAACTTGAAATTATCAATGGAAAAAACCAATATTTATCTCCTGGTTTAATTGACATGCATGTACATATATGGGACAAACAAGAACTTGGTTTGTATTTGGCTAATGGGGTAACGACAATTAGAAACCTTTGGGGCTTTCCATTGCATTTAAGAATAAAAAAAGCTTTGAAGGCTAAAAAAATAATTGGCCCTCAACTGTTTGTTTCAAGTCCAAAACTTACTGGTAAGAATGATTATGGAGATGACAAGATACAGGTTAGCACTCCTCAGGAAGCCAAACAACTGGTAATACAATACAAAAAAAGAGGTTTTGACTTTATCAAAACCTATGCTGGAATTTCAAAGAAATTACAAAATGCAATTATTGAACAATCTATTGAGTCGAATATCTCAATTGCCTCACATCCCAGTCGTGAAATCCCATATATAGATCAATTTCATTCTCAAATTGAGAGCATAGAACATGCAGAAGAAATTGTTCAACAAGGGCTTCAATACCAATTAGACAGTATCAAGCTTGAATCCATAATTCAACAATTTGTAAAAACAAAAAAATCATTTACACCTACGCTTACTGGTTATTATAAAATTTATGAAATGCTGAACGAGGGGGAATCCATACTCAATTCCAAACTAGCATCCTATGTAAACCCATTGATACAAAAAGTAGATAGTAAAACTCAAT
>Ga0105356_10005982_pt1 | contig 11429 bp, 7 predicted proteins | sample GOMGulsemesocosm_3_FD_83502 | JGI IMG/M metagenome (GOLD analysis project Ga0105356, IMG submission 83502) | Methane-oxidizing microbial communities from mesocosms in the Gulf of Mexico - GOM9D Gulf of Mexico | ecosystem: Environmental > Aquatic > Marine > Cold seeps | place: Gulf of Mexico...
CTGGGTTTTTATTACATGAACATTCATAGTCGCATTCCCATGGTGAACATCGTGAAGGGCGATAATTGGCAAGACTCCACCCAGGCAGGTGACTATGGCACGGCACTTTATCTAAATACCCTGGATTCCAGTTACCAAATTTCTTATCCCAAAGACATTCAGTTGGCGGGTATTAGTTTTGCCACCACGGTGGGCACTATGGCCTTGTCCGGTGAGGTGACGCATAAACTGGACGTGCCGGTACAACTTAATGGCAGCCAGTTGGTGGCGGCGGCGTTAACCGCCGATGCCGATTTGCTCGATGCCATGGGCATGACCTCCAGCGAGTTATTGGCCGATGTGGCGGCGGTAGCCAATGGCGACGTGGTACTGGGTTATCGCAAGCTTGATATGACCCAACTGCAAATGACCGCCATCAGTTTGTTTGACCAGGTGGGGCCCATTAGCCGCATCACAGTGGTGGCAGAAGCGGCCATGAGCTTTTTGCATGGGCTTGATGGTAGTGATGATCGCAATATATTTGGCGGCAACGATGCCGACGGAGAGGGCTTTGAAGAAGGCTTTTATACCCAATCTGCTTGGGGCTATCGGGCTTTTATTAATGCCGCCTTCACCGATGTGGTGGCCGGTATTAATTTAACCCCCTCGTTATCCCTTGCCCATGATGTGAGAGGCTATACCGACAACTTTACCCAAGGTCAGAAGAAAGTGGGCGTTACCCTAAAGGCAGATTATCAATCCAGCTACAGCGCCAGTATTTCGTATCAGGAGTATTTTGGTGGCGAACAAAGTGTGGTGCACGATCGTGATTTTGCGTCCATTACTCTGGGTATGCAGTTCTAGATTGGCAAAAAATAATAAAAAATAACAATTAAAAGGCGACTATAAATGAATAAAAAAATATTAACATTTTCGGCATTGGCTCTGATCATGAACAGTGCCACGGGCTTGGCGAAGGTCAGTTCACAACAGGTGTCTGCCATCGGCGACAAGCTCACTCAGATGGGGGCCGAGAAATCCGCCAACCCAGCCGGTACTATTCCGGCTTATGCTGGGGGGTTGGAATTCGACCAGCAGGCCGATCCATTGGCCAATATTTACGAGAATGAATCACCCTTGTTTACCATTACTGCCAAAAACCTGCATCAATATCGTGCCAATTTAACCGATGGCCAGATCGCTTTGTTTAACAAGTATCCCGACACTTATAAAATGCCGGTCTATACGACCCATAGAACCGCGGCCTTTCCCCAGGGGGTTTATGACAAGGCACGTAAAAATGCCGCCAGAACCGAATTGGTGGAAGGGGGAAATGGTCTGACGGATTTTGATGAAACGGTGCCCTTTGTTATTCCTAACAATGGCCTGGAGGTGATCTGGAATCATGTGAGCCGCTACCATGGTGGCTCGGTGGAGCGTAACGAGGCATTCTTTCCGGTGCAGCGTTCAGGTGATTACGTGACGGTTAGAGGGCGCAGTACATTCGCCTACCCCCAGTATTTAGCAGACGATTATGATGCCAAGAAGGATGGCAATATTTTGTTTTATTACACCTATTTAACCAAAAGCCCGGCCCGTTTAACTGGTAATGTATTGTTAGTGCATGAAACCATAGATCAGGTGAATCAGCCGCGCATGGCATGGACCTATAATGCCGGTCAGCGTAGGGTACGGCGCGCACCTCAGGTGGCCTATGACGCACCGTCCTCCACCTTTGATGGCCTGGATACTGCCGATCAGACCGATATGTTCAACGGCGCACCGGACCGTTATGACTGGAAATTGCTGGGTAAAAAGGAAATTTACATACCTTATAATGCCTACAAGTTAGCGGATACTTCGGCCAAGTATGAAAATATTGTACAAAAAAATCATATTAATCAGGATTACACTCGTTATGAGTTACACCGAGTATGGGCGGTGGAGGCTACTTTAAAAGAAGGGGCCCGCCATATTTATGCCAAGCGCACCTTGTACCTGGACGAAGACTCCTGGCAGGTGGCCATTGCCGATCATTATGATAATCGTGGTGAATTATGGCGAGTATCCGAAGGCCATGCCTTACAATTTGTGAATGCCAATACCCCCTGGTATGTGTCTAATACCAACTATGACCTCCTTTCGGGTCGCTACCTGGTGAGCCTGAGTAATGAAGAACGTAATGGCTTCGTATTTGATAAGAAAGTAACACGAAAAGACTTTACCTCTGCGGCGATCCGGCGCATAGGTAAGCGTTAAAGTAGCGGAAACCAATGGGTAACCAGTGTGTTATCCATTAAACGTTTTCTTACAGTGGAAAACCAGGCAGTCGTGGGGCTGCTGGTTGTCATTTTTTTTCGGCACTTAATACCCGGTACTGTTCCGGGGTGTGACCAAATATTTTTTTGAAGGCCCTAAAAAAATTGGCACTGTGTTGATAACCCACTAGATAAGCGATTTCCTGAGTGGTGAGTGCACTGGCTGCCAGATATTCTTTTGCAACCTGCATGCGCAGTTCATTGCTGACTTCTTTAAAATTAGTTCCTTCGCTGTATAATTTTTCTCGTAAGGTGCGGCTGGATAACAACAGATTTTTAGCTGCATCTTCCAGGCTCAAGGGTGGGCTCATGGCTTGGGATAGAATTAGGCGACGAACCTTATCTGTGATATTGCCTTGCTCACCGAGCTGGGTGACGATCAATTCACACTGTTTGGCACAGACCTTAGTGGCCATTTCGTTGGCGGTACTGATGGGTTTATCCAGCCATTTTTTAGGAAAGTGCAGTTCAGTATTAGGCTGGTTAAAATAGATAGGGCATTTAAAAATTTCTTTATACAAGGTGGCGTAATCGGGTTTAGGGTAAGTAAGGTTAATGCGTGTGGGGTGTTCGTGTTCCAGTTCTGGTAATAAGAAAGTAAAGGTATGCCAGCTTTCGGAAAGGCACTCTTCTTGCAAAAAAGGCTGTGGCCAGTATTGAGTGTTGGTGTCATGAAAAATAATGATAGCTGAGTTTTTTTCTATTTTCAGTTCCACATTAATTTGATCTGTGGTCATGCTTGAAAATTTACTGGCATATCCTATGGCCTGTAACACGTTTGCACAGCTTAATAGTGCATAACCTAAAATTCCATAATCCGACAATTTCATGCTTTTTCCGAACAATAGTCCCAATCCCTCTAGCTTATAAAGTTTAATAGCACCTTTAATAACGGCGTAAAATTGTTTGAGGCTATGGGGGTGATTGGATAGTTTCTGTAAATTAATCGGTAGGTCATGCTGTTTTAATAATGGGAATATATCAATGTTAGACTCTTTTAGAATATTAATTAGGCACAGGTAATAGCTGTAAATGACTTTATTGGTTTCGGCCGATAGGGCTTGGTTGTCCATATTTATCTACAACTAATATTAAATTTAGGGGGATGACAATAGATCGTCACTCATGATAGTGCCATGTGTTATGCAAAGCAATAACCGCCAGATTAGGTTGGCTCAGCGGTGTTGAACAGGAAAAATGGATGATAAATATCATTGTTACTTTCGGATAAAAATAAAGGATGCTCTGATTAATAATCCGATGAATGCACGGTCGTGACATGAATGTCACTTATTAGGGCGGTGCTGAAAAAAAGGCCATATGCCATCATTCAGCCCTCAGGAACTCTATTGATTTATAATAGTACAGTATGTTTAAAAAGTTAGGGTGTCCTTAACAAGTACTCCGTTAGTATATATAAATATAATAAAGAGATATTTTAATAATTATTAGTATTTAACACCTCATGCATTAGGCGTGGCTAACGGCATATTCTTGCTCTAACCGATTGCGGTATTCGCTAGGCGTGACCCCTATGGATTTTTTAAAGGCTCGGAAAAAATTAGGGCTGTAGTCATAGCCCAGCAGGTAAGCGACTTCTTGAACGCTAAATTGTGTAGTCTGCAAATACTCGATGGCCATCTGCATGCGCACTTCATTTATCACTTCTTTGTAGCTGGTTCCTGCATCATACAATCGTTGCCGAAAGGTGCGTGGGCTCAGGTTTAATTTTTCGGCCATGGCATTAATATGAAACCTGGATTGCATGGGTGAGGACAACAGAATACGCCTCACGTGATCCACTACGCTGCCCTGATTGAGCATCTGATTGCTAATGATGTCGCATTGCTGGGCACATACCTTGGCGGCGGTTTCATCTGCGGTGGGCACAGGTTGGTCCACCCAGGATGCGGGAAAATATAATTCATTGGCATTGGCCTCATATATGACCGGGCATTGAAACATGTCATTAAACAGCTGTGAGTAACTGGGTTTAGCGAAGGTCAGGCGTATTTTAATAGGCTTCATGTTATCGGACAGTTGCAACAGGTTTTTAATGAGCTTCCAGGTAATGCTTAAGCTTTCTTCAATCATATAAGGTTGCCCCCAGTGCAAGGGGAGTGCTTCTTTAAAAGTGCTAATGGCCGTATTGCCCTGAACATGCAGGGATAGATCGATTAGTTCGGAGGTCATGATGCGATACTTGGAACCAATCTCTGTGGCCTTGGTTAAGTTTTTACTGCTCAGCAGCGCATAACCCAATATGCCGTAATCGGTTAGTTCCAGTAGCATCCCAGTTTTTAGACCTAGCCCCGGAATGTCACAAGACCTAAGCACGTGTTTCACCACATTGTGAAACTGACTGGCATGTAATGGTTGCTGGTGATTGGCAATGGCGCTTAATTCAAGATTTTCTTCCGCCAAAAAAGGCGCAAGGTTAATCCCATGATCACTCAAAACCTGGTTTAAACGCCGAAAATCATTGGCGATTATTTTGTTGAGTTCTATTTGTTTATTTTTGTTGAACATAGTATTGGCCTGCTCTCTATGGGCGGCACCATACCCTATGGTTTAGTGGTTTTATAGATTCCATGGCGCAAGTGATATTCCAATGGGCTCAAATGATAGTCATTGCCTGGCCTGGTGTAATAAAACCTTCATATTTTCAATTATTTACCTCTTGAAAGTCTTTGCGTGTCAGAAATGAAATCTTTTGTGGCACAAATGATATTTCAGTGCCAAAACGTTATGCGTAATGTTAAGGCTCAAACAATAACAGAGTAAACACAATGCATAGCGTAATGATATTTGGTGTAGGGGATGTGGGTACCCGCATTGCTGAAGGGCTGCTGCATCGTGGTTTGATTCGTCAACTGATTCTGGTGGATTTACCTGGTGGCGGTGGTGAAGCCTGTGCCGAGATGCTGGCATCCTGTTATTTATCCGATATTCGTTTCGAAGGCATTAATGCTTTAAACCCGGCTGAAGTGTCACAGGTGGTTAAGACTTATAAACCCGACCTAATTGTTCAGGCAGCCTCGTTGCGTAGCCCATTTGCGGTGATGATGGCCGATCACCCGATCGCCCATGCCCTTCACGATGCCGGCATGGCGGTGCAATTAGGTTATCAATTTCCTATTTTGCATTCCGTGATGCAAGGCGTGAAGTCGGTAGCCCCCGAGACCCCAGTGGCCAACGTATCCTACCCGGACCTGACACACTCTATTCTTAATCCCCACGGCCTTGCGCCCACCGCAGGTCTGGCCAATACCGGCATCATCAAGATGCGTATTGAAACCAATTTGTTACGTGAAAATGGCGGCAGCAGCGAGGTGCCTCAGGTGCGTGTCATAGGTGGTCATGCCCATGTATATGGGGTTTTATTTGGCGAGCAACCAGCAAACCCGGCCGACGAGCCTTGGGTATTTTTAGATGACCAAGCCGATCGCACGCGGGATATATTATACGTAGGTAAAAACCTGCTGCATTGCCCAAACCCCAATATCACTACCGCCCTGGCCTCCATGCCAGTACTGGAAGCCTTATTGCCGGGAGCCAAGGATTGTCTAACCTCTATGCCGGGGCCTCTTGGTATGTTGGGGGGCTACCCAGTGAAAATTTCCAATCAAAAAGTGGTACTGGATTTACCAGCGCACATTAATTTAAGTGATGCTCTGGGTATGAACGTGAGCTCCATGGCCATAGACGGAATCGAATCGGTGGATAACGATGGCACCATCCACTATACGCAAAAAGCAAAAGATGCCATGGCCAGTATCGAACCCAGACTCACCGAATCTTACAATCCTATTACCGATCAAGCCCGTACTAAAATCTTACTTGATTTGGTTGACAGTATTAAGTAACAACGATTCATTGCCCTTGCCTTTCCTGGATTAAAACTGAACATGTGTCAGTTTCCGGGAAGGGCTTTTTTATTTGTGTTAGCCAATTAATTTGTCTCAATTTAGAGGTACCAAAATGTTGTACAGTGGTAAATCCATCACCATAGAGCGCCTGGAAAACGGCATTGTCGAGCTGTGTTTTAACTTGCAGGGGCAAATGGTCAATATTTTTAATGCTCAAACCTTAAGTGAATTAAGCAATGCAGGCATTGTATTAAGCACAGATAAAAGTATTAAAGGCCTATTGGTCACCAGTGCCAAGACCAGTTTCATTGTGGGTGCCGACATTAGTGAGTTTGATAATAATTTCTCTCACATCGAAGCAACGATCGTACAGGGCATGATGGAGAATCATCAGGTCTTCAATGCCATCGAAGACTTGCCTTTCCCCACTATCAGTCTAATTAATGGTTTGGCCCTGGGCGGCGGCCTGGAAATGGCTTTGGCTTGTGACTATCGAATTATGGCCACTGTCGCCCGAGTTGGATTGCCAGAAGTGAAGCTGGGTATTTTCCCAGGCTTTGGCGGCACCGTGAGAATGTCCCGCTTAATTGGCGCCGACAATGCCATTGAATGGATTGCCTCGGGTAAAGAGTATAAAGCCCTGGCAGCGCTTAATGCCGGTGTAGTGGATGCCATGGTGGAGCCAGAGCAATTGCGAGCCAGCGGCCTAATGATGCTGGAGCAATCTATCGCCGGAAAATTAAATTACCAGAAAAAACGCCAGGAAAAGATTCAGCCTTTAAAGCTAGCTCAATTTGAAAGCATTTTGGCGTTTGAGTCGGCTAAGGGATTTATCGCCGGTCAATCTGGCCCCCACTATCCGGCACCTGTGGCTGCGGTGAAGGCCATGCAAAAACATGCGACCTTGAGTCGTGATGACGCGCAGCTTATTGAAGCCCAGGGTTTTGCCAAATTAGCGAAAACCGACGTGGCCAAAAATCTGGTGAATCTGTTCTTGGGTGATCAGAAACTGATAAAAGATGCTAAAAATTGGATAGGAAAAACAGACCCCGTAAAAAAATCAGCTGTATTGGGGGCCGGTATCATGGGGGGTGGGATTGCCTATCAATCCGCCAGTAAGGGCATCAACGTGGTGATGAAAGACATCGCTCAGCAAGGTTTGGATCTGGGCCTAAATGAAGCGAGCCAGTTGTTAGCTAAAAAAGTTTCTCGCAAACACATGACGCCACAAAAAATGGCGCAAGTGTTAAACCGCATCACACCCACTCTTGATTACAGCGCCTTTGACGGTGTGGATATTGTCGTAGAGGCGGTGGTGGAAAACCCAAAGATAAAGCATGCGGTGTTAAAAGATGTGGAAGACAGGATTGACCAAGATGTGATTCTTGCCTCCAATACCTCAACCATATCCATCGACTACCTTGCCAGTGTGCTTAAGCGTCCTGAAAATTTTTGTGGCATGCACTTCTTTAATCCGGTGCACAAGATGCCGTTAATCGAAGTGATTCGTGGGGAAAAGACCAGCGAAAAAGCCATCGCGCGTACCGTTAGTCATGCGCTGGCCATGGGCAAAAAACCGATTGTGGTAAGTGACTGCCCGGGATTCTTAGTGAACCGAATATTATCCCCGTACCTGGGGGCTTTCATGGCGTTAGTGAACGAAGGTGCCGATTTTGTGGTGATCGACAAGGTCATGGAAAAATTTGGCATGCCCATGGGTCCAGCCTACTTGTGTGACGTGGTGGGCATGGATACCAATGTACATGCTGGGGAAGTCATGGCACAAGGGTTTGAGCGCATGAGTCGTGATTTCACCACCGCCGCACAAACCCTGTTTGCCGCCGGGCGCTTGGGGCAAAAAAATGGCAAAGGATTTTATGTCTATCAGGCCGATAAAAAAGGCCGCGTGAAAAAGCAAAAAGACGAAAGTGTCTGGTCATTATTGGAAGGCTCCATTGCCCAGCGTAAAACCTTCAGCGAACAAGAAATTATCGATCGTTTAATGATAGCGCTGTGCCTGGAAGCGGTACGTTGCCTGGAAGATGGCATCGTGGCCAGTGCTAACGATGTGGACATGGCATTGATTTACGGCATTGGCTTTCCGGCCTTTCGTGGTGGTGCACTGCGTTTCATTGAATCAGTGGGCCTGCAGAAATTTGTTGACTTGTGTGATGAGTACGCCCAGCACGGTCCGCTTTACACCGTTACCGATAAGTTGCGTCACATGGCCAAAACCGGCGAATCATTTTTTAATCGCCCCGCCTAGTAGCAGGCATACAAGATTGAGACAGGAAGAATTAACATGAGTTTAAAACCAAGAGATGCGGTAATCGTCGATTTTGTGCGTTCACCCATGGGACGCTCTAAAAATGGGGTATTTCGCCACCTGCGTGCCGAAGACATGTCGGCCCAGCTGGTCAATGAGATGTTTGCCCGTAACCCCAAAGTAGACCCGGCCGACGTGGAAGATGTGATTTGGGGTTGTGTAAACCAAACCATGGAGCAGGGCTGGAATATCGCGCGCATGATGTCTTTGTTAACCGTGTTGCCACATCAGGCCGCCGGTCTAACCGTGAACCGTTTATGTGGTTCTTCCATGAGTGCCCTGCACATTGCCAGTCAAGCCATTCAAAGTGGTAACGGCGATATGTTTGTAGTGGGGGGCGTGGAGCATATGGGTCACCTACCTTTGGATCACGGCGTGAGCCCCAACCCCACCATGAGCAAACACGTGGCCAAAGCCTCAGGCATGATGGGCCTTACCGCCGATTTTTTAGCCATGCAGCATGGTATTAACCGTGAACAGCAAGATGCTTTTGCCGCGCGCTCTCATCAAAGGGCACACCTTGCCGCCACTAATGGCCATTTTGATAATGAAATCATTCCGCTAGAGGGGCACGACCAGCACGGCGCTAAAATTCTAGTCAGCATGGATGAAACCATCCGCCCGCAAACCACAGCGCAAGAGTTGGCAAAATTACGACCGGTTTTTAATCCTAAAGGGGGCACGGTGACCGCCGGCACGTCTTCACAAATTACCGATGGTGCCTCCGCCATGATTGTGATGTCGGCCGAGTTTGCCAAGGTATTGGGCCTTGAGCCCATGGCAAAAATTTGTGCCATGTCGGTGGTGGGGGTCGACCCGGCCATCATGGGATATGGCCCGGTGCCGGCCAGTGAAAAAGCGCTGCTGAATGCCGGTTTAACCATGGACGACATTGATCATGTGGAATTAAACGAAGCCTTTGCCGCTCAGGCTCTGCCGGTTTTAAAGGGATTAAATTTGCTGGATAAAATGGATCAAAAAGTGAACCTGCATGGCGGCGCCATTGCCCTTGGACATCCGTTTGGTTGTTCTGGTACCCGTATTACCGGCACCTTGCTTAATGTGATGCAGCAAAACAATGGTTCCTTAGGTTTATCGACCATGTGCATTGGTCTAGGTCAGGGCATCAGCACCATCGTTGAGCGCTTAAACTAAATTACTGATGCCAAGTATTAACAAACTTGGCTCTCATTTATATTTTAATGCGATAGAGATTTTATGAAAAATTTATTTGATTTAACCGGAAAAATCGCGCTGGTCACCGGTGCCAGTCGCGGCATAGGTGAAGCGATTAGTCATCAGTTGGCGGCCAATGGTGCCCATGTGGTGGTGAGTAGTCGTAAGCGTGAAGATTGCCAAGTGGTGGTGGATGCCATCGTGAAGGCGGGCGGTACGGCAGAGGCATTTCCATGTAACGTGGGAAATTTAGACGACATTAAAACCATTTTTAATTTTCTGTCTGAGAAATTTCAGCGCCTGGATATACTGGTTAATAATGCCGCCACCAATCCCTATTTTGGCAATATACTCGATACCGACATCGCGGCGTTTGATAAGACTGTAGAGGTAAACATACGTGGTTACTTTTTTATGTCGGTGCAAGCGGGCAAATTAATGAAACAAAACGGTGGCGGTAATATTGTTAATACCGCCTCGGTTCACGGTTTGCAGCCGGGTATAGGTCAGGGGATTTATTCTATTACCAAAGCAGCCGTGATTAACATGACTAAGGCTTTTGCCAAGGAATGTGCCAGTTATGGAATTAGGGTAAATGCATTATTACCAGGTTTTACCAAGACCAAATTTTCCGGTGCGCTATTTGACCATGAAAAGATGTATCAATCGGTTATGAGTAAAATCCCCATGAACCGTCACGCTGACCCCACCGAAATGGCGGGAACCGTTTTGTACCTAGTGAGTGATGCCAGCAGTTACACCACAGGAGAATGCATTGTGGTTGATGGTGGTGGCACCGTATAACGATTGTAATTCTGCCTTCAGCCTTGGTCTCATGCCAAGGCTGTTTATTTGTACGCTACCCCCGTAAGGCCGTTGTAACCTCTATTTAATGTCGCAAATGATAGTGATTATGTCTTTTATGAAATTTCATATAGCACTTATGGCTTATAGAATTTCCCAGTAAAGAAAAATTAATCATCAACGAGAATAAATATGACAATTTTAATAACCGCAGCCACTGGTAATGTGGGCAAAGAAATATTTAAACAGCTGGTGGAAAGTGCTGAGCAGCCTCGCGTTTTTGTTCGCGATGAAGCCAAGGCGCGTGCCGTGGTTTCTAGAGGTGATTATCAGATTTCCATTGGTGACATTACCGATCTAAACGCATTACAAAATGCCATGCAGGGTGTGGATGCTGTATATACTGCGGTGCTGGATGGTTTTCGAGATGACATGACGTATTTGAACAATATTATTACCGCTGCTAAAGACAACGGTGTAAAGCGTATCGTGTTGATGTCTGCCTTTAAAGTAGAAAACTATCCTGATATGCCCTTCATTGGCTGGCACATTAAAGCTGAAGAAACCCTTATGAACTCAGGGCTTGAATATACGATTTTACGTCCCGACTGGTTTATGCAAAATTTCCTGGCCTATGTAAAGGAAGGGCAATTGAATTTGCCCATGGGATTGGGTAAAAACAGTTTTATCGATACTCAGGACATAGCTGCCGTAGCGATCGCTTCCTTAAAGGACAGCCAGCACGCGGGTAAAGAGTATGCACTGACGGGGCCTGAATCCATGGATCATCACCAGGTAGCCGAAGTAATTTCCGATGTCACAGGTCGAGCTTGCATTTATAATAACGTCGCGCCTGAATTAGTAAAGCAAGGGCTTGAAGCGCAGGGTTATGAGGCATGGTATATAAATATGTACTTAGATATTACGTTGCCTATGCGTGATAAAGGTATACGTTCA
>Ga0105356_10005984_pt1 | contig 11425 bp, 9 predicted proteins | sample GOMGulsemesocosm_3_FD_83502 | JGI IMG/M metagenome (GOLD analysis project Ga0105356, IMG submission 83502) | Methane-oxidizing microbial communities from mesocosms in the Gulf of Mexico - GOM9D Gulf of Mexico | ecosystem: Environmental > Aquatic > Marine > Cold seeps | place: Gulf of Mexico...
AGGGTATGATTAACTTGGCCATCCGGCCCTAAAGCGATACTATTGGTCATCGTCCAATACCTGTCTTGATAAAATTTTCTTTGGCCCAAAATATATCATGATCCCACAAGATCAAAGCGGCTGTACGAAAAAAGCAGGCGCCGTCGCATTCTCTTGCCTGTGATCCAAAAAACCACGCGCGCAGTCCAGTGCTTCGCGGATGGTGACATCCATATCCAGATAGCGATAGGTACCAAGGCGGCCCACAAAGGTGACACCGCGGGTTGCTTCCGCCTGCTTAACATAATCGCTTAACAACGCCTTTTCAGCCACCTGGCGGATTGGGTAATACGGAATGTCCTCGGGGGCAGCCGCACGGGAAAACTCGCGATAACAAACCGATCCCTGATGATCTTCCCAGGGGGCGAAATGCTTATGTTCGGTGATGCGGGTATAAGGCACCTCTTCCTCACCATAATTCATCACCGCACAACCCTGATAATCGCCCCAATAGGTAAAGCGCTCAAAATCCAGCGTGCGATAACCCAGCCGCCCCAACTCATAGCCGAAATAGCCATCCAGCGGCCCCGAGTAGAACACATGGTCATACTCATCGGCCTGCGAACGGTTAAAAACAGTCTCTAACTTGACCGTTATTCTCGGATGATCGAGGATTTTTCCGATCATTGCCGTATAACCATTCTCCGGCATGCCCTGATATTTGTGGAAAAAATAATTGTCATCATAATTGAAGCGCACCGGCAGGCGCTTCAGGATGCTGGCGGGCAGTTCGCTGGGCTGACAGCCCCACTGTTTGATGGTGTAACCTTTAAAAAACGCCTCATACAGATCTCGACCCACGAAGCGCATCGCCTGCTCTTCAAAGGTTTCCGGATCACTAATTGAGGTATCAGCCTGTTCGTCGGTGATAAAGGCACGCGCCTCATCAGGTCGCAGTGTCTTGTCAAAAAACTGGTTGATGGTGTGCAGGTTCACCGGCAATGAGAACACTTGGCGCTTGCCCGCAGCGTCCTGACTGGTGGTCTTGACCCGGTTTTTATAAGGTTTGAAATTCTCGAACCCATTCACGTAGTCCCAGACCTCGGTGTCATCGGTGTGAAAGATATGCGGTCCATAGACATGCACCATCACCCCGGTGTCTGGATCCCGCGTGGTGTGGCAATTGCCGCCGATGTGATCGCGGCAATCAATTACGGTGACGCAATGGCCCGCATTGGCCAAATGCCGACCTATCACAGCACCGGACAGTCCAGCCCCCACCATCATAAAATTACCCCGAGACATAAAAAACCTTTCGACACCTCCGACCCGTGTTAACAGTAAATGTCCGGGCGGGTTCAATAGTTTTCATCCATAAACACAACGTTTTACCCACAGGAACAAAAAGCAAAACACTTTGGTAAATTTTCAAACCGACACAAGACCCCAATATTTCACATCGGTGATCCCAATAAGCTGCGCCATATCCTGAAACGGGAGCTCGCCCGGTGGCTGCAGCCTTGCCTGCACATGGGACCCGTACCAGATTGCGGCCGCACAAAGACTTGGCCAAGAAATTCCAAACACACAGTTTGAAAGATGCACACGCGATGGACATTTTTTGACGGCTCCTCCTGATGCGAACAAAGTTAAAACGCGCGCCAGAAAATTCCCTTTTTGCGCCAGCGACATACGGTCCCTCGCCATCATGTCGGAATTGATCGCCGGGATGCTGAAAACCCAAAGCTGTGACTGGCTCAGGTTCCTGCATAAAAACACAGTGGGCGGGTCCTAACTCTGGGTTGGCTAGTGTGTATCCAAGGTCGTCAAAAACTCTTTAATCTCAAGCTCGGGAATGTATTTCAAATGTTTAGCAACCCCCGCCACTGCCTGTCTGAATACTTTCCTCTCGGCAATGGGCCGTAGGGTTTCGACCTGGGGCTGGTCTTTAAAAAACGAGACCTTGCCACTGACTTGACTCAGAAAGCTATGGATAGGTTCAAACCGCTCTTGCATAGCCCGCCGATTCCGTGTCCCGAACAGTTCAATATCACCCGACACCGGCAAGCCCAAATCCGGTGTCAGATCCTGCAGCCTCTGTCGCAATTTTCCGGCAAGTGGAGGGGATAGCACTCGATTTCCCCGCCGGGCGATCTCATAAACACCGCGATGCAGAGAATCATTGGCGTGTCGCTGATTTTTCATCCCTCGTGGCAACTTTAGGCCAGTTTGCACAAAAAAATCAGTCACCGAGCCTCCCGCCTGACGCACATCACTGTAATTACGTAAAATGAAACGGGCAGCGGGCATCGCCTTGATCCAGCCTTCCAGCATCAGCTGGTAGTCAAAATGAATATTGCCAAAATATTTCTGCGCGCCCGTCTTGCGAAGCGGCGCCATTTTGTGACCAAATTTCAACCGTTGACCATGCCAGGAAGCCAGATATTCATCAATTCGGCGTAGGGTCGCGACAACAGTAATGTCAGCCTCAGGAAAAGCATCGCGCAACCGGACAATCAGATCCGAGCTGGTTGGAGCAAAATTGGCAAAAACCTCGGCAGCCAGAATGACGGTGTCAGGGGTCAGGAATTCAATTTGCTTGTTGATCGCCCAAAACATCTGCTCCGAGGAGGGAAGCCCCTTATGAAAAGACGGGACCTTACCGCCATTGTGCTCTGCCAGAAGCTTAAAGGCCAGCGCGTTATGCGGCTCGCGAGCATTCATCGACAGGACATCATCAGGGGCCTGCCCACGAATGGCAGAGACCAACATCAGCGACATACCTTGAAAGTCAACGCAGGGGTACAGAATACCGGCCCGCGCTAAGGCCACGCTGTTGCGGGCCAAAAAATCCTGCAACGACGTAGAGCCTACTTTGTGATGACCAATAAAAAGTACTATCTTCACGTGGTTAAACCCTTTTTCAAAACCCGCCGGAAAATTTCGTCATATGTGGCAGCCAGTCAAAAAATGCAAGAGCATAAGCCGCCATAGCGACGTCACCAAAGACAATTGGACCTGCAACTAATGGTAATACAAGTCATGTTAGGGCATGACACAATTCCACCCCGCTATCTTCTGCCATAGTCTTTCAATCTCACTTCAACCCCACCTCAGATTAGAGCCCCCATTACATGATCACTCTGCAAAACATCATCTCCCCCGAACAAGAAATTTGTACGGAGCAGGATCTCTATTATTACATTACAGGCCCTGTCAACATTTTCCAAACTGAGAGCCGCTACGAGTTAAATCAAGGAAGCGTCCTCAGCTTTGATACCTATTTCAACCTGTTAAACCTCGGAAAGTGGAACAGCAGCTGTCAACTGGACGGGTTGTATGGCGAGGTCTCAGGCCAGGGCAAAGCTCAGGTTCGCATAATACATGTGCTGCCAGGGCAATCCCAAGAAGTAGTCTTCTCTGAGCCGACCACCCTGAAGGCGGACGTACCACATGTCATTAACCTGTCGAAGCTTGCCAAGGATGATATGAGCGGACTGCTCTATCTCGAGCTGCTAGCGTTGGAGGACAAGGTCAGCCTGACTGGCGGCCGGTTTGCTACCGGATCAACTCCTAAAACCCTGCCGCAACTGACGGTTTCTATCACCACTTTTAAACGCGAGGCCGAGGTGCGCCGGACGGTCGAGAGGTTCGAAGCCTTCCTGCCTAACTTTGAATTTGGCGGTCATGTGCAGGTGCAGGTGGTCGACAACGGCAACAGTGCCGACATCGTAACCAGCCCGCGGGTCACATCGTTCATCAACCCAAATTACGGCGGAGCCGGCGGATTTGCTCGGGGTTTGATTGAGGCGGAAAAATCTGGTGCCAGCCACTGCCTGTTTATGGATGATGATGCCTCGTTTCACATGGAAAACATCACCCGGACCTATATGTTTCTGGCATTGGCCAAGGACCACAAGACCGCCATCTCGGGGGCTATGATCAACAATACCCACAAATGGGCGATGTGGGAAAATGGGGCCTGCTTCGATGGGTCCTGCCATCCGTTGTCTTGCGGCACCGATCTGCGTGACCCCTCTATGGTCCATAAAATGGAATTTGCCTCGTCCTCCCCTGCCCCTGCCAATCTCTACGGCGGTTGGTGGTTCTTTGCCTTTCCTATTGATCAGGTCAAACATCATCCCTTCCCGTTTTTTGTCCGTGGTGATGACATCAGTTTTTCCCTGATGAATGATTTTTCCATCTCGACCTTGAACGGTGTGGTGTCTTTCCAGGAAGATTTCTCGGAAAAGGAAAGCCCCCAGACACTGTACCTGGACCTGCGCAATCACCTGATCCACCACTTGGTCGTCGACCACTTGCAGCGCAGCGCCTTTGGCACCGCAAAAATCTCGCTGCGCTTTATCGCTCGCTCGCTGTTGCGGTTTCATTATGAATCCGCCGAAGCACAGCTGTTGTCTTGGCAGGATATGATGCAAGGGCCTAACTTCTTTGACAGAAACATTGACATGGCCGACCGTAGGGCGCGGATCAAAACCCTAATCCAGAATGAGGCCTGGCAAGACGTTAGCACCCTGGACATGGTCGAGTGCAAGAACCTTCCCCGCCTTCCCCGATGGCTGCGCCACTATTTGGGAATTTTCACTCTAAATGGTCACCTTATCCCATTTTCAACGCTACTGTCTGACCGAATTGTATTGGGGATCGGAAAACGTGGCAAAGCGCACCTGGCCTTTGGCGCCTCGCAGATCGTCTACCTCAACACCGCCCAGACCAAAGGCTATACGGTCACCCAATCAAAGCGGCGCTTCTTTTCGATCTGTTGGCGCGTGATCAAAACCCTAGTGCAGTTTCTGCGTCACCATAACCAACTCAAGGCTGACTATCGCCAAGGCTACAGCAAAATGGCCCAAAAAACCTATTGGCAGCAAAAGCTGCACATCGTTGAGGATACACCCGGTCACTAGATCCGCTTCAGCTCAAATGCGCCTCATGCAGCGCAATCGCTTCATCAAGATCCTCGAAGTACTGCATTTTACCCTGTTCCAGAACCACCCCAGCATTGCAGAACTGGCGCAGCTGTGCCATCGAGTGATTAACCATAATGGCACTAGACTGCTGCATCCGGTCAGCAAACAGAGCCCGACTCTTGCGCTTGAACTCAGCATCCCCCACCGCTGTCACCTCATCAACCAGATAGGTGTCAAACCGGATCCCCATCGAAGCCCCAAAGGCCAGTCGCGACTTCATGCCCGAGGAATAGCTACGCATGGGCATGTGATAAAACTTTCCCAGCTCCGCAAAGCTTTCGACAAACGCCACCAAATCGTCGGTATCCACGCCATAGATGCGGGCAATGAACCGCACATTTTCGGCGCCAGTCAGATCTCGGTGAAACGATGCCCCCAATCCCACCGGCCAAGAGATACTACCGTCACTGACCACCCGACCATGATCGGGGCGCAGGGTGCCGGCGATGATCTCTAAAAGGGTTGATTTACCAGCACCATTGCGCCCCAACAACGCCAGCGACGAACCCGTGGGCAGAGTCAGGTTCAGATTGTCAATGACAACCTTGCGTTCGCCACGCAGCCAATAGCTTTTGGTCAGGTTCTCAAAACGGATCATCAGAACTTAACTACGGTCACGGATCGAGTAATAGATCAGCGTCAGGATCGACCACCCCAGCAGCAAAAACAGACCAATCAATCCGGACAGGATAAACCGTTGGGGGTATTGCGAGTCCTCTGCCCGTGTTGGCTTGATGTAGGTTGCCAGATACCGGCTCTGGCGAGCAGCATCGTCACGCGCCACTTCTAGCGCGGTCAACCCTGCACGATAGATAGCCTCGCCATATTCTTGGTCCACGGTCAGGCGCTCAAACTCAGAAATCAACGAGGGATAATCCTCGCCCACCGCTCCGGTTTCAGTACTGGTTGAGGTAAAAGTCTGGCGTTCGATGGCAATGCGATCACGGATCACATTAATGAGCCGACGAACCTTTTTCAGCCTCGGATCTTCCTCTAGGGAGCTGCCGCGCAGCAGATCATATTCGATCAGCGCCTCGGCCAGTTGCTGCTGAAGATTGTTCATCACTCCCATACGGCCCTGAATATCAGCATTTGGGTCAACAATCCGGGTGCGAGTGCGGAACTCGGTCAACGCCTCGCGAGCACCTTTCAGGCGTTCAATAGCCTCATCCAAATCCGCCTGGGCATAGCCCATTGCATCAGCGCGAGCTTGCCCATTCAAAGCGTTGATACGGATCTGACTTTCGGCAACAATGGTACGGGTCACAGCCTGCGCCATTTCTGTGTCAAACCCCACCACCTGCACTTCGGTTAATCCTGATGCACTATCATAGGAAATGCTTACGGCTCGCTGCCAGTACCAGACCAGGTCCTCGAGGCTGGCATCAGGCCATAGCGAAAATACCCAATCATCGGGCCAATGACGGGAATAATGCCCACGCAAGTTCAGTTGCGCATCAACCGCCTCAACCATCTCCTGACTTTGGATGAACTCATAGAGGATATCATTGTCCGAAGCGGTATTAGCTCCGGCAAAGCTTGCCAACCCACCCAACAAGTCATTAGCCCCGCTACTCTCTTGACTGCGAACGGTAAAGCCGACGGTGGATACATATTGATCCTCAGCCACGACCCACAGGTAGATAACCACCGCCACCAGTGGCGCCAGAACCATCAGGAAAAAACTGGCCACCAACCCCCAGTGGCGCCGCTTCATCTGCGCCGGACGCGCGATCGGCGGCAGTTGCTGGGCGGCCATCTTGCGAGGTGCTGCAACTGGGTCGACCGCTGAGGCTTTCTTGCGCCCACGTTTTTTGCCCTGATGCAGGCCTCCGCCATCTCCCGGCACCAGAACCTTCACATTGCCCCGAGCCCCGCTCTTGGCCGTCTCGGGCTTGGCGCCTTGCACTGCGGCGCCCTTCGGATTATTCGGGACTGGCCGTTTTAGATCACGAGAAGGATTACCCTGCTTCATATCACTTGGTCCCGGCATTCAGCCATTTGTAATTGGCGTTGATTTATTTCATAGTATGGCCTGCTAACGTCTGCATCACAATGGGCTTTCATGGTCAACATTCCTCCGGCAGCCCCGCCTGCCCAACGTCCAAAACACAGTAGCAAGCGCCGCTTTGGCACCCTGCGCACCACCCTTGCGCTGGTACTACGCGAGATGTCGACCCGCTACGGGCGTACTCCCGGGGGATATATTTGGGGCGTTCTGGAGCCGTTGGCGGCAATCATATTTCTCAGCCTCGGGTTTTCACTGGTGTTGCGTAGCCCTTCGCTAGGCACCAGTTTTTTGCTGTTCTATGCCACCGGTTACCTGCCATTCAATATCTACCAGGTCTTGTCCAACTCCATTGCCTCGGCTCTAAAGTTTTCAAGCCCGCTGCTAAAGTATCCTGCCGTCACCTGGTTTGATGCCATCACGGCACGTTTTTTACTCAACAGCCTGACCAACATTTTGATCACGGCGCTACTGCTCACCGGCATTCTCATAGCAATTAACAGCCGTTCAGTTCTCGATCTGCCGGTGATCGTGTTGACGATGGGCCTGGCAATGATGCTAGGATGGGGGATGGGAGTTCTCAATTGTGTATTGATGGGGCTTTATCCAATGTGGCAAATGATCTGGGGCATCGTCACCCGGCCACTGTTTTTAGCCTCAGGGGTGATCTTTATCTATGAGGATCTGCCGCCTTTGGCGCAACAGGTGCTATGGTATAACCCTCTGATTCACATCACCGGGTTGATGCGTAAAGGATTCTTTTCCACCTATAGCCCCGCCTACGTCAGCGTCACCTATGTGTTGGCCATCAGCCTTACATTGCTCGCCTTGGGGTTGATATTTCTAGGCCGCTACCACCGGGTTATTCTGAATCGTTAACACGCTCCTCATCCGCCAGCGCCAAGATATTGCCGTGTGAGCGGCCCAGGCGCTGGGTCAAACCGTCCGCGATCGCTCGCCAGGTCAGACGCAGATAGGCCCGCCGGACGCCACGATGATGGCGCACTTTGAGAATCCATTTCGGCAACACCACCAGCAACGCTGGCCAAAACCACAGACCTGCAGCCTGTCGATACAGCAGCAGCAGATTGCGGTGATGGTAATAGACCTTCCAGAGGGGGCGGAACCGCTGCCCGCCATCGGCATCGGTGAAGGTGGAAAAATCATGTTCAAAATGGATCTGTGGTGCAAAACCGATGCGCCCATCACCGCGGCCCAGTTCTAGAGTGTATAGGGAATCATCACCATAGATGAACAGTCGCGGATCCGGATAGCCCGCCCGCTCAACCGCCTGGCGTGAGATAAAAAACCCGACAAATGACGTCACATCAATTGGGCAGATATCACCCTGGTAAGCGGAATGAGGGATATGAAAACCATTGCGCCCCTTGCGCAGGGTGTTGAAGAACTGCCGCCCCGTCCAGAACGGGTTGCGCGAGGGGCGGTTCATTTCACAGATTTCACCGCTGGGGAAATAGACCGCAGCCGCCAGCGCATCCCAATCCTGCAGGGGCAGGGCATGAAAGGCCGCCAAGCCCCCCGGCGCCGGGCGACCATCATCATCCATCAGCACCAGCCAATCCGGGTTCTGCGTCTCCATGGCATAGCGCATGCCCCACTCAAAACCGCCGGCACCGCCCAGGTTCTGCACACTCGTCAAGATCTCCAGTCGTGGATCAGTCTGCGCCGCCAGCCACTCTGCGGTGCCATCCGTCGAGGCATTGTCGACCACCACCAGGCTGGCCAGTTCCTTTGCTGGGCTGTCCAGCAATCGCGCCAGGGTGACCTGCAGTTTGTCGAGCCGGTTATAGCTCACCACCACCGCAACCAGACGACGGCACAGGAGCGGGCTGAGAGGTGAAATAGTCTGAGACAAAATCTGGATCCTGATGGTTTTACCCCTCTGCAAAACCCACAAATAGCCTCTGCTGTCAAACGCTTCGTGTTGGGGGGCTGAGGAAGCATTTGACAGCGACCGCCCAAACCGGCACCTAACCATCAGCCTCTTGTTTTTATCAGCGGATACAGCCCATGCGCACTGCTCTTGTCACCGGATCGGCCGGCTTCATCGGCTACCACCTCTCTGCCCGCCTGCTGGCGCAGGGCTGGCGGGTCATCGGGCTAGATTGCCTGTCGCCTTATTATGATGTCACCCTGAAGCAGCGCCGCCATGCCATGCTCCAGGAAAATCCAAATTTCACTCCGGTGATTGGCAAGCTGGAAGATCCCAGCCAGATGATGACACTCTTCGCAGACCATCACCCCGATGCGGTCATTCATCTGGCCGCCCAGGCTGGCGTCCGCCACTCCATTGATGCGCCGCGCGACTATCTGGAAAGCAATCTGATCGGCACTTTTGAACTGCTCGAGGCCGCCCGGGCCCATCCGCCTGCACATCTGTTGCTGGCCTCGACCTCGTCCGTGTACGGCGCCAACACCGAAATGCCGTTCAACGAGCGGATGCAAGTCGAGACCCAGATGTCGTTTTATGCGGCCACCAAAAAGGCCACCGAGTCGATGGCGCATTCCTATGCGCATCTTTACGGTCTGCCGACCACCATGTTCCGCTTTTTCACCGTCTATGGTCCCTGGGGGCGCCCCGACATGGCGCTGTTCAAGTTCACCAAGGCGATGCTGGCGAATGCGCCAATCGACGTCTACAACCACGGCCGCATGAGCCGCGATTTTACCTATATTGATGATCTGGTGGCCGGCATCTGCGGGCTGATCGACGCGGCCCCCACGGACACCCCGGTGTCGACACGGGACAGTCTGAGCCCGGTTGCGCCGTTTCGCGCCGTCAATATCGGCGCCAATGCGCCAACGCCGCTGATGGACTATATCGCCGCCATCGAGGCGGCGCTGGGACAACAGGCACAAAAGAACATGTTGGAGATGCAGGCCGGCGACGTACCCGCCACCTGGGCTGATACCGGGTTACTGCAGGATCTGACGGGGATCACCACGCAGGTCGATGTCACCACGGGTGTGCGCCGCTTTGTCGAGTGGTACCGAGAGTATTACCAGGTCTGAGCGCTCTCGCAGCAAAACTACATTTAACATAATACGTTTCGCGCGCGAAACATTTAGCCCGCCAGCGGCGGGGAATTAGACAACAAAGGACAGTACATGCGTATTGCAATGATTGGCACCGGATATGTCGGATTGGTTTCCGGGGTGTGTTTTTCCGACTTTGGCCATGACGTGATCTGCGTCGACCAGAACGCCGCCAAGATTGACCAGTTGCGCAGCGGCGAGGTCCCGATCTACGAGCCGGGCCTGCAGGATCTGATGCAAAAGAACGTCGAAGCCGGGCGGCTCAGCTTTACCACCGATCTGGCCGAGGCCGTGGCAGGCGCCGAAGCGGTGTTCATTGCTGTCGGCACCCCGACGCGGCGCGGCGATGGCCATGCGGATCTGACCTACGTAATGGCCGCCGCTGCCGAGATCGCCGCCGCGATCACCGACTACACCGTGGTGGTGACCAAATCCACCGTGCCGCTGGGCACCAACCGGCAAGTCAAACAGGTGATCGCCAAGGCCAATCCTGCGGCAGACTTCGATGTGGCCTCGAACCCCGAGTTCCTGCGCGAAGGCGCCGCGATCGAGGACTTCATGAAACCTGACCGGGTTGTGGTTGGCGTGCAAAATGAGCGCGCCGCCGAGGTGATGGCGGACATTTACCGCCCCCTTTACCTGCGTGACTTCCCGATCCTGACCACCGATCTGGAAAGCGCCGAGATGATCAAATATGCGGCCAATGCGTTTCTGGCCACCAAGATCACTTTTATCAACGAGATCGCCGGATTGTGCGAGCGGACCGGGGCCGACGTCAAAGAGGTGGCGCGTGGCATTGGCTTGGACGGGCGCATTGGCAACAAATTCCTGCATGCCGGCCCCGGTTATGGCGGTTCGTGTTTTCCCAAGGATACCGCCGCGCTGGCCCGCATTGGCCAGGACCACGCCTATCCAATGCAGATCACGGAAACCGTGATGCGGGTCAATGACGAGGTCAAACAGCGCATGGTCGAGAAACTGCGCGATGCCTGTGACGGCAGTTTTAACGGCAAGACCATTGCGGTGCTGGGGGTGACCTTCAAACCCAACACCGACGACATGCGCGACGCCCCCAGCCTGACCATTGTACCCGCCCTGATCGGCGGTGGTGCCAAGGTGCGAGTGGTGGACCCACAAGGCATGGCCGAGGGCGAAGCGCTACTGCCCGGCGTGAAATGGCTGGACGATCCCTATCACGCGGCGCGCAATGCTGATCTGGTGGTGCTGCTCACAGAATGGAATGAGTTCCGCGCCCTGGATCTCAAGGTGCTGGCGCGTAAGATGACCAGTCCGCGGATGGTGGATCTGCGCAATATCTACAACGCCAAGACCGCCAAGCGGGGGGGATTTGAGTATTATGCCGCCGTTGGACGCTAGGACCAGCTCAGCA
>Ga0105356_10005994_pt1 | contig 11416 bp, 8 predicted proteins | sample GOMGulsemesocosm_3_FD_83502 | JGI IMG/M metagenome (GOLD analysis project Ga0105356, IMG submission 83502) | Methane-oxidizing microbial communities from mesocosms in the Gulf of Mexico - GOM9D Gulf of Mexico | ecosystem: Environmental > Aquatic > Marine > Cold seeps | place: Gulf of Mexico...
GGACGAGAGCTGGGCATCATTAATGTGGGTCAATCGGGCACAGTCACGGTTGATGGTGAAGTGTTTTCATTAGGCTACAAAGATGCATTGTATCTAGGTCGTGGCGGTAAATCGGTGGTTTTTGCCAGTGATGATGCCAAAAATCCGGCACGGTTCTACTTGAATTCGGCACCAGCGCATAAAAAACATCCGAATAAATTAGTCACGACTAACGAGGCCAATGTCTTACATATGGGGGATTTAATTACCTCAAACGAACGTGATATTAACCAAATGTTAATAAATACTGTGGTCGATACTTGCCAATTACAAATGGGATTAACGGCATTAAAGCCGGGCAGTGTTTGGAATACTATGCCAGCTCATCAGCATGACCGACGTAACGAAGTGTATTTCTATTTTGAAGTACCTCAAGGACAAGCAGTCTGTCACTTTATGGGTGAGCCACAAGAAACCCGCCATTTGTGGGTCGCGAATGAGCAAGCGGTTATTTCTCCGCCGTGGTCAATTCACTCAGGCGCAGGTACCCAAAACTATAGCTTTATTTGGGGCATGGCTGGTGAAAACTTAGATTATGATGATATGGATAAGTATCAACCAGATGAATTACGGTAATTTAGTTGGTGTTCGCTGTTTAATTAATTTGTCTTAATAGAATTAAGTGAAATTTGACTTAAGTTACAGAGTTAACCTAATTCAATTTCACTTTATTTAATTAACATAATTATATTTAACTTAATTTTCTCATAAAAGAAAGTAAACATAATGAAAATAAAAACGTTGATTATCACTTTACCAAAAAGCCTGAAGGGTCTCTTAAGTAATAGCTTTAGCCATGTTTTAAGTAAAAACATAGTTAAACCATTAACGATGTTGCTAACGTTATGCTTGTTTAGCTGTACTAGTGACAGCAACAAAGTAACCTTGACCTTAGGACATACGTTAGATACTCGTCATGTGGTGCATTTAGCGATGGAACATATGGCTAAGCGGCTAACGCATTATTCAAATGGCAGTATGGAAATTGCGATTTACCCAGGCGGCCAATTAGGCTCCGAACGAGAAATGATTGAACTATTGCAAATTGGTAGTTTAGCCATGACCAAAGTCTCAGCGAGCCCACTTGAGGGCTTTGTCCCTGAGATGCAAATCTTTAGTATTCCCTATTTAATGCGCGATCGAGAACATTTTTGGCGGGTACTAAATAGTGATGTTGGACAAGGATTATTAGCACAAGTAGAAACTGTTCGGTTAAAAGGTATGGGTTATTATGATGCTGGTAGTCGCAGTTTTTACACCACTAATGCCCCTATTAATACTCCAGAAGATTTGATTGGTCAGAAAATCCGGGTGTTAAATAGCCCTACGGCTGTTGCTACCGTACAAGCATTAGGCGGCGCGGCGACACCGATTGCGTGGGGTGAATTGTATGCGGCTTTACAGCAAGGAGTGGTGGATGGTGCAGAAAATAATCCGCCGAGTTATTATTTATCACGTCATTATGAAATTGCTAAATATTATAGCTTAGACGAGCATACCTTTGTTCCCGATATTATTTTAGCCAGCTTACCGGTGTGGAACTCCTTAACCGTAGAGCAACAAGGTTGGTTAACTGCAGCCATGTCCGACTCGATCAGTTATCAAAAATCATTATGGCAAGCGGCTTCCGATGATGCTTTAGCCAAAGTGAAAGCGGCAGGCACCGAGATAATTTATCCGGATAAAAAAGCCTTTCAAGATAAAGTTGTCGATTTTCATGCCTCGTTTGCTAATAGCCCTGTTGCTAAGCAAATAACAACAATTAAAAATATGTAAGGTAGTCACTATGCATAAGCTTATGTCGTTAATAAGTTCATTACTGGAAAAAATACTGATGTTTGCCATGGCCGCTATTGTGTTAACGGTTACTTGGCAGGTGTTTTCACGTTTTATTATTCAATCGCCAAGCTCTTACACCGAAGAGCTGGCAAGATTCTTACTGATTTGGATAGGCGTATTAGGCTCAGCGTACGCTTATAAAACTAAAGCTCATTTAGGTTTAGATTTGTTTGTCGATAAAATGGCCCCCGTCAAGCAAAGGCAAGTGCGGTTTGTTATTGAGTTCTTGGTAATGCTCTTTGCGGGTAGCGTGATGATTTATGGTGGTGCTTTGCTGGTTGCAATGACGGTAGAGCTTAAACAAACCTCAGCGGCCTTAGGGTTAAATATCGGGTTAGTCTATTCTGCCGTACCAATATCTGGCTGCTTAATCGTGATGTTTTGTCTGGATAATATTCATCAGTTAATAAAAACACCGGTTGATAAAACCACGGTCACGGGAGAGTTATAATGGATTTTACCGCAATTGTATTACTAGTAACTTTTTTCGCTTTACTGTTTTTGAATGTGCCTATTTCTATTTGTATCGGCTTGGCAACGTTGTTGTCATTAGTGATGCACATGGATTTTACGCCTGCGACCATGACTATTGCTCAGCAGCTTGCTGGTGGTATTGATAGTTTTGCCTTGTTAGCCATTCCATTTTTCATCTTTTCTGGTTTGATCATGGGGCGGGGCGGTATAGCTAAACGCTTAATTGAGTGTGCGATGGCGCTAATTGGCTCATTACCGGGTGGTTTAGCTCTGGTAAATGTTATGTCTTGTATGTTGTTCGGTGCCATCTCTGGCTCGGCAGTAGCGGCAACCTCAGCGATTGGCAGCTTTATGGTGCCGGAAATGAAAAAACATGGTTATAGTGCTGAATTTGGTGCGGCGGTAACCGCTGCGGCCGCGACTACCGGTATGTTAATTCCACCCAGTAATATTTTAATTATTTATGCGATTGCCAGCGGTGGTGTTTCTATTGCAGCCTTATTTGTCGCGGGCTATGTGCCAGGTATTTTAGTGGGCTTAGCATTGATGATAGTTTGCTCTCTTTATGCAATGCATCATAAATATCCGGTAACAGCACGATTACCTATTAAGGTGGCGTTATCTAAAGTATTGGCCGCTCTACCGAGCTTATTATTAGTGTTTATTGTTATTGGTGGCATTATCGGAGGTATTTTTACTGCGACTGAAGCCGGTGCCATTGCGGTACTGTATGCATTAGGCTTATCGGTATTTATTTATAAAGAAATCGATATTTCGGCTTTGCCGGGCATTTTACTAAAAGCGTGTGAAACCACCGCGATTGTGATGTTAATTATTGGCGCATCATCAGCGATGTCTTGGTTATTATCTTATACCCATATTCCACAAACCATCAGTGACTTTTTCTTAACGTTAAGCGATAACCCATTAGTGGTGTTGTTACTGATTAATTTAATTCTGATTGTGATTGGGGCGTTTATTGACATGACCCCTGCGGTATTAATTTTTACGCCAATATTTTTACCCGTTGCTGAGCAATTTGGTATGTCGCCAATTCAGTTTGGTATTATGATTGTACTCAATTTATCGATAGGTTTAGTGTCACCGCCAGTAGGCAGTGTATTGTTTGTTAGTTGCGCCGTGGCGAAAACCTCGATACATAAAATTATTAAACCGATGATGCCATTATATGCGGTGATGTTTATTGTGTTGATGTTGGTGACTTATGTGCCAGCAATTAGTGAAGCATTACCTAGGTTCTTTGGTTTAATTGGGTGATTGATAATAGATAGAGTACAATGGTTTTCTTAGTATAAGGTAGGCTTAATGCTGTTAACAACATTAAGCCTACGGTAGTAAGTAAACTTGTTTAATTCGCAGTATAGCCGTTTTAAGTAAAGAGCAAAGTAGCGCTATTAAGTAAATCGTAAAGCAGCAATACTGAGTAAACAGTACTCAGAAAATTATTCAATAAACATTACTCAATAAATATTATTCAGTAAATAACAAAGATGACTTTCAATGCACGATAAAAAAATAACCATCAACGATGTTGCCAAATTTGCCGGTGTTTCCAAACGCACAGTTTCACGTGTGATCAATCGCTCACCGTTAGTCGGTGAACGCACCTTAGAAAAAGTAGAGAAGGTAATTAAAGAGCTTAATTTTAGCCCTGATAAACAAGCACGAGGGCTCGCGTCGAGCCGCTCTTTTTTGATTGGCTTAATTTATGATAATTTTGATTCGTTATCTATTGTGCAAGTGCAACGTGGTGCCTTGGGTGTATGTACAGAATTGGGTTATGAATTGGTGGTGCATCCTTGTAAGTCTCAAGAAGATAACTTTATTCAAGAGTGTGTTAATTCTATTGCCCGTTCAAAGTTAGACGGCGTGATTATTCTACCGCCCATTTCAGAAAATAAAAAGCTGGCAGCAGCGTTACGTGAGGCAAATTGCCCCTACGTACGAATAGCCTCGGTAGATATTGATGATAAAGAAAATATTGTTGTTTCTGATGAGCGTGCGGCGATGAAAGAAATGGCTGATCACTTTGTGGAATTAGGCCACCAAGAAATTGCCTATATATCAGGACCATTAACCTACCGTTCGTCAATAGAGCGAATGGAAGGTTTTTTATCAGAGTTAAGTGCTTTTAATATTGATATCCCTCAACATCGCATTAAAGAAGGCGAGAATAGTTATGAAAGCGGCATGGTCTGCGCTAAAGAGTTACTAACTGCCAAGCAGCGCCCGACCGCCATACTCGCGAACAATGATGAAATGGCCGCCGGTGTTATTCGGGTCGCGAGTGATTTAGGAATTAACATTCCTCAAGAACTTTCCGTTGCTGGTTTTGACGATAATATTTACGCCTCGCGTATCATTCCCTCGTTAACCACCATTAAAAGACCAATCGACAATATGGCCGCGTTAGCCACCCAAAAACTGATTAACCGGGTGCAATCCGAACATAGTAAAGAATTACCGTTAAGTGGCGAAGTAAAACCTCACCTTATTATCAGAGAGTCAACTGATAAAGTGCTTGGTTAAACGCCCTTAATTAACCCCAAACTACAGTAAAGAGTATGAAATCAATGAAAATTGCTTTAATGAATGAATTTAGTCAAGCATCGAAAAACCCGTCGGTATTAACCGAGTTAACAGCCGTTGCTACAGCGCAAAACCACAGTGTCTTTAATGTGGGGATGGACGATGATAATGATCACCGCTTAACCTATATTCACCTTGGTATTATGGCGAGCTTATTACTTAATTCCAAGGCAGTAGACTTTGTCGTCAGTGGCTGTGGAACGGGTCAAGGCGCATTAATGTCATTGAATGCGCACCCTGGCGTTAGTTGTGGCTACTGTATTGATCCAGCTGATGCATTCTTGTTTGCCCAAATTAATAATGGCAACGCGTTAGCATTACCATTTGCTAAAGGTTTTGGTTGGGGCGCAGAATTAAATATTCGCTATATCTTTGAAAAAGCGTTCACCGGCGTAAAAGGTCAAGGTTACCCACCAGAGCGTAAAGCATCACAAGTGGCCAATGCTGGTATTTTGTCTGAAGTGAAATCAGCATTAACTAAAGATTACTTAACCGGATTAAAAGCGTTAGATGTTGAATTAGTTAAAACGGCTGTTGGCGGAAAACGTTTTCAGGCGTGTTTCTTTGAGCATTGCCAAGATGCTGAAATTGCAGAATTTGTTCATTCTCTGATTTAGTTTTACCTTAAGAATTTACACTTGATGTGATAACAGCCGTATTGCTAACAATGCAACACGGCTTTTTTATTTACAGCAATTGACAATTATTGAGGTGGGTAAAAACGAATAGATTTCACATCAACATAATTTTCTGTAGATGAGATAACTTTTGTATGATTCTCTTTACTATTATCTCGGGCAAATAAACCTATTTTAGCCCCCACCCAACGACCACGCTTCGCCTGAAACATTTCCCCAATTGCTTTAAAGCGATTGTTTTTATCTAAATAACTAAAAACAGTGCCCCCACCGTCAGTCATGGTCATTCGAATAGTCACCTGTGCGTTACTTATTTTGACTTCTGGTTTAAAGCTTTCATTACACCCCTTTCGAGCATTGTGGCAACTGGCAAACCCTAACATTAGCTGCCCTTGGTCATCATGCTGTATGCCAATCCACGCATAGTCTTCACCGAACATAGTTAAGCCTGCAGAAATATTATCAGCCGTGGTGGATAGCGCTAAGGTTACTTCGGCAATAAAATTAGCCGCGGGAATCTTTTGAAAGAGCACCGCGGGTTGTTGCCAAAGATTGCGGGTGTTTTCGGCAAAATTGTGTTGTGCGAATAAACGTAAGTAACCGGGCCGAGACGTTAACGAATACCAGTTATCATGATAATTAGCGTTCCATTGCCATTGTACTCCGAGGCTTTTGTGGTCAAATTCATCGGAAGTTGGTTGAGATATCAATGGTGATAACGTTGATGCCATTTTAGGCTTTTGATGTATTGAAACCGGATTACCAATACCATCGCCATCATCGTCATTACCAATCACCGGCCAGTCATCAACCCAGGTCATCGGCTGAAGGTGCACTATGCGCCCATAAGCTAATTTTGATTGAAAATGGAAGAACCAGTCTTCATTGTGACTTGTATGAACCCAGGCACCTTGGTGAGGGCCGTTAATTAAGGTATTACCTTGCTCCATTGCGGTATAATGCTCATAAGGGCCGTAAATGTTTTTCGCTCTAAAAATCGCTTGCCAACCAACCGGAACTCCACCCGCAGGCGCAAATACATAATAATAGTCATTACGTTTATAGAACTTAGGCCCTTCTATGGTTCTATAACCAGGTAATTGATGGCCATCGATGATAACAACTCCGTCACTAGATACAGCAGTGGCATCACTAGACATTTTTCTTAACGTTAAAATATTATTTTTACCGGCGCGGCTTTTGGCCCAAGCATGTAACAAATAACTTTGACCGTCATCGTCCCATAGTGGGGTCGGGTCGATAAGCCCCTTACCGGCAAGGATCAATAATGGTTTAGTCCAGATACCGGTTTTAGGATCATCACTTTGCACCATATAGATACCATAATCAGGATCGGGATAGAAAATCCAAACTTTGCCCTGATGATAACGAATATTAGGTGCCCAAATACCGTTACCATGTTGGGGGGTACTAAAACTCTCTTCAGGAACGAGTTTATCTACAGCGTGGCCTATTAATTGCCAGTTAACCAAATCGGTAGAGTGAAGAACAGGTAACCCTGGGGCGCTATTAAAACTTGATGCCGTCATGTAAAAATCATCGCCGACGGCAACCACATCAGGATCAGAATAATCAGCATATAGAATAGGATTTTGGTAAGCGCCATTGCCTAAATCAGCCTGCCACAATATCTGTTTGGTTGTGCTGGTACTGGTTTTGACATGGGTGTTACCGCTTGTACCAAGCTCTATATTGGCTTTGCTACAAGCGGTTATTGATACCAGTATTAATACATAAAGCATTGATACCCAGGATATTAACCTAGGGTGTAGTTTGTTTAATCTTTGCATTATTACTGCCTCTAATATATTAAATATTACTAACGGAAGTCTATATAAATACCGCTTTCAAATCTGAAAAATAAAAATGCTACCGGTGGCATTTTAATGTTGTTAGCATATTATTGCAACAGGGTGGTGAGTTGAACTAAATAGAAAATAGTGCGAAAGCGTTTAATTATGAGGCCTTACTTGGAAGTGAGGCTTAACTCAGAAAGTTAACTATACAGTTTTCATTGGTGGTTAGTGTCATTAACATCATCCGTTGTTAGTAATAACACTGCATTGTGGTCATTATTTTATGCTTGCTAACTGCTAACTGCTAACTGCTAACCGCTAACCGTTTTATTTCGGCCTTCATTTTTAGCGAGATACAGCGCTTGGTCGGCGCGATTAAACCAATGTTTTATCGATTCATGGGGATCTCTAATGGCAACACCTAAACTCACCGTCATCACCAGTTGAAATTTTTGTGAAAATACTGCTCTTTGCACAATAAGGCGCAATTTCTCTGCTAATTTATACGAGTCATCTAATGACGTATTCAAACAACAAATGATGAATTCTTCACCGCCCCAGCGAGCAAAGTAATCTTCACCACGAATGTTTTCTTTAAGCAAGCTCGCTAATTTTTTTAGCGTTATATCACCGACATCATGACCATAGTTATCATTAATATTTTTGAAGTGATCGATATCTAAAATAATAAGTGCTGCATCATTAGCCTTGATTGAAATAGAATTGAGAATAAACTCTTCAAAGCCATGTCGATTAGGAATTTGGGTTAATGCATCTAGCATAGAAAGTTGATGGTATTTCTCTTTCTCTCGGGTAAGTACTTTATTATTTCTAACTAATACTTGCTCTTTTTCACAAACCGAAATGACAAACTTTCTAGTGATGAACAGTTGACTCATTAAATGAAAAAATACACAGAAAAGCCAAATAATTAGAATCGTTAGGTAGTAACGTGTTTCACTGAACCGTGGCCCTGTAAATTCAATGGTATTAATCACCATGGAATGAGTACCAGAAATATTGTCACCAAACACTTCTATGCCAAAAGTATTAATATTATCAAATTTTGGGCGGGCATAGCTTCTTGGGTGCATGTATTGTCTTATCCACCAATCAGCAACGGTAATTTCATTAAGCGAGATGGTAATCTTGCTGTTGGTTAGTGATTTTGTTTTAAACTGAGTAAATAAATACTGTGGACTGTTGCTATCAGATTCAAGGGCATAACTTGTATCAAAATTTCTTAAATAAAACCGGATGTTTTTAGCTGTCCCTTGATAATCTATATCTAGATTAATAGACTCAAAATCTGATAAATCTCGGCCCTGTGCGTAGGGTTTGTTGCGCCAATTTAAGTATATACCGCATAAATTATGTTGAGATTTATCAGTGATAGTACATCTCCAATGGCCTTTTGATTGCTCTAACCATTGTATTGTCGCACGGCCTTGCTGACTTGCTTTATTTAAGAACATTGACGTTTCATCAGAAGGAGTGATGATCACTTTTCTGTCAGGCAGTAATGGGTAAATAGCAATAGCAATTATCGTCAATAGCAGTACTGTCCATTGCAACACAGTAATAAGCCTAATCTTCTGTTGTAATTTATAATGAGACACATTTTTTAACATATTGTAGGCTGTAACTAGTGCTTAATGAGTATCCAGTTAGCTATCAATTAGCCATAGACTGGTTAACAAACCGAGCTTAACGGAAAAGATAAGGTTAATTATAGTAGGCTAGTTTGATAATTGCTTATCAACCGCTTGATGCTAAAAAGTAAAAAAGCCAGTTAAGCGGTGAAGCTTAACTGGCTTTTATTTTTTAATGATGTTGGTAGCTGCGTATAGACTGCTTAACGGTTAATCTTTAATTGTAATTAACCTTGCATATCTTCTAATTCAGTCCCTTTAGTTTCATGGACAAATTTGATCACAAAGATTGCCGAAATTGCCGCGCTAATCGCATAAAAGCCATAAGCACCGGCTAAGCCGATAGACGCCAGCATAATAGGGAAGGTCATGGTAATAGCAAAGTTGGCTAGCCATTGTGCTAAACCGGCTACCGCAAGCCCTGAACCACGTATTTGGTTAGGGAACATTTCACCAAGCATTACCCACATTACTGGGCCCCATGAAAAGTTAAAGAAAAATACATAAGCATTGGCGGCAATTAAGGCAATAGTGCCTTTATCTCCCAACATTAGGTTGCCATCAGCATCGACATCGGCACCAAAGAAGGCATAAACAACAATCGCCAGGGTAATCGCCATGCCAATTGACCCCCACTTTAATAGTGGTTTACGACCAATTTTATCGACAAAAATCATTGCGACAAAACATGCGGCAATACTAACTGCGCCACTAATAATGTTAATTAGCAAAGCATCACTTTCTGAAAAGCCAACCGCCTGCCATAATACTGCGCCATAATAGAAAACGACATTAATACCAACTAATTGTTGAAATATGGCTAAACCAATACCCACCCAAACGATTTTACGCACTTTACCGTTATTCTCTCCATCAGAGCTGTCAATTAAATCACTTAATTTGGGTTGATGATGATCGTCGGCTAGTGACTTATCTATTTCAATTAATTTACTTTTACCCGCTTGTTCGCCATATAGTTTACTAAGCACGAATTCAGCCTGAGATTTTTTACCTTTGGCAACTAAAAAGCGCGGACTTTCAGGGATGAGGAATAACGCTAAGAAAAATAACACCGCAGGAATTAATTCAATCCAGAACATCCAGCGCCATGCTTCCATATCCAGCCATAAAATAGCGGTAGAAACACCAGCCGTTTTCGCGAGCAAGTAGTTTGATACAAACGCCATAAATAAACCGGTAATAATAGCGACTTGTTGAATGGTGGTTAACACTCCGCGATAGCGAGCAGGGGCTACTTCACTGATATAAGCCGGTGCCATTACTGAGGCCGCACCTACGGCTAAGCCACCTAAGATACGGTAAAAAATAAATTCACCTGAGCTTACTGATATACCAGAGCCCCAGGCACTTATGATGAACAATACTGAGGCGACAATCAGTAAAGACTTACGTCCATAGGTATCCGCTAATCTGCCCGCAAAAAAAGCACCAAAGGCACAACCGAGCAGCATACTGGCAATGTTAAAGCCAGTGCCGATGCTATCAGAATTAAATGCCGCCGCTAAGCCGTCCACCGTACCGTTAATAACACCGGAGTCGAAACCAAATAAAAAGCCACCAATCGTGGCTACTAAACTGATTAATACAATAAAAAGCAGGTTATCTTTTTCCTGAGAGGTTTGCACCTCGGATATTTCTTGAATATTTTCCACGCTTATTCCTAAGTTATTAAAAGTGTTTTTAGCTATTGTTACTCGGTCTTCTTTAAAAGTGCAACCACCAATTTTTACATTGACGTTATTAAATTTTTGTTTTTATAAAAATCGATTTAGGGGTTACGAATTTTCAATAATGCAAGTGGTTTTATATACAGAAGATTGTTTTATATATAATATTTGTCGAGTTTTATAGTTTTAAATGCTTCGAAAATAATTCGAAAAATAATAAAGGTTAATCATGAAAGTTAGTGTCAAAGCCCGTGTTAAAAATGGCGTTAAAGCTCAGCGTAGATATAAAAGTTCACAATGGTTATTTTTATTGGCTTTGCTTAGCATTATCACTGCCTGTTCAGGTATGCCAGCATCAAACGTAACCACTATTAATAACAATACCAGAGAGTTACCTAAAATAGTCACTAAGCAAGGCAAACATGCCTTATTTGTTGATGGCAAACCTTACCTCATTTTAGGTACACAAACTAACAACTCTGCTAATTATCCAGCGGCACTAAAATACGTATGGCCAGCGGTTAAAAAAACACACGCCAATACCTTAAGTATTCCGATTGCGTGGGAACAGGTAGAACCCGTTGAAGGGCAGTTTGATTTTGGCTTTTTAGATATTCTAATAAAAGAAGCGCAAGAGAATGACGTCAAGTTAACATTAC
>Ga0105356_10005995_pt1 | contig 11416 bp, 8 predicted proteins | sample GOMGulsemesocosm_3_FD_83502 | JGI IMG/M metagenome (GOLD analysis project Ga0105356, IMG submission 83502) | Methane-oxidizing microbial communities from mesocosms in the Gulf of Mexico - GOM9D Gulf of Mexico | ecosystem: Environmental > Aquatic > Marine > Cold seeps | place: Gulf of Mexico...
AGGAACCGGTACCACCAGTGATTAGGATACTCTTATTATTAAACATGGAGCCCCCTACTAAAATTTATCATAATTATGCAATGAATTTTTAATTTGGTATTCCATCTTATCAAGTAACTCTTCCGTAGCTCTAAGATAATCTAATAAAAAAACACTATAGTCTTTTTCATTTAAATGAGAACGCGCATAAGCCAACCTATAAGACGCCCCCTTAATAGTGCCATGAATTATTCGATATGAAGTTCTGCTTAGAATTTCACTAGCTGCTATAATCTTCTGCACCTCATCTAGTGTGACTAATACTACAGAGTACTCTAGCAAGTCATAGCTATATTTTTCTTTAACAAAACGAATAAATTCTAAGACCAGACGTGTCATTTTCTTTATTTGGCTTTCCATCTCTTCTTCGACAACTTCATCACCATTAAAAACTAACTTCAAGCGCTCATTTAAGATTTGAGTTTTATTTTTCGGCAATATTTTAAACACAACATCGCTGGACTTTAAAGGAGTAGCCCCTTCTATAAATGCACCATCGCTCAAATTATGACAATTTGGTTTATACAGACTCAACAGTTGTTCTAAGTTTATTTTAGAGAAATTATAAACCGGAGTAGTTACGACATATTCCCTGAAATTTCCTTTAACTAAGGTGGTCCCTGAAGCTAACAAATCATCCTTGACAACATTCATTTCTTCAGTATCTATCTCGTAGTAGCCGCTTTCTTTTGAGTGGTGGTGATCTGCATCAATCATCCCGCAATCAATACCCACAAAGTAGATATTTTTGAAGCCCATCAACATTGCTACCGACAACGCAAAATTACCCACCACAGGTAAAGCATTATTGGCCAGAACGTACTCAAGGTCCATTTCTCTAAACAGATCTTCTCCGAGGTCAGCCGGCTTCATAACCATATAAGCACTGTCGAATAAATTAAACACATAAGGATGACAAGGGTTCAAACCAATAAACGGAATGCTTTTGATTTCTTCTAGACTTCCAGCATCTAAAATCCAATCCTTTACCAGTAACATCCTCTCTTGCTCTATGTGCACATCGGGTCTAATACCGCATTTCAAAAGAGCACCTAGTGCGGACCCACACGAAAACAAAATAAAATGGTCTTTATTTGACTTAAGAAATTCAATTTCATTATCCAAAGAAGGCCCATTGCCAACAATGTATACCGGGGTTTCATCATAGTTACACTTTTTAGACAAATCAGTATCAGCGTACGGAACCTTGTTTTTTAAATTTTCTAATGTGTGCGCTAAACCAATTATTTCATCTTCAAAAAAACCTACTGCGCCAATTGATGATTGAAGATAACTACTTGTCATATTGTATATATGATTAATTTCGTCATTTTGATAATGGAAATATTTGTAAATACGTGCGAACCTATGTGGCCCTATACTGTGAATATAGCTACTTATTTTCAGTAAATTATTGGCATTACTGTCTATGATATACAACTGCAAATTGTACCCATCGCGATCAAAGTACCGATAGATTTCCGACCAGTCGATTAAATGCATAGAACAGTAAAATGCATCTGAGTTAGGTTCAAAAATACAGAGTCTTTTGACATCAATGCCGTTAAGAAGATGCTCTAAATGCAGAAAAAGGCCTCCGCCATACATAAATACTTGGTCGATTTCATCAACCTTGTTATATCTCTGCTGAGGGTAATTTATAAAACGACTTTCAACCTGATTTAAATATCGAGTAAAAGGGTAATCATCCCTATTGTTATCAGGTATCAACAAATTCAAGCTGATATAAGGCTGCTCTTTTATGAAATCTGTAGCCTGTTCTTGAGCATATTTTGCGGGATCATAAGGGTAGACAAAACCTCCTGTTTCAAGGTTATATAAATTCACATAACCTTCTTCAGTAAGCTTCAAGCTCATTTTTTCAGGTTTAAACCTACTATAAAAATCGTACAGAGCTTTATCTCTTGTTTTAAAAAAGCTCATGTTTTTATTATAATTCACTTGCAGGTCTACATTTAGCGCCATTGCGGCCTGCCGGTTTTCTTCTGATTGTATATCAAACATTCGGTCGCTCTACCTTACTTTTTACCCATCTTCACATCTATAGGCATTCCAGTCCAGCCCCGCTTTATTTCTAAAAGCAAGTCCATTGCCTCCTGTACTTTATCGGCATCCATTTCACGATTCGCATCGATTATGGTTCTGATAATATAGTCGTATAGACGGCCTAAATTTTCGGCAATTTCAGCGCCTTTGTCGTAATCTAAAAAATCTTGCAAACCTAATATAATGCTTGTCGCTCTATTAAGCTCAGTGGTCCTGGCTTGAATATCTTTTCTTTCTAACGCACCTTTAGCTTGGGCCAAAGATGTTAAGGCACCGTCATACAGCATGGCAATTAATTGATGTGGCGACGCTGTCGCGACAGCTGCCCCTAAATTAACCGTCTTGTATTGATTTAGCGCAGTCATGTTAACGCTCATTTTATCACCTTATACCTATTTCTGTGCTGTAAGTGGAAGCCTGTCAATCAACCCTGTTAGTTGACTTTTAGTTTGGTCCAAACTGGCTATAATTTTTTCCATTGCGATGAACTGCCTACTAAGGCGTGCCTGGTAAGCTGTCATACTATTGTCCAGCTTAATTTGATCGCCTTTGAGCGCCTCCTGCTGTTTAGCAATTAATTCTTCTTTTGCTGTAATAGAACCTTGGCTGGCCAAAGTATCATTAATAAGGTTATTTATATCACCCGCAACACCTCGGGTGAATGTAAATGTATAGTCAGTGAGGGGAACGCCTTCTTTTATTGTAATGTTTAAACCATAAGCGGCACTACCAACTGCAGGTAGTAAAATATTCCCCGCGCCAAAAGCGGCTTCGCCATTTATTGTACCTATTACGTCTAATCCAGTTGTATTAGCGGTGCTAGTATCAATACCTGCCTTAGCCGTAAAATCTACCGAGGCTGCAGTAAATGATATGTTAGAGTTACTGCCATATTGTCTGGACTCAATTTGCAATACTCCACCAACTATTCTCACATCGACTAAAGCATTAACTGCAGACAATGCCGAATCGCCGTTAATCTGGCTCTGCATATCTGCTGCTAGCTCTTCAGCTGTCGCGTAATTGCCGGTTAGAGTTATCTGCCCACTATCTGTCCCGTCTACTTTTATCGAGAAAGTATTCGTACCGGTGCTAAAGTCAAAAGTTGGATCCAACGCTCCACCAGTGAGCACACCCTTAGTGGGTGCTTGAGTAACATTCACTGTATACTTTCCTGGCACTGCGTCCTGTGAGAAACTACCTTCCGCCACGCTCATAAAACTCGAACTTGAACTCAGATCAGTGGCAAACAGCCGCGACATTTTATCAAAATTATTATCAAATGCTGCTCTTAAATCAGCCTCTATTATTTCTAATGTTCCATCTTGCTTGGTTCTTATACCGACGTGGGTTAGAGAATTGAATTCATCAGTGGCACTCAAACCATCAGCAATGCTGCCAATTGTTTGCCTGATCCTAGACACAATATCTTTAGCGGTGCCATCTGACGCCAGTTCCCCTTTTACTAACTGATTATTTTCATCGGTCTTAACACCGGTGAGATTCCCGGCCGTTTCAAAAAACAAATTATAGGCGGTGACTAAATCCCTGACTGCCTGCTCCGCAGTAGACTTATCTTGAGTTATAGAAAAAGTAATGGGATTACCTATGTCGGTCTTATTCAAGGTAAAATCCAACCCCTGAATAACATCGGTAATGTTATTGCTTTCGCGGGTAATTTCAAGACCATTGAGTTTTAGCTTTGAGTCACCGCCTCTTTGCGTCTCAGTGATATTTGAATTATCAACGCTCGCCTTAAACTCAAACTCACTTAGGCTTGCCGGGGTATCTGTTGTAATTTCAATGGCGTTATCAGCCCCTGAGTCAGCGGTTAATAGTAACTGAAATTGACCTGATATTTCCAGAACAGAAGCCTGAACTCCCCCTTTACTGTCATTAATCTTTTTGGCGATATCTTCGAGCGAATCATCTGTGGCGACAGCAATTGTAAAAGCGGGCTTGTCAGCATTAACAGCTAACGAGCTGGGGATTTCAGCGGGAGGGGCTGTTGGATTTGCCCCATATGTCCAAGTTCCAAATTTAAAAGTAAGATTCCCGGACTTATTCAACGCCTCATCTTTAGCAGTTGCAGAAGAGTTAATTGCCAGCGATTGCGCGGTAGCGATCTGCGTAACTTCTACTTGATAGGTACCTGCCAGTGCGCTGGCGCTAATACTATTAGTGGTTATAACGTCGGTTGTAGGAACATTCAGTGCTTTGGCATTAAATAAATCGGGATCTTTAAGCGGCGCAACAACTGCATTCAAGTCTGACAAACTACTTTTTAAAGCGCCAAATCCAGATATCTGAGTATCATAGGCGGTTTTTTTGCTGTCTATGCGCTCTTGTAACGGGGCTTTACGCACTTCAACCAGGTCTGTGACCAGTTTATTCGTATCAATTCCAGACCCACCCCCTAAAGCGCCTATGATATTAGTAGCCATTATTTAACCTCTTTAGGACTATGGTATTGTCAAAACAAATATATCTAGCAATTATAAGCTATTTCAAGCCGACAATGACTAGCTACACTTTAAAAAGCGGGTTCGACACAAGCCAAACCCTCTTGACTAGGCTTGTTCGTTAAAAATCAAGCCCAACATGCTCTCTATTTGCTTAGCTACGGCAAGCGCTTCCTCAGTCGGCATTTGCCTTATTACCTGCTGCGATTCGGTATCAACCACTTTCACAACGGTAGTACCGCTATCTTCATCTACAGAAAAACTAATATTGCGCTGATCATTTTTGCTAACAAAATCATTCAGCTTTGCCACCGCCGAATCCAATTCTACCGGATCAAGCTGGTCGTTGCCCTCAGTGGTTGCAACAGTATCAACGAGTACAGCTTTTACTTGCTGCTCCGCCTTTGCTGCTTTGTCCACACTATGGGCTGTGGCCGGCTGAACCGATGCAACAGAATTCGTGTTTAATGATTCAACTGACATAAGTCACCTCCTGAACCTAAAACCCCCACCAGAGGTGGCGGGGGATTTAAAGTTATTCTTTAATCATTCGCCGCTACGGTATTACTGTAGTAGAGAAAGAACTTGCTGAGGACGGGCATTTGCCTGAGCCAACATAGCATTACCTGCCTGCTGTAGCACTTGAGCTCGACTCAGATTCGCAGATTCAACTGCAAAATCGGCATCCATTATCTGGGAACGGGCCGCAGCTGCGTTTTCAGACACATTAGATAAGTTTGAGACTGTATGCCCTAGACGGTTTGATACAGCACCTAAGTCGCCGCGCACTGTGTTAATCTCATCCAGCGCCGCTGTGGTAATATCAATAGCCGCCTGTGCACCTTTTGCCGTTGAAATATCAATATTGGCAACTGCGCTACCTGCACCACGGGTATGGTTGGCAACGTTGAGACCAATTTTATTCATGATATTTTGTTCAGCTGTTGTCGGCGTAGTTGCCGCAGTACCAGTACCGAAGTCAATGCTTATCTCATTACCGCTAACAGAGTTCAGTGAGATAATTCCCGCTGAATCCGCCGAGGCAACGACACCTGACTCATCACTCTTCTTGTTGATTGCGATAACATTAGAAATTGAGTCGGCAATTAAAGTCGCCGCAGAACTGGCTGAGGCTGCACCAATATTAACCCCATTAAGTACTAGCTCATTTTCCAACAACTCACCGGCACCTGCTGCGCCTGTTGCCGCTATACCAGTAATATCACCATTTTCTCTTGTATCAATACCTAAATCACCTACGGCTGCACCTGTACCAACAGTAATATTTATATTGTCAGTACCTGCTTCTGCATCGAACTTAAGCGAAGCATTCTGTGTTGTCGCAGTAAAACCAATATTGGCAATATTAGCACCACCGGTAGCAATAGACACAGCATCTACAGCACTCAACAGGAGCTTCCCATCATCATCAAGTGAAGCCGTTACTACGCCACTACCCTTCTCATTGATCTGCGCTACAACTTCATCCATGTTTTGAGTCTGACGTATATCAATTACGTTGGATGAACCATCAATCAGCACCGTCGTTATTGTTGCTGTCTCAGTACCTGTTAACTTTCCTGTCGCACCAGTAGTGGCATCTGCTTTAAACTCAGTAAAGACAGACACTTCAACGCCATCAAGACCCGCATTAATCAGGTCAATTGCCTCTTTAGCAGTAGTAGTACCAGTCAAAGAGCCGACACTTTGATTATTGATTACCAATGAACCTGAACCGCCGGTAACCTGAACTAACTGCGCTGCAATACCAGCAGTCAATGCTCGACCAACCACATCCCCTGAGTCGCCTGTACCCAAACTCCCAGTATCTACTTTACCAATTTCCAATGCAACGGTCTGGTTGGCGTTTTCACCAATCTGTAAATCAACTTTGCCTAACGACCCATCAAGGATATTCAAGCCGTTGAAACCGGTGGTTTCCGCTATCCGGTCGATTTCCAACTTAAGTTGCTGTACTTCTGCGTTTAATGTGTCACGGTTACCTTGATCGTAGATACCGTTGGCAGATTGTATAGATAGTTCACGCATACGTTGCAGGATATTAGTTGTTTCTGCCAACCCGCCTTCAGCTGTTTGAATCAATGATACACCATCGTTTGCGTTACGAATCGCCTGATTTAGACCTTTGACCTGAGAGGTCATACGGTTGGCGATTGCAAGACCCGCAGCATCATCTGCTGCCGTATTAATGCGCAAACCACTAGACAAACGCTCTGACGCTTTATTTTGATCCATCAATGATGTATTCAAATGACGTTGTGCGTTTAGTGACTGGATATTGGAATTGATTACCATTGCCATGAGATTTTCTCCTCAAACGGCCAGCAACATAAGCTGGCACTAATTTTACATTACCCAAAATTCTTTAGCTGGGTTAACTGTACTAAAGTAACTATCGACCAATTTTGCCGACACTTTAGCTTCTTTAAACAAAAGGGCTATTTATTTTTATCTAATAAGCAGCTACCTTAGTTAAAGTTATCGACAGCAATGCAGTTAGCTTTAATCTAATTATTCAAATGTAATATCAGGGAATTTCAATGCTTAAGTTACTCAACAAAGCTCTCGCCATAGGGCAAGCAATCTCGGAGCAAATGCTCAAGGGAAACTGGCAAAATATTGATGCACTGCAAAAACAACAGAGCAATATAATTGAAGAGATAGAGGCAAGCGAACTCCCCAGTGGCGAGACAGACATTAGCGAGACAAAACGGCTAAGCCTGCAAATACAAGCCCTAACTGAACAGCAGCTAAGGATTAGTCATAACCGCAAAGATAAGCTATTTCAAAAAATAAAAATGAATAATAGCTCAAAGAAAATGTACAGCGCCTACAGCCAAAACAGCTAGCATTTGCAGCTGACGATACTTCCCAAGCCACCTAGAATCAATCCGAGCTAAAGTGATTTACTGTATGTGATTGAACAGACTAAGCGCGGACACACGCCCAAACACCGCCTGTGAGGCCTGCAATGTGACTTCTTCAAGTTTAAATTTACTTATTGCCTCGGGCATATCCACATCTTCAATACTGCTCAGCGCGGTCTTTGCAAATAGGGTGAAGTCCAAATTATTCGACTGTACTTTTTCCATAAAACTCAGCCGTGACCCCAGACGAGTAACACTTTCAATATTTCGCTCAGAAGCCTGTTCTAATTGAGCAAACGCCTTAGTAGTTGCAACTTGGAAGTCGTCGCGTGCCTGCTGATCACTATGCGGCAGCTCCAACGCCGTTGCGTAATTTTGCACTATATCTAAGATGTTTTTCTGCTCGGGCTGAGTATGTAATACATTAGTCGTATCTGCCGCTGAACCACTGGTCGGTGCCGACAAATTAAACTCCATACCCAGTACATTAGCCTTAATACCCGGTGCTGGATATGGAACAGCCGTAAAAGGGCTTCCAAGTGCGTCTACTACAGGATTACCGCTACTGTCCGTTACAGAGAACGTGGTTCCTGCTGCATTGACAACAACTGTCAAATCACCCAACCCTTTGGTCCCCGCATTAAACTCATCTTGGGCGGCCTGGTCGGCAAAAGTCACATTTGTCACTACTTGCACATTACCAGTTGTTACAAAAGCACCTTTTACCTGAGTTGCCAAATCATCAGTGGCCGCCTCAAACAGATATTCACCTGAGTCGTTCGACGGGATGAACAAATCATTAGAAACCTGAATTTTTCGCTGCCCTTCATCGCCCTGATACTGATAACTGCCATCATTCTGCAATTGATAGGGCTTTATATTCCCTTTTGAGCCAGCGAAAATGTATTCACCCTGACTGTCCTGGGTATTCATTAAACCCGCCATGAATTCCACTTCAGCTCGCATGCTATTTGCAATTGAATCTCGGTCACTATCCGTCAGCGTTCCTGTAGACCCTTGAATCATCATCTCTTTGAACCGATCTAGTGATGTTCGCATAGAAGCCATTACTGACTCTTGCAAGGTCAAACGCCTATCTGTGACTTTAATATTTATCTCGTATTTATCGTACTGTGCTAACTCGCGCTGCAGCTTAAGAATCTGTGCTGCAGCTATTGGGTCATCTGAGGGATTTAGCACCCGCTTGCCGGTGGATATCTGCTGCTGCAATTTATCGATTGACACATTAGAACGTTGCATATTGTCTATCGAGGTATTGTACTGCTGTGCTGTAGTTACTCTCATCATGATCTTATCTCCTCAATAGATTTTTAGAAGCTCTCAAGCAAGGTGTTAAACAATGTCTGCGAGGTTGAAATCACCCGGGCAGATGCCTGATACGCCTGCTGAAACTGCACTAGCCGCGCCGCTTCTTCATCTAAATTCACACCGATGATACTGGCCAGTGATTCTTTGGTGCTTTTTAATACCGACTCACTGGCGGTTAAATTGATTTTACCTGTGGCAGCTTTTGCCCCCACTTGCTCCACTATGCCTGAATAGTGATCTTGCAAGCTGCCGTTAACCAGCAGCGCTTTTGATTGAATCGCCGATAGTGCCAGAGCATTTTGGTTATCAGAGACGCCGTCTTTGTTGAAATCAAAACTGAATCTGTCACCGGCCTTAGGGATTTGATTTATAGTGAACTCATAGCCCACTCGATTGATCGTATCTGTAACTCCCGCAGTAAAAACAATATCCGTCAGACCGACGATTGGCTGCGGATCTAACGGGTTGGTAATGTCAAACACCGTATATTCCATCGGCACATCGTTATTAAAAACTATCTCAATCGGCGGGTTTAACTGACCTGTAGTGCCTATATTCTGGAACGCCGCATCAGTAGGGTCTAGAATTTTGACACTGGCAATACCACTACCAGTGTTGTTAGGGTTAGTGGTAATGCGCACCGGGCTGGCCAGCGCCACTTTTTTGGCATCGGTAATCTCACTGCTGATTTGCGCCGCACCATCGCGGGTCGGCTGCACTGTATAGCTGTCGCCAATACTCATAAAACCGACTGTGTCTACGGTGACATCAACACCATCCATTCGCATATGAATACGCCCTGCGGCACTGTCTAAAAAGTAAGTATCTGCGGCTAGTACTGCAGGCGGTATCGGATCCACCGCCACCTGGGTCAAGCTAACAACACTGCCAGATGGTTGTCGCTTTACCAATAACTCATTATTGTCTTTTACAATTAGCTGGTAATCATCCAAGGTCAACTTGCTAGGATCGGTAATCTGCACGCGAGCAACATTGACGGTCGACAAGTTGTTATTATTAGCCTTGATCCGCGATTGCATCGACTGCTCAGCATTGATATCTAAAAACACATCTGCGCCTAGCTCATTATTAAGATCCATTCCCTTGCGATGCTGTGTATTTGTCTCTTCTGCTAGCGCAATGGCGATCCGCCCCAACTCATTTAAACTGGGGTTCAGAATATCGTTACGAAAATCCTTGACGGCACCTAGCACACCACCTGACACTTGCTGGGTAATGTTGATTTCTGAACCTGACATATTAATATAAATTTGTGATTGCGTAGTATCAGGGTTACCTTGTCTCAGCTCAACTTCATTCACAGTTTGACCAACAACCAGCGGCTGACCGTTGCCGATAAACAAATTGTAATTATCTCCCTGTTCAACCACATTCACGTCGACTATTTCAGAGATTTTGTTGACCAAGACATCGCGCTGATCACGCAGCTCGTTTACCGGCTCATCGCGGCCAATCAAATAAGTTATTTGGTCATTTAACGCTGCCACAGATTTCGAATACTGGGACAAATTACCCGCAGAGGCATCCATCGCCGCATTAGCCGCATTATTCTGCACAGTCAGCTGAGAAGATAAATTATTAAAACGTCGTGCCAGGGCCGCACTCTCTTCTATGTATAACTCACGGTTCGCCAGAGATGTAGGATCATCGACGGCATTTTGCATTGAAGTGAAATAGGTATCTAATGCCGCCGATATACTGGTGCCGCTGCTTGCCAGTAGATCATCTGTTTGGCTAACCAATGTATCTTTCAGGTTTAAACTGTTAAAACTGGAAATATCCGACCAAAGCTGTCTAGTTATAAACTGATCAGTTGCGCGTTCGACATCCTGAATATAGCTACCTTGGCGATCTACTATTGAAACAAAGTTAGCATTTTGCCTTGAGTAGCCTTCAGTACTGGCATTGGCAATATTCTGGCTGACCACAGACAGCGCGGTCCTATTGGCCATTAACGCCTGACTACCAATATTTAAAAGATTAAACCCCATATTTCCTCCCAGCGAATAACAGCAACAGGCTGCTCATTCTGCTTTTTACTAACATCCAGCAGCTTGATTAAAAAGCGTTAGATGCACTGTATTTATATCGGCTAAACTCTAGCCTTCATTAGTGCTTTTAGCGGCATTTTCCAAAATACTACTGTTGTAGATACTTGATATTTTTTCCGCGTATTTTGGATCAGTTGCGTACCCTGCTTGCTGCAATAATTTCACATATTTATGCGGGTCTGCAGCGGCATTAATTGCCTCTTGGTATCTAGGACTATTCTGCAAAAATTGTACATAATCTTTGAAGCTGTCTTCATAGGTATCGTAAGACCTGAATTTGGCAACTTCTTTAGTCATTACGCCATTTCTGAACTCAAGAGTATTGGCTGCTTTATGCTCGCCCTGCCAACTGCCACCAGCCTTAATATTAAACAAATTAAAACTATTTTCACCGGAACCGTCACGCACCATATGTTTGCCCCAACCAGTTTCCAGTGCCGCTTGTGCCAACAGCACTTTTGGATCAACCCCAAGCTCTTTGGCAACTCTTTCTGCCAGCGGCATCAACTTAGCGACAAACTCTTGTGGCGAGTCAAAACGCTCTGGCATATCGGCATTG
>Ga0105356_10005996_pt1 | contig 11415 bp, 6 predicted proteins | sample GOMGulsemesocosm_3_FD_83502 | JGI IMG/M metagenome (GOLD analysis project Ga0105356, IMG submission 83502) | Methane-oxidizing microbial communities from mesocosms in the Gulf of Mexico - GOM9D Gulf of Mexico | ecosystem: Environmental > Aquatic > Marine > Cold seeps | place: Gulf of Mexico...
CAAAAGCCCTTGGTCTTGTGTGATGTCATCGCACATCTCAATGTACATTTCTTCGGTAATGGTATCTTCATTGTCTTCAGGCGGTGACGGTAATGACATTTCTTGTAAGAGATCGTAGTGCTTACCGTCATGCAGTTTTATGACTTTTTCAGCTAAATTCCTAATTTTTTCTAAGTTCATGGGTTCCCTCTCTTATTGCTGAGCTGTTGATTTTATGCGTGGTTATAGGCGGTCGCGCATACCGATAGAGTCTCTGTGAGGGAGTATATGGTCACCGATTCCATATAAGAACAGCTAATTGTAGAAAGGCCCAAGTTTGGGTGGGTAATGCCATCAGTTACAAAAGTGAAGTCACCTATTTTCCGAGCACGTACCAGACAGCTGACAAACCCTAACAACGTCATTGCGATCGAAACGAAGTGTAGAGAAGCAATCCATACTGGCACTATCACATCAAACATGGTCCGCCTAACCATTCCAATAGTCACTGGATAGCGGTATATCCCTGAAAGGTCCAATCATCTAATAGGCTTCTTGTTTAGCTTCGGTGAGGTGTAACCTGCAACGCATCACACTACTAACCTAAAGGGATAGTGACTGTATCCGACGAGGTTAGAGTGGCTGTCCCAAAATATCAAGTTAATGTCCTAAAATGTAAAGTGAGGTGGGGCCTGACTTGATAGAGTGTGCTTGCTGCATTGGGCAGCATAGATAGACTCTCTCTCTTTCTCTGCCATTAGAGATCCACGCCGAGTTTCTCGGCGTTTTTTTATGCGCCACATCCTAGCTTGCTTAGCGTGGTCGAGGCTGGTGCTATGATTACATGGTGTCTAACCATGTGACCAAACAATCAGGCATTATTAGCTCTATGTCATCAGAATATGTTCCGCCAATAGCTGCAAATTCTCATTCAATGCACTTTGCTCGAGTTTCCACCACCCATGGCTGGGAGAACTTCATCGAGAGTCTGGGGCTTAACCCTGAGGCATTGTTGAAGTCGGTGGGTCTCTCGCTGGATATTATGTCTGATCCTGATAATCAGATACCTTATCTGGCGGTCGCTCAACTGATGGAGTTGTCAGCGCAAGAGACGAAACTAGAAGATTTTGGGATTCAGTTGGCAGCTCGCTGGCCTTCGGCTCTTCAGATCGGTGGGCCGGTTGGTTTGCTGATGCAATTAATGCTGCAAAGTCCAACGGTCGGGGAAGCGTGGCAATATTTTTGTCAGCACTACCATCTCCATTCTCAGGGGGTAGGGTGGACCTTAGACTGGGATCATAAGTATGCGTATTTGATTCGAGAGGGCTTTCTGGCGAGTAAGGTCCCCTCGTTTCAGGCGGCGACGATGAATCTGTCTCACGTACTTAAGTTGATGAAATCCTTGCGCAATGACGATGACTGGACGCCTTCATTCATCAGCTTTACGCATGCCGCGCCCAAAAATCGGAATATCTTTTTACACCACTTCGGCGGCTCTGTGCGTTTTGGTGAAGAGATAAGCTGCATGGCATTTCCGGTGGAAGAGCTCGGGCGAAAAATTAGTTATTCAAATGATCGATTGCAAGAGCTTCTGGCGGCCAAACTTGATGAGCTGGAAAGCGAGGCTGAAGGTGGTGGAAATTTTATCTCACGACTGGAAATTATGATTCGTCAGGGCTTGCGCAATGGCTGTTGCTCGCAGTCTGATATTGCCCGACAAATGCTCTTACACCCCAAGAAACTGCAGCGCGAGCTACGAGTGCAGAACCTATGCTTTCGCGAACTTAAGATTAAGGTTCGGCTGGAACTTGCCGAGCATTTTATTAAACATACCGGCCTTCCGCTGACGGCCATCGCTGAAATGTTGGGCTACAGTGCGCTCAGTGTTTTATCTCGCTCCTTTAAAGAGCATCATCAACTTTCACCTCTTGAGTGGCGGCAGCAGCAGAGCTCTAAATAAGCTTTTTAGGTCTCTGTATCTTTTGCTTGAATCTTGTTTTTTGTCCGATCAGGCAAAATTTTTGTCCAAATTTGTAAAGTCCTTTCCTCGTGAGTTAGTAGTCTAATCAGTGTCCCGTAGGTGGTTGTGAATACGGGACCTAAAACGACTATAACTATAAATGAGGAAGATACACCATGTTCAAATCATCCCTTGCGATTTCCATTGGCGCAATAACCGCAGCGTTGGCGATGCCCGCAATATCTCAGCAGAATTCGGGTGCTACGCTGGAAGAAGTTGTTGTTACCGCGCAAAAGCGTGATCAGAGCCTGCAAGATGTTCCTCTGGCCATTACCGTGTTGGGTGCCGCAGACTTGGAGCGTATAAATGCTCAGGACATAAAAGATATTCAGTTCTCTACGCCCAACTTAACCGTAGATGGCTCGAACGCTGTCCAGCAATCGTTTGGTATTCGTGGCATTTCTGATTTTTCGCGCAATCCCGGTTATGACAACCGCGTTGGTGTCTATGTCGATGGTGTTTGGGTTGGGCGCTCGACAGCCTCCAACCAGGCCGCTATCGACATTCAATCGATCGAAGTATTGCGCGGCCCTCAGGGTACTTTGTTCGGTAAAAATACCGTGGCAGGTGCCATTAGTATTACCACCAAAAAGCCCACTGAAGACTTGAGTGGAAGTCTTGCGGTTGATCTCGGTAACTACAACCTTCAAAAGACTACGGCCAGTATCAATGTGCCACTCAGCGATAATGTGCTGACCAAACTAAATGTGTCGACAACAAAAAGAGATGGTTATGTTGAAGACGTGCTGAAAAGCAAAGATTACGACGACAGAGATGAGCAAGCTATACGCGGGCAGTTACTGTGGAACCTGAGTGATAACACTGAAGTGTTGTTTGGGTTTGATCGCGTTGACAATGAATTATCAGGCACTATCTCAGAGAGAGACGGTGATCCTCTGGCTCCAAAACCGTATGAGGTTGCACTCAATGGCGCTCAAGATATGGCCTCTGAAGTTAAAGGCATGGGCTTGACCATTAACCACACTTTAGCGAGTGGCTTTGAACTGACTTCAATCACCGGCAAGCGATACAGCGAATGGACACTGACGGATAACGATGAAGATTACACGGCATCTGCCATAGGTGTTAGTAGCTCTTTTATTGAAGAGAGTGATCATATCTCGCAAGAGTTTCGTCTGGCCTCACCGGAAAATGACGACTTTGACTATGTGCTAGGGGTATATTTTCTCGATCAGAAAATTACCGGGACCAATGATTCGGTTGCGCCTTTAGCCTTCTTGGTCCCCTCGGACACAACGGGTTTCTTGCTTGAGTCCCGTGCAGACTCAGAGGTTGATGTATCTTCGTTTGCCGCATTTGCACACGGTAACTACCAGCTGACAGATAGCCTTGAATTGACGGCGGGCCTGCGCTACACCAAAGAAGAGAAGGAGATTGATTACTCGATCTCGGATACCGGCCCGTTTTTCACCAATGCCACATTGAAGGACGATCGATCCGCCAGCAACTGGTCACCGAAGGCAAGTTTGAACTGGTTTGTGAATGAAGATGTGATGATCTACGGCAGTTACTCAAAAGCTTATAAGAGTGGCGGTTGGAACGCTGACATGGTGGCCTCTGCGGATGCAATTGCATTTGACGATGAAGAAGTCGACAGTTTCGAGATTGGCATGAAGTCGACTTTGCTCGATGGTCGGATGAGATTTAATGCCACCGCATATCATGCGAATTACACGGATTATCAGGTATTCAGTTTTGTGCCCCTAAGCAGTGGCGGCACCTTGATTACCTTGACCAATGCCGGTGAAGTGACCACGCAAGGGGTAGAGATGGACTTGCAGTGGATGATCAATGACAACTGGCGTGTGTGGTCTGCCTATGGCTATACCGATTCGACCTTCGACAAGTTTGAAGACGGCGGCGGCCCAGGTATTGATTACGATGGTAACACTACGGCCAGAGCGCCCGAAGACAGCTTCAGTTTTGGATTTGAATACGCGCAACCGCTTGCCAATGGTGAGCTGGTTACCTCTATAGATTATTTCTACCGTAGTGAGTCGTACTCTAATCCTAACAATGCAGCCGTCAACGAAATTGAATCGCGTGAAGAGGTCAGTGCTCGTATCGGTTATGAAGCCGATTCGGGAGCTTGGAGCGCGTACTTGTGGGCAAAAAACCTAACCGATGAGACTTACGTGATTACCAGCTCGTCGTCCTTTTTAGGTTTTTCGCGTGTGCAATACAATATGCCAAGAACCTACGGTGTTTCGGTGAAGTATAACTTCGGCGCATAACTCGGGCGTTAATCAAAGGCAGCTGTCCCAAGGGCAGCTGCCTTTTTATTGAAACAGAAAGTCATATGATATTTAGGCCGATAGGGTGAAGTTTAGATGTTTCAGGGCGGATTGTTGTCGTTGCATTGACCGCCTTATTGATGACCCACTTACTGTGTAGCCGAGTATTACCGTCTTGTGACTCGAGAGTTCCGCCTCCCACGTAAAAGCTCTGCGTTTTGGCAGAGATTATCAAATTCTCTCTATACAAAGTCCGTCCAGTTTCATTAGGGTTTTGTTTGTCGTTTGTTTTTTATGAGTGAGTAAAATTAGTTGGAAAATATATGAAAAAGTTCTGTGTTTCTACTTTGGCATTTGTATGCAGTGTGCAGTACAACTCCGTACTCGCCGGAGCCAATCAAGCTCTGGCAAGTGATTCGAGAGTGTCCTCTTCCTTAGAATTACTCGAAACCTGGGTGGAAAGTAAACGCATCAACGAGCAGATACCCGGGATATCTATGGCGATTGTGTCTGATCAAGAGGTGCTGTGGAGTCGAGGTTTTGGTTATTCCGATCTAGACAGTAAAGTCCCCGCGAGCAGCGACACAATTTATGGGCTTTGCTCGATTTCCAAACTATTTACCAGTATCGGTGTGATGCAGCTGCGCGATCAGGGCAAGCTGTCACTGACTGACTCAGTGAAAGATCACCTGCCGTGGTTTAATATTCAGCAGTCGTTTCCAGAAAGTTCTGAAATAACCATCGAGAGCCTGCTGACTCACACATCGGGGCTTCCACGGGAGTCGGACTTTCCCTATTGGACGGCGCCTGACTTTGAAACACCCACTCGTCAGCAAATGATAGAAAAGCTCCCGACACAAAAAACACTGTATCCAGTATCGGCACACTATGAATACTCAAATTTGGGTATGGTTTTGGCTGGAGAAATTATCGCGGCCCAAGCCGGTGAAAGCTATACAGAGTATATTCAGAAAAATATCTTATCACCCCTGAAGCTTCAAGATACCTCATCGGAGATGCCCGAGGGAGAGCAGCGCCAGCGTTTGGCTGCGGGGTATTCGTCTCGCAATCGCGCAGGTGAGCGGCAGCGTCTACCCGAATTTACGGCTAGAGCCATAACCGCAGCCGGTGGTTTTAGCTCGACGGTAGAGGATTTGTCCCGCTTTATGTCTTGGCAGTTTCGTCAGTTGTCAGGCGCTGATTCCACTGTGCTTAAGAGCGATACCCTAAGGGAAATGCAGCAGCCCCAGCAAGAAAAATCTGCTCGGGGTTTGGGCTTTCATTTGTTAAACGGTGGCGACTACACCTTAACCGGACATTTTGGTTTGTGCCCTGGATATCAATCGGCAGTTTTTATAGAGCCCACCAGTCGCATGGGTGTGGCCGTGTTGGTTAACCATTCGGAGCGAGTCAGTAGGGCGACTCCCAAGTTGTTAACTCAGGCGTTCAAAATGGTGGCGCCCGCACTGATGGCCGCAAAATCTGAATCAGACAATACTAAAGAGTCCGAAAGTAAAATGGCACTTTATCGTGGTAGCTACGATATCTTTCCTTGGGGCGGAGAATTGGCCGTTGTTCCTTGGCGAGATGGGTTGGCTGTGATCACGTTACCCAGCGACAATCCACTGCAAGAGATGATGTTGCTAAAGCATGAGTCCGGGCATCAGTTTCGACGCGTACGGGCCGATAAAACATTAGCAGAACCGGTTGAGTTTGATCTTGATAGGCAGGGTAAGGTAGTGGGGCTTCGGCGCCACAGTAATTACTTTCGACGGGTAGATTAACAAACTCCCTCTAGCACCGCGAAGTTAGAAAGTTTACTCGGAGCAAGAGAGCCTATCTCTTGTTCCGATATCAGTTGCCAAACCGAGGTTAAGTCGCCGCTCGTAGTGGGGCGCCCGCTAACACATAATCCCGCTCAGAAAAGGCGTATCAACGCTGATGGAAATTACTGATCGAGCAGCAAAAAATAGTCATAAAGTGTTCGGGATATTTCTGCAATCGTGTGATCACGAGTCTCAAAGCTCGCGTTGGTTTCTTTAATAAACACAACCACGACGATACGATGACCGTTGGGGAGTGTTATTAAACCAACATCATTTGATACTCCGCCTAGGGTTCCGGTTTTATGGGCTACCGTTGTACCCGGGGGTAATAGGCTTTTGATGCGACTCTTTCCCGAACGGGTACGTGTCAGTACGCCCAGTAAGAACTTCGAGTGCTCTGGCGTCAGGGCTGAGTTGTTGGCAATGGCGCTAAGCAGCTTGCCCATAGCCGCTGGTGTTGAGGTATCCTGCGGAGCGCTGTCAAACACAGGGTTAGATTTTGATTGTTGCGCGACCAGCTCAGGGTTCTTCTTTATCATGGCGGGGATGATTTCACTGAGCAGCCCCTGTGTAGGCAGGTTGTAATAGTCACGCAGAAGAGTGTTGATATTGCGATCCATTCGCTGGTCTTGAATGCCTTTGGTGTGCAGCCATTGGGTGACGACTTTGGGGCCACCGGCCAGTGCAACAAGAGTGTCGGTAGCGGTATTGTCGCTGTCGGTTATCATCAACTCGATGAGGTTGGCTACCGACATAGCGAGCCCAGGGTGGATGATACGATCGGCAATAATCTCGGAGAGAACGTAATCTTCCGGCTTTACTTCGATCATCTGCTCGAGTGAAAGCTCTCCCTCTTTGACTAAGTCGAGTATCTTGCCGGCGACCGCAATCTTAACCGTGCTTGCCATGGGAAAACTTTCATCAGCGTTCAAAGAGGCAACCGGGCCACCGTCTAAATCGAAGCCGATAATACCCACCGAACCCCTCGCGTGTTTGGCCAGTCTGGCCAGTTGTGCATCAACGCGGGCGGTTGAGCTTGTGGTAGTGCTTTTGTGTGCATCACGGCCGAGAGTCTCGCTAGTGGCGGTATTTGACATGCCCAGTGAGAGTAATGTGCCCAAGGCTGCTGATAACCAAACGACTTTATAGTGCTTCATAAAGATAATGCTCTTTTTATAGTTAAGTAAAATGTTGTTTAAGTTTTAATGGGTTTTGAAATATTCACGGCTCAGACGAAATACCACGGGACTCAAAATGGCTAACGCGATCAAGTTAGGAATGGCCATCAAAGCGTTGAGGGTATCGGCCAATAGCCACACGACGTCGAGTTCAATAACGGCGCCCACAGGCACCGCTAAAATCCACAGGATTCGAAATGGCTTAACAATACGTACCCCGAATAAAAACTCGGCGCAGCGTTCGCCGTAAACACTCCAGCCAAGAATTGTGGTGAATGCGAAGATGGCTAACGAGACCGCTACCAGATAGTTGCCGACGCCAGGCAAGGCGGCGGCAAAGGCGGCGGATGTTAATGCTGCCCCCGATTCACCCGAGGTCCACAGGCCAGAAGTGATAATGACCAGACCGGTAATGGAGCAGATAATAATGGTGTCGACAAAGGTGCCCACCATGGCGATTAGGCCTTGGCGCACCGGGCTATTGGTTTGCGCCGCGGCGTGAGCGATGGGAGCGCTGCCTAAGCCCGCTTCATTAGAAAAGATACCGCGAGCCACACCGAAACGGATGGCCGCCCAAACTGCGGCGCCGGCAAAACCACCCTCGGCGGCTGTTGGGGTAAAGGCTTGTGTGCAGATAAGCGCAATAGCACTGGGAATGGCTTCTGCATTGATGGCCAATACCACCAGCGCTGCGAGTAGGTAAGCGATCGCCATGATCGGGACTAGGGTTCCCGCAACCGCGCCGATTCGTTTGAGCCCGCCGAGCAGAACCGCACCGGTGAGCAGCATCAAGCTCAGCCCCGTTAGCCACTGTGGCAAGCCGAAATTGACGTGCAAGACATTCGCGACGGAGTTTGACTGCACACTATTACCGATGCCAAAGCCGGCAAGGGCGCCAAAGATGGCAAACAGAGTGCCCATCCAAGCCCAGTGTTTACCGAGACCGTTCTTGATGTAATACATGGGGCCGCCGACATAACTGCCGTTTTCATCGACCTCGCGGTAGTTAACCGCCAGTACGGCTTCGGCAAACTTGGTGGCCATACCAATCAGCGCGGTACACCACATCCAAAACAGTGCTCCGGGGCCGCCGAGAAATATGGCGGTGGCGACACCGGCGATATTACCCGTTCCCACGGTGGCCGAAAGCGCGGTCATCAGCGCTTGATAGGGGGGGATCTCACCGCTCTTCTCACCGTCGGTATCGACTGATCGACCTTGCCACATCAGCTTGAAGCCGGCGCCAATGTTTAAAATGGGCATTAGCTTGAGGCCGATCTGCAGGAAAAGACCAACGCCAAGAATAAGAACCAGCATCCCTGGGCCCCATACCAGAGCGTTAATGCTGTTGAGTAATTCGGTGAGTGTTTGCATATCTGATTCCCAATTTTATAGGAGGCAAACCTTAACAAACCTCGCCGAAAACGATTGATGTTTTAGGACGTAGATTTGATCTAAGTGGACAGAAACGGCTTGAGGTCTGGCTAAAGTTGATACCCCTAACCAATGCAGGAAATCGGAATGTTCTCTAATTCCACTTCGGCGGCTACATCCTTTTAGTTGATCCTTCCACGTTGTCCAATTAAGTAAAGTCAGCGTCCAAAAATGTCAATCGCCTTTCCTCGAGAGTGAGTAGTCTGGAGTTGTCCCGTTTGTGGTTGCGAGCACGGGGCCTATAACTGCTATAAATAAATGAGGTAGATACACCATGTTCAAATCATCCCTTTCGATTTCCATTGCCGCTATAACCGTGGCGATGGCGATGCCAGCAATGTCTCAGCAGGACCCAGGTTTTGTATTGGAAGAAATTGTTGTTACCGCGCAAAAGCGAGACCAAAGCCTACAGGATGTTCCTCTCGCCATTACGGCTCTCAGCAGTGATGATCTGCAGCGTGTGAATGCTCAGGATATGAAAGACATCCAGTTCTCCACACCCAACCTGACGGTTAACGGAGCAACTGCGGCGACTCAGTCATTTGGCATCCGTGGTATTTCTGACTTTTCACGCAACCCCGGTTATGACAACCGTGTGGGTGTGTATGTTGATGGTGTTTGGGCTGGGCGCTCGACGGCTTCCAACCAGTCGGCTCTCGATATCCAGTCGGTCGAAGTACTGCGTGGCCCTCAAGGTACCTTGTTTGGTAAAAACACCGTGGCGGGCGCACTTAACATTACCACTAAGCGACCAACCGAAGAGCTTGGTGGAACCCTTGCAGTGGATCTTGGTAACTACAATCTTCAGAAAGTCATGGGCACCATTAATCTGCCTTTGACTGATAACCTGCTGACTAAGCTGAGTGTATCTACCACCCGCAGAGATGGGCATGTTGACGATGTGTTAACGGGTAGAGACTATGAGGATAAAGACGAGCAGGCCATCCGCGGACAGGTGCAGTGGAATGCGAGCGATAGTACCGAAGTGATGTTCAGTTTCGATCATATGGAAAATGAATTCACCACGACCGTTGCAGAAAGTGCCAGTGATGCACTCGCGCCAAAGCCTTATGAAGTCGCTTTGGATGGCGCTCAGTTTATGAGCACAGAAGTCGAAGGCCTTGGATTAACCATCAACCACACTCTAGAGAGTGGCTATGAGCTGACCTCAATTACCGGTAAGCGCTACAGCGAGTGGGTGTTGACAGATAATGATGAGGATTACCTCCCATCTCCTCTTGCATCGAGCTCTTTCACAGAAGAAAGTGATCATATCTCTCAAGAGTTTCGTCTGGCCTCGCCAGAAGATGACGACTTTGACTACGTGCTAGGTGTTTACTTTCTGGATCAAGAAATTAACGGCAGCAACGATGCATCGGTGTTTGCACCCTTAGTCAATCCATTAGCCCCCGCTGTTTATGCCAATGCGAGAGCGGCTTCAACCGTAGAGGTATCATCAGTTGCGGCATTTGCTCACGGTAATTACCAGCTGACAGACAATCTGGAATTGACCGCTGGATTGCGTTACACCAAAGAAGATAAAGACCTCGATTATTCCATCGAAGATACCTCCGGTTTGTTCACCAATACCACCTTGAAGGATGATCGATCTGCGAGTAACTGGTCGCCAAAAGCGAGCCTTAACTGGTTTGTGAATGAAGATATCATGATCTACGGCAGCTACTCGAAAGCGTATAAAAGTGGCGGTTGGAATGCCGATATGGTGGCCTCAGCTGAGGCGATCGGTTTCGACGATGAAGAAGTTGATAGCTTCGAAATCGGCATGAAATCCACGTTGTTAGACGGTCGGATGAGATTTAATGCCACTGTCTTCCACGCAAATTATACCGACTATCAAGTATTCAGTTTTGTGCCTTTAAGCAGTGGCGGCACCTTGATTACGGTGTCTAATGCCGGTGAAGTGACCAGCCAAGGGCTGGAGCTAGACTTGCAGTGGATGATCAATGAAAACTGGCGCCTGTGGAGTGCCTATGGCTATACCGATTCAACCTTTGATAAGTTTGAAAATGGCGGCGGACCCGGGGTCAACTACGATGGCAACGCAACGGCTAATGCGCCTGAAGATAACTTCAGCTTCGGATTTGAATATGCAACTCAGACCGCCGATGGTGAGTTAATTGCCTCTATGGATTATTTTTACCGTGGCGAGTCATTCTCCAACCCTAACAACGCCGCCGATAATGAAGTGGAATCTCGTGAAGAGGTTAGCGCTCGTGTGGGCTACGAGGCGGGATCGGGTCAGTGGAGTGCCTATCTGTGGGGCAAAAACTTGACGGATGAAACTACGGTCATTAGCAGCTCGCGGTCCTTCTTGGGCTTGAAGCGTGAGCAATTCAACATGCCAAGAACCTACGGCATTTCGGTGAAGTATAACTTCGGCGCGTAAGCCAATCGCTGAAAAAGAAGCCGCCATCAAGGCGGCTCAGAGTGCTGATAAAGTCAGACTCGTCATCGCGAGTGCAACGCAGCGATCCATTACGGCACAAATGTTAGCAACAAAGTGCAAGAAATGGGTCGCCGCGTCGCTAAAAGCGTTCCTCGCGATGACTGGGTAGGGCTTGTTAATAAACTGAGCCGCCATCAAGGCGGTTCAGAGTGCTGATAAAGTCAGACTCGTCATCGCGAGTGCAACGCAGCGATCCATTACGGCACAAATGTTAGCAACAAAGTGCAAGAAATGGGTCGCCGCGTCGCTAAAAGCG
>Ga0105356_10005998_pt1 | contig 11409 bp, 8 predicted proteins | sample GOMGulsemesocosm_3_FD_83502 | JGI IMG/M metagenome (GOLD analysis project Ga0105356, IMG submission 83502) | Methane-oxidizing microbial communities from mesocosms in the Gulf of Mexico - GOM9D Gulf of Mexico | ecosystem: Environmental > Aquatic > Marine > Cold seeps | place: Gulf of Mexico...
CAACACAGGATGTGTTGCCATTATCAGTGACTGTAAGTCATTGATAATGCGAGCAAAGCAAAATGACATTTTGCTGCGGCGACATCCAGAAATCAGCAGGAGCTTATTTCTGGATGTGAACTAACTAGTGGCTCAAATTCTCCCATATTATAGACGAGTAGTTAGCACGCCGTGACCATTGAATTTACCGAAATACACAGTACAAACGACGGCTCTGTTAGCTGTTCAAACTGTCGCGCCTGCTGCTGTCAGCTGGAGGTAATGCTAATTAGTGATACCGGCGTGCCTGAGCGCTTTATAGACAGTGACCGTTGGGGTGGTGAAGTTATGGCGCGACTGGAAGATGGTTGGTGTGCGGCGCTGGATCGTGACACCATGATGTGTACGATTTATGAGCAGCGCCCGCTAATTTGCCGAGAATTTGAAATGGGTTCCTACGATTGTGTAGATCAGCGCTCAGGCTACAGAGAATTAGATCAGTAGCCATTAACTGAGCTGTCTATATGACGCTACATAGATGAGGCCTCATAGACGCTGCTCAGTGATCACCGTGACGGCGCTACAGCATAGCGAAAGCGCAGCAGCAATAATTCAGCAGCTGGTTAGGCCGCTGTTGTTTTTGCCTCACTGATATCGGTAACCGCTGCGCCGTTAACGAGCTCGTCCAGTGCCTCTGGACGTCCTTTACAAGCCTGTACTAACAGCTCTTTGTTTTTTGCCAGTAGCAGGCCGAAGGCTTCCGCCGCTTTTTCATCTACGCCCTTAATTTGGCTCTCAATCATCATGGTGAACTGTTCGCCCAATTCCAGCATTTTGTCGTAGGCATCGGCATCTTTTTTGTTATCAAACATAGAATCGTCCCGGTCACATTTCCACATTGCTACTACGGCCATAATGGTTCTCCAATTTTGGCGTTACGTTAATAGCTGTATATTAATACAGTGATTGTAGAATGCAACCGTTTTTTGGGTCGGTGTAAATATAATGGTTTTATGTTGCCATGAGGCGCTGAGCTAGCCTATCAATAGACCAGGGGCCGCTAGCTGTAGTGGCGCTGTGTAGCTGACTATGGCACTATTGCTGGCTGGTTTTAGGGGTGGAGGTTGCCGGCCCAGAAACTGTGGTCATGCATTGAAGCGCTAACGATTACCCCGTATTAAGCGTTAACGGTTACTGCGCAAAACAGCATCATTGCCGACAGTGAGCAATAAGTAGGCAGCCGCCAGATAGTAGCATCTTGGGCAACAATTATCGGAGTAGAGGCGCATGAAAAATTCACAGCAAAATCGAACATATTGTCTGGTAACGTCCTGTCCTGATCGGGTGGGCATTATCGCGGCAGTCAGCCAATTTATCGCGCAGCGGGGCGGCTCATTTGAGGAGTCAAATCACCACAGCGATCATGATGGACAGCGATTTTTTATGCGCAACGTTATTGATGCCAATAGTCTGTCGATTAGCCTAGCGCAGTTTCGCGAGCAATTTGCACCTCTGGCACAGCAGTTAGAGATGAAGTGGCATATCCGAGATTCCGATACCCCGCAGAACGTGGTTATATTTGCCAGTCATGCTTCTCACTGCCTATCTGATTTGCTCTATCGTTGGCACAGTGGTGAGCTCAATTGCGATATTCCCTGTGTCATTTCCAATCATGAGAATCTTCGCAGCATAGTGGAGTGGTATAATATTCCCTTTCACTATGTACCGGTAGACAAGGGTGACAAAGCACCGGCCTTTGCCAAAATGAATCAAATTGTTACTGCCAATAGTGCCGACACCATTGTATTGGCCCGCTATATGCAAATTATACCGGCGGAGCTGTGCCGCGACTATGCCGGACGCTTAATCAATATACACCACAGTTTTTTACCCTCTTTTATCGGCGCAAATCCCTATCAAAAAGCCTTTGACCGAGGGGTTAAATTAATCGGTGCCACCAGTCACTATGTCACCGAGGAGCTCGATGAGGGGCCTATCATCGAGCAAGATGTTATTCGTGTTAGCCACAGCTGTAATAAAGATGACTTAGTGCGGCTGGGCCGCGATGTTGAACGGGCGGTTTTGTCAAAGGCGTTGCGTTATCACCTGCAAGACCGGGTAATGATCCAGGGCAATAAAACTATCGTATTTTAATTTCCGTAACACCGCGAAAGCGGTTGCGGTAAAAGGCTATAACAGCGCTGTGGTGAATATGTAGTGAACGACCTCCGTTTTTTTCTCAAGTATGCCTGGCGGCACAAAAACTCCTACGCCCTGGGTACGGTTGCGTTGTTCGTCAGTAATTGGCTAGTAGTCAATATACCGGAGCACATAGGGAAGAGCATCGATCTGTTAGGTGAAGGGGTCGCTGCCAATTATCAGCAATTACTTCCGCATATATACGCGGTAGTAGGTTTTGCGCTGTTAATGATTGTGAGTCGCACCCTGTCTAGGATGTTGTTTTTTAATCCCGGGAGAGACCTAGAACGTGAATTTAAGAACGATACTTTTAGTAAGCTGACGGCGCTGCAAAAGGATTTTTACAGTCAGCATCAAACCGGCGCATTAATTTCCATTATGAATAACGATATCACTGGTGTCCGAGCCATGGCGGGTATCGGCATGATGCAAGTTGTTAACATCGCTTTCGCTCTGTCGTTGACTCCGGCGAAGATGTGGCTAATATCGCCTAGCTTGATGATTTATTGTATAGGGCCAATCATTGTCGCGTTTATTATTGTTAACTATTCCATAGTTATTATGCGTGAACTAATGAAGACCCGCATGTTGGCGCTGCAAGAGCTTTCTGCCAATACCGTTCATTTTTTGAGTGGGGTAGATGTGATCAAAGGACACCATATCTACGACTGGGCAGTGTCTGAGTTTGAGCGCGACAATAAATACTTATTAGATGTGTCGTTAAAGCAATTGCGAATTCGCACTTTCTTCTTGCCAATACTGGAATATACCGACGGTGTGCTCAAAATATTGATACTGGCCGTGGGGGGAAGTTACCTAATAGACCAGCAGTTGAGTCTGGGTGAGCTGACGGCCTTTCTCAGCTATGCGACGCTGCTGGCTATGCCCTTTATTTCTTTTGGTCGAATCATTTCAGTGTTTCAGATGGGTATGGTTAGTTTGCGCAGTATCCGTCGCATTCTCGATCAGCCGCTGCAGGCCTTCGCGGCGTTAGAAGAGGGCGGGGGAAAGGCACTATTTTCTCGGGGGATCAGTGTTAAAAATCTGAATTTTAGTTACCCAGCAGTAGCTGGTGCTGATAGTACCCCGGTGTTGAAAAACATTAGTTTTAACATTGAGCCGGGGCAACGCTTAGCATTACTGGGCAAGGTTGGAAGCGGTAAGACCACCCTGGTTAACTGCTTGAACGGCTATTTACCCATTGCGCAGGACCAGATTTTTATCGACGATCACGATATCAGTACCCTGGCACGGCAGGACCTGCGTATGGCAATACGCACGATTACTCAGGAGCCTTTTCTATTTTCCGATACCATTAGAAGCAATATCGAATTTGGTGCGGCTGGGTCATCTGAGCGTTTGAGCATCGAACAAGCTCTGTATCAAAGTGATATGTTAGCGGAGGTCAAGGGGTTCCCCGAGCGCGAACAGACCTTGGTGGGGGAGAAGGGCATATTGTTGTCTGGCGGGCAAAAACAGCGTTTAAGCCTGTCCCGGGGGCTGTTTACGCCCAGCAAATTAATCGTTTTGGACAATGTTCTGTCCGCCGTCGACAACGAGACCGAGCGTTTTTTACTGGCTCAGATTTTTGAAGAGGTGCGCAGTGAAAGTAGCCTTATTGTCTCACACCGACCCGAGGTGTTAGAGCGGGTCGATCAAATTCTGTTACTTGAGGATGGTGAAATTATTGCCAGAGGTCATCATCGAGAACTGCTGCAGAGCTCGGCGATATACCGCGATACCTGGTCACTGTTACAGCGCGACGAACCTCAACAAGAAGCTGAGACACTGGTGGATTCTGGGGAGGTACAGCATGACAGCTAAGCCAATCGCCAGCACTGACACCGTTTCCCAGCCGCGTAAAAGCTGGTTAGATCTTGGCCTGCTACAGCATTTTTTCCGCTTTCTGCTGCCCTATAAGCGTGAACTTATCGTCGGGCTAGTGCCAATCCCGCTTTCGGTATTATGCAGCATTGCCTTTCCCTGGTTAATTATTCAGATTATCGACCAGCAGTTAGTCAACAGACAGTGGCAGGGTATGGGCTTGTGGCTTAGCCTGTTGGCACTGGTCTTGGTGACTAACTATATTGCCAATACTTGTTACAGTTATTTTGTACAAAAGGCGGCACAGCAGGCCATTCGCGATATGCGTCGCGACATGTTTAGCCGCGTATTGCGCTTTCCTCGACGCTATTTTGACGGCACACCCATCGGTGTGACACTGACCCGACTGACCAGCGATCTGGAGGCTATTAACGAATCGCTCGCCTCCGGTTTGCTATCGATGTTGCGCGATTTACTCATTACCGCGGCCTTGCTGATTTTTTTGCTTACTATTAGCTGGAAATTGACTGTGGTGACTCTAATAGTCGCTCCACCCATGTATGTTGTTATTCGGATCCTGCGGCGACGATTGCGTCAAGCGTATTTACAATCTCGGCAGGTATTGTCGCTGGGTACCGGCTACTTACAAGAGTGCTTGCAGGGCATGAAAACGGTGCAGCTGTACGGCGCCGAGGATGAAGTTGAAACGCGTTACCAGAAATACACTCGCGCCTTCTTTGAAACCCAGTCGCGCTCGAATTTATACGATGCCGGATTGTTTGCGATTATTGAAGGCATTACCACAATCAGCATGGGGCTTATTATTTGGTATGGCGCTGGAGAGATTCTGGCTGCAAGCCTGACTTTGGGTGTACTGATAGGGTTTATTCAAACACTGGATAAAATATTTGTACCGATTCGCGACCTCACCTCACAAATCGCCTCGATTCAGCGGGCGCTGGCATCTCTTGAGCATATTAATGTCATTTTTAAACAGTCAGTAGAGCTAGAGCTGCCCACAGCGGGGCATACTGTTGACAAGGTTTCACAGCGTTTGGCCAGCTTCGAATCACTAGAGTTTGATCGAGTTTGCTTTCGTTATAACGACGACGGGCCTTTTGTTCTCGATAACTTATCATTTACGCTGCACCGAGGTCAGAAGATAGCGCTGGTCGGCAGCACCGGTTCTGGCAAGTCCACCATACTGCGGCTGTTGACCAAAACCTACGATAACTATCAGGGCAGTATTCGGCTAAACGGAGTTGAGTTGTCGTCCATACCCAAACAGGTGGTGGTCAATTTTTTCTCGCTTATGCAGCAGGAAACCTATTTATTTAATAAGAGTATCAGCTTCAATATAGGCCTGGGGCGCGAGGGAATCGATGATGCTGCTATTCAAGCTGCAGCTAGTTATGTTTACGCCGACGAATTCATCGACAAGTTGCCGGGCCAATACGCATTCGAATTACAGCACAATGGCGGTAATCTCTCCGCCGGTCAGGGGCAGCTGATCGCCTTTGCCCGGGCCATCGCCAGTGGTTGTGATGTGGTGTTGTTAGACGAGGCTACCAGTTCAGTGGATTCAGTGACTGAAAATATGATTCAGCGTGCTATCGACCATGTATTTGCTGACAAAACAGTCATCGCCATCGCCCACCGTCTCAGCACTATCGTGCACTCCGATCAAATACTGGTACTTGATAAAGGGCAGATCATTGAACGCGGTGATCATCACATGCTGCTGTCGATGAACGGTTTTTACGCGCAGTTAGTACAAGGTGATTTACTCAGTTAACGAGTGTTTATGCGAATGGGAAACTGACAAGTATCATGCTCCGATCAATTCCCTGGCGGTAATTGATTGTCTAACAACGGGGTTCTGTGTCGCGTTAAGCTGATACTTCCCTTGTTTTTCAAAAGCGACCAGTCCTACGCAGCTTTGTGTACAGTATGGTTTGATTGTGTTCACTGGTCCTGTGGTTCCAAGATTGGGTAGTGTTCTGGTCATGAAAACCGGACACACCAAATACTGACGATTCCAAACATTAACACCTAGACGCGGCCTAGCATTTCACAACGGGGTGGCTTAGTAGGCACGGGTAAGGCTCTAGGCTTTTGCTTTTTCTGAACATGCGTTTTCCCACCTGTAAGAAAGGTCGGGTCCAGTGACCGGCGGGAGTATTGTCGACATCCGATTGGCTACTATTGAGGACATAACATCGAACTGTTAACTGCTGCGCGCAGTTAACGGGCAGTTTATAGCTAGCGAAGGGCTTGAAATTTCTAGCAAAGGCTATTATGGCAAGCTTGCTGGCAACTGTAGAGTAGTGGATGGAGAAGGCGATATAGGTTATCAGCTAGATGGCGATGGTTTTCAACTGAGTGGGTATATGGGTTGAGCGATGGCGGTCCTAGAATGAACAGTTGAGACGAAGAGATACTAATGTCTAAAAATTTCAGCTGTTAATAGGGCAAAGCTATATATTTTTTCTGTAATAATTGAAGCGCGTCGGCGGCGACTACCGGGGGACTGAACAGATAGCCCTGGCCCTGCCTGCAGCCTAGTTCTTTAACCGAGAGCGCCTGTTGCTCCGTTTCTATGCCCTCTGCTACCAGCTCAAAGCCAAGGCTCTTGGTCAGTCCTGTCATACCTTTTAATATAAGTTGCGTGTTTTTTCTGGGGTCGGCGTTGTGCAGATTTTCAATAAACGAACGGTCGAGTTTTACATAGTGGGCGGGTAATTGTGTTAAGTAACTTAGTGAAGAATAGCCGGTGCCCCAGTCATCGAGGGAAATGACAATACCGGCACTGTCCAGTTTGTTCAAGGTGTTAATAACCTTGTCCCAGTTACTGATGGCCGCTGTTTCGGTTAACTCAATTTCAATGCAATGATTAGATAGCTGATAGCGCTGAATCGTAGCCAGCAGGCTTTCGGCATAGTGTTCATCGATCAGCTCATCCGGTGACGCGTTGATTGATATTGTGGTATCTATTCCCTGCTTTTTCCAGTTCGCCAGTTCGCGGCAGGCCTGATCAATAACATACTTACCAATTTTACAGATCAGACCGACATCTTCGGCCAGCCTGATAAACTTGTCCGGGGGTACAAAACCCAGTTCCGGATGTTGCCAGCGCAGCAGCGCTTCGACACTAACGATTTCGCCGTTTTCTAGGGAAATGCGTGGCTGGTAGTGCAGTGACAGGCCTTTTTGTGCGATGGCAATTTCGAGATCTCGTACCATTTGAATACGCAATTCCATTTCCCGGGCGTAGACCGGGTCAAACCAGGCGATGGAATCCTGGCTGTCCTTGGCGCGGTACATGGCAATATCCGCATTGCGCAATAACTCGTCAATGCTGTTGCCGTTATCGGGTGCGCTGGCAATGCCGATACTAACACCGCAGCTAACCGCATGACCTTTAACTTGTACTGGCTTGCGTACTTGTTCGACTATGCGGCGGGCAACAGCGAGCGCCTGACCCTTGTCACAGGCGGGCAATACCACCATAAACTCGTCGCCACCCTGGCGCCCCAGTGAATCCATATCGCGCACGCAACCGGCAAATCGCCTAGACAACTCCACTAGCACGGCGTCACCGGCGTCGTGCCCCAGGGTGTCGTTAACCTCCTTGAACTTATTCATGTCCAACATCATGACCGTGACCGGGTTGCTAACCCGGGTCTCGCGTTGCAGGGCTTGATTGGCTCTCACCATCAGTAATCGTCGGTTGGGCAGCTGGGTCAGTGGGTCGTAATAAGCTAGTTCTTCAATTTCGCGCTGATAGGCTACCCGCTCTGATATGTCCTCGACCACACCGACGATGCGCACAGCTGTGCCGCTGGCATCTCGCTCGGCGACCCGGCTGCGAATTTCGGTGTGAATGGTATGTCCGTCTCGATGCCGCATGCGTACATCGATGCTGCTGACGTCCAGAGGGCCCTCTATTAACGTTAGCAAATCGCTACTGGCGTGCTCTCGATCTTCCGGCAGTATGATCTCGCCAAAGTTAGGCGCAATGTTTTTGTCGTCACTCTTGGTATAACCTAAAAAATTTAGATAGCTCTGGCTGCGAAAGGTTTTGCCGTCTTTCGGCGTCAGCTCCCAAACCCCCTCCTTGGCTGCTTCAAAGGCTAGTTTGAGCCGTTCTTCGCTTAGCCGTAATTTCTCCAGGGTTTCGTATTCGCTGGAGGCGTCATACATGACGCCGATGGCATTTGTCGCGACACCGTCGCTGTTAAAGGCAGTGCCCCGGCCCATGGAGACGGCCTGAAAATATTTGTCATCGGTACCTAGGAGGCGATAGGCTAATCTCAATTCCGGTTCGTCGACAGTCATGGCGGCTCCTTTGATAACTTCGGAGAGGTCATCCGGATGGATCAAGGAAAACCACTGCTCAAAACTGAGAGTGCTATCATCCAGGCCTAGTTGCTGTGCATGGTGCGCATCTAAGTGCAGTGTTCCGGCGCTGAGATCAGAGGTCCAGACAGCACCACCGATGGCGTCCAGCGCCAAGCGCAGCTGGTCGGCACCGGCGCGGGTTGCTTCCTCAGCGTTTAATGTATCGCTTATATCCTCGAACAGGCCGACCGCATATAGGGCCTTGTCTCCCTCGTATTGAATGCTGACTTTATCTCTGACCCAAACATAGTCACCATTGCGATGGCGTAAGCGGTATTCCTGAGTCAAGCTAGGTGTGTTGGTACCGGCAAAATAACGACGGTAACTGGCGCGTACTTGCTCTTGTTGCTCGGGGTGGACTATAGCCAGAAAGTCGGTGAAGGGTAGTCGATGGGCAAAATCGTCACCGAGGTCGAGATCTTTATAGCTGTTGGGCGTTAAGACTAGAGTGTCCGTCTCAAAATAATACGTCCATACATAAAATGCCATATTGGAAAACAGCAGTTGCCAGCTATTGGCGGCGGTTGACACTCTGGCAATAGCTGGGTCGGCACCGCGAACTTCTTGGCCAAAAACGCTGATCTCTGTGATGACGCCACTATCGTCTTCGAACGGTGTCACTACCGCGTCTATTTTCAGTTTATGTAGCGGCAAAACCAACATAATCTCTGTGCTGACCGGCTGTTTTTCAGCTATAGCTGTGTTAATGGCCGCAGTCAGTTCTGAGCAAGGAGTGATGTGTGGACTGTTAAGTGAGTCGCCAAGCGTTATTGCAGGCATATTATGTGCCTGCAATAACGTCGCGGTAGTGTTGTTGAAATACGTCAGTTTCCGCTCGCGGTCGACGGTAAATGCGACTACGGGGGTAGCATCGAGAGTGCGCCGAAAGTGTTCCGACGAAGACTGCTGAACCCGATCAGTCATTGGCGTGCTGTTTAGCTGTGGCTGTACTTTGCGGGCATAAAATAGTGGCAATGCTGCGGGCAAAAAATTTCATTGTTAGCGGTCATACTCCGGTTTTATTTATCGCCCATTTATACCATAGATCAACTGCCCTAGCCACGAAGATGTCAGTGCTAGCGTGTCGCTACAATCAGCAGCGCGCTGCAATGTGACGCTATCGACACAGGGGCGGTTGTGCTGTATTAACCGTAACTCTTCTGTATCGAGGCTATAGGAGACATGCCCAGTCCATGATTAGGAATAGGGTAGCGCAGGCCATTAGCGCTCAGTGCTTTTAGTCCGGTCAGTAGTTTAGGTAAGAAGCTGGGGGGAATCGCGATCAGCAATTCATCATCCTGTACGCCGCCAAATTTTCGCTCGGCATAACAGGGTATTGACAGTGACGGTTCGCCGGTTTTCAAAGCTCTCCCCCAAGAATCGGCGCAGGCACTTTCGCCGACGCAGCTGAACTCCAGCTTTTTGTAGCCGGACCACTGGAGACCGTTGATCAAGGTGATCATTTGCCCCGGGGTGGCATAAATCAAGCAGATGTCGGGGTTGCCGAGGCGCTCTGAGGTCAATGGCGACACAGCGAGGCCGACGTAGTCGCCCTCGCTTGCACAATCCATTTGCGCCTGATGCTCGGCGCTGTCTGCTAGTGAGCTATACCAGACGCCATTAAATTGATTGCCGCTAAGAAACTTTTCGTCTCTGGCGTGCAGACCCACCACCGCACCGCATTGAGCACCCATTAAGTTTTCCATGGTAACGCCAATGGTATAGCCCACCCAGCGGCACTGACCGACAATTTGATCGGTATTGAGTTTCTCAGCGGGGTCTGGTCGCTTGAGTTTGGGTATAGATTCCATCTCGGCTAGGGTTTTATATCTTTTCATACCGATTGGCATAGCCTTGAGCTTTAGGTACTTCACTAAATCGTCGACTATTGCCTGATAGTTGTATTGACTGTCGTCATTCCAGCAGTTTTTGTGGGCGGTCATCGTGTTTTTCCCTGTTATTGAATAGGTATGATCGAGAGTAGAGCATAAGCGCAACGGCTGGGTTTAACCAGTGTGGTTGTCTGTGTATTAAGCAAGGGCATTGGTTTGGTAACAGGCGACAGCAGCAGGTGCCGACTTAGAGAGTTTTGGTGACGGTGTTAGACAAGGAGCTGTAGAGGTTGTCCCAGTCAAAGCAGCTCACTGCAAAGTGATAGGTGCCGGGATCGACGTCTTCGAAGCTATAGTTGGATTGCTGCGAGGAGTGAATGAGTATTGCCTCTGGTAATCCAGCGCTAATAATAGCGGCCAGATCCGAGCCGTTAATAAAACGATTTAGCTGCTGCTGTTGATCGCTGAACGCTTGCTGGGAGGGTATCAAGTCCAGTAAAACGGACTGTTGATTTGCCAGTTGCTGTTGTTGCAAGACTAGTACCACACAGCCCTGAATCTCTATCGGTTGCAGCGACTCGCCGTTCTCTCTACGCTGGGGCATAGACCAGGACAAGTTTACCGTGGTTTGGCTGCGTTGAGCCGTATTATTACTACCGCCACTGCCACTGCCACCGCCACCGCAGCCAAGCAACAGTGTTGCTACCGCAAAAAGTGCTATCAGTTTACGAGCAATACTAAACACGTATTGAGTCCTGTCTTGGTGGCTATTGCATTGCACTAGCCGCGGCGCTCATTTGCCATAGCTGCTATTGCCTTACGGTACACAAAACGCAGCCTGCATATTAGCACAATTTAACCCCCTAGGGCTGTCGGTGATCGTGCATCTGTGGGGTATATACAGTGCGCATAACGACCATGACAGCGCCGTAGAAAAGTGATACGAGGTTGTTTTCAGTGAGAGTTGCGCGGCTAGACATTGCATAGTCTGGCGCTTATGCTCGAGGCCGGGTGATTGCAGTAAAAACTATGTAGGCTGTTTGTCAGCACCACCCAAAGTGCTGGTATCAGCAACAACAGTTTGTTCTAGAGGATGAATGCAATGGTCACACCAACACCAGCCGCTATAACCGCGTGTCGCGACGTCGCCACTGGTTTACGCTTTCCCGAGGGG